>Ga0307378_10009205_pt1 | contig 13002 bp, 16 predicted proteins | sample UN1MG_FD_202238 | JGI IMG/M metagenome (GOLD analysis project Ga0307378, IMG submission 202238) | Soil microbial communities from Risofladan, Vaasa, Finland - UN-1 | ecosystem: Environmental > Terrestrial > Soil > Coastal area > Acid sulfate soil | place: Finland: Risofladan, Vaasa | collected... | reverse complement strand
CCCCGCCCTACGTCTTCTCCCTCTCCCTTCCAGGGAGAGGGCTGGGTGAGGGGCGAGGTAGGGAACGTGAAAGCGGCGGCCCGCAGAGGGGCCGCCTTACATCATCGCAACCCAGGATGGGGTCGGGGCGTGGAAGCGGCGGGGACTAAAGTCCCCGCCCTACATTTAAGCGCAAAGCGTACGCTATTTAGATCTCAAACGGCCCAACCGCCTAGCCGAAGGAGCCGGGCGGCGGCTTGACTTCCTCGGGGGCTTCCTCGTCGCGGATGCTCTGGTTGCGCTCCTGGAGCTCCAGGGCGATGTCGTTGAGCACCCGGGAGTACCGCTCCTCGTTCTCGTGCAGCTTCAATGAATAGGCGATGTACCCCTGTTCGGTGATGCCGTAGGAGTCCAGGAGTTTTTGTACCTGCCCCTCACGCCACTGCGCCCGGAGGGCCGGGTCGGAGGGGATGGAACCACCCGGGCCCTGGCGCGTGCCCAGGAGGGTCAGGTCCACGGTGAGCTTGACGTAGTCGCCGTCGTCGAACCCCCCGTCGGCGCAGCCCAGGGGGACGAGTGCCGCGGCGAGAAGGATCGCGAGGGCGACGGCTCTATTTCTCATCGGCGGGCAAGGCCCCCTCACCGGGCGGGAGGAGCTCCGGGTGGTCGCGGCGTAAATTTTCCAAAACCCTGGAGGCCAGGTCGGGGTCGGAGAAGACATCCAGCTCGAACCGCTCGTACTCCTCCTTCCCGACGCCCGCGTCCCGCAGGACCGCGTCCGGGTTCTCGCCGCGGGAGGCGGCCTCCAGGCGGGCGGCGAGGAGGTCGGTGTAGGTCTGTGCGGTCAACTCCCCCTCGCAGGAGACGAGGAGGAGAAGGAGAAGGAAGGGCAGGATTCTAGCGGTCATCGTCGGGGGCCAGCCCCTCGAGGCCGTGGCGCGCGGTGCCGGCGGCCCCGCTGCCCATGGCGTCCAGGGCGTCGGAGATGGCTTTCTCCACCCGTTCCTGCACATCGGCGTGCTCGGCCACGTAGGTGGCGAAGGCGTCCATGTCGTTCATGGTGAAGCCCCGGGCGGCCACCTCCTCCTCGACCCGCTTTTGGATTTTATCCTCGGGCAGCCCCTCACCGGCTAGTTGGACGGTGAGGACCGAGATTTCGATGTAGGTCGCCTCGTCCATACGGGGGGCGGCGGAGTGGTCGGAGGCGTGGAGGCTGCCGGTGAGCTCGGCCAGCTCCTCGGGAGTCCGGGCGGCCTCGAAGTCGCGGACCTGCTCCGGGTCTATCCCGTGGCTCTCATACACCGGCTGGAGCGGCTCACCGTGAGCCTCGGCCAGGGCGATGTCCTTCATGAGCTCGACGTACTGCTCCTCGGTTATCTCGCCTCCGCCGCAACCCGCGGTGAAGAGAAGGGCCAGCGCGGCGGTCAGGATACATGCGATTCTCATGGGGTCTCCTCGGACGGGGTCGGTTCCACGGGCGGTGTCGGCTCCATCGGGGGCAAGGTCTCGGGCAGCGCCTGGGAATAAAGCTCGGCGAACTTCTCCCGCAGCTCCCCGCTCCGGTTCATGATCATCTCGACGACGGCCGCCAGACGCTCGGGGTCGTTGGCCAGGGTGTCCTCGAACTGGTATACGTCGTCCGGGGTGACGCCGTTATCGGCCGCCGCCTTCGCCAGCGCCTCGTCCACCGGCAGCTCGTCCTCGAGCATGTAGGTGGTCTTGGCCAGGATGACGGCGACATAGGTCTCGTCGTCCATGTCGGAACCACAACCGGCGAGGAGCAGCAGGAGAAGCGGCAGGAGGACAAAGGGCGTGCGCATCTTGAGTCTCCCGTGGGCGTTCGACCGGCCCGGCCGGTCAATCCAGAAGTGACGGGGTGAAGAGCTCCTCGGTCTCCCGGTTTATCCGGTCCTGCACGGCGCGGAGGTGGTCGGGGTCCCCTTCGAGCTCGGCCTGGTAAGCCTGGAAGTCTTCGATCGTGGTGTCGTTGTCGGCGGCGGCCCGCTCGAGGGCCTCCTCCGGGGTAAGCCCCTCGTCGAACATGATGCGGAGCTGGTCTATGGAGACCTCGACGAAGAGGTCGTCGTCCACGGCCTTGGCGCACCCGCCGAGGGCCAGAACGGCGAGGATCAGGGCGAGTAAGAGGCTACGGCTCATGGGGGTTCGGCAATCCTTCCCGTGGAACGTGCAGGTACGGTTGGGCCCGGCGGGCAATCTCGGCGGCCACTCCCACGTCGGTGTCCCGGTCGCGGAGGAGCCACCGCGAGTACTCGTACATTGATTGGGCGGTGGTGCCGTGGAGCCGGGCGGCCTCGGCCAGCGCCTCCCCCGGCGGCAGTCCCTCCTCGGCCTCCAGGCGCAGGCGCTCGACCATGACGGCGATGTACGCCTCGTCGTCCAGCTCGCCGCACCCGGTCAGGAAAAACCCAGCCGCGACTGCGAGGACGCCGAAGAGCCACACCGCCCCGCCCCGGGTGTACGCGCGTCCCGATATTATCATAAAGCCGCCGTGCCGTTCACGGGTGTCGCCCCCTCCCGCGCCGCCGGTAGCTCTCCACGGCCGCGTACAGGGCGAGGAGGACGAAGGCGCCCAGCTCGGCCCACGGGAGGGCGTCCCCCCAGAACATGTAGGGGGTCGGCCCCTCGGCCCGGGGGATTTTCACCAGAACCACGTCCTCGGTGTCCAGGAGGGTTTCATCACTGGGACGCCCCCAGGGGTCTACCCACAGGCTCACCCCGGCGTTGGCCGACCGCAGTACGGGGACCCGGCTCTCCACGGCTCGCAGGACGGATACCTCGGCGTGCTGGTACGGGGCGGCGCTCTGGCGGAACCAGGCGTCGTTGGTGATGACCACCAGGAAGTCGGCGCCCCGCCGGGTGTAGTCCAGGCCTATCCCGGGGTAGATGCTCTCGAAGCAGATGAGAAGGCCGAAACGGGCGAGGACGGGTCCCGAGGCCGGCGGCGGCACCGGCAGCAGCTCCGCGGTGAGCTCGGGGCGCTCGGCGAGCGAGAAGGTCGTCGGATCGTCGTCGGCTACTGGGGTATCCGGCATGGGGAGGGGCGTCGGTCCCCGCCCGGGCGTCACCTCGAACAGCGGCATCCGCCAGCCGAAGTTGAAGTTGCTCGCCCGCTCGAGGAGGCCCTTCAACAATTCAGAGTCCCGGCCGAACGGGATGGTCTCGGAGAAGGGGACGAGGTGGATTTTAAAGTAGCGCTCCAGGGCCTTGGGGTTTCCCGGCTCCAGGAGGACGGCGGCGTTGAAGTGGCGCCCGGCGCCGCCCTCGCCCTCGTAATCCAGCGCCTGCGTCCCCACCAGGTGCCGGCAGCCCGAGCGGTTCACCATCCCCTGCACCCGGGTGTACCACATCGGCGTGCGTTCCAGGTAACAGTTGGCCGAAGACTCGGGCCAGATGATCAAGTCCAGGTAATCGGTGCCGGTCCGCTCGATAGCCCGCTCCACCTGGTGCTCGTAGATGCGGTAGGTCTCGCCCGAGGTGATGAAGTAGGGGGCCCACTTCAGGTCCTGGGGGATGCCGCCCTGGAGAATCGCCGCCCGCACGGGCCGCTCGGGGTAGGTCGGCTCGCCGAGGGCCGCCAACCCGCCCAGGTGTACCACCGCCGCCAGCACCAGCGCCGCGGCGCCCCAGGGTAGAAGGGCCCTCCGCCAGCTCCGGCGACGCAGCCACTCCACCGCCTCGGCCACCAGGGCGTTGAACGCTATGACCACGGCCGAGACGCCGTACACCCCGAAGAGCGACGCGGTCTGCACCGCCAAGAGATTCCGCGCCTGGGAATAGCCGAGGGCGAGCCAGGGGAAGGCGTAGAAGCCAAGGCACTTGACGTACTCCGTGGCGCCCCAGGCCAGCGCGGCCACGATCCAGTACGGCACGCGGGGGACGTTCCGCCGGACCAGGGCCAGGACCACGCCGCCCAGCCCCGAGTAGAGCGCCATCAACAGGGCGCTGATCACGAAGCCCGGCGCGGTGATGGGCGCCATCCAGTAGAAACCGAAGACGTTGACCAGGAAACTGAAGACGAACCAGTGGCGGAAGCCCTGCCCCGGCGTCAGGTCCCGGGAGGCGACGAAGAGGGGGACCAGGGCGAACCAGGCCAGGCCGTAAACCCCGGCCTTGGGGAAACTGAGGACGTAGAGCGCCACCCCGAGCGCGACCAGGCCGATCCGGGGGTAGAGCCCCAGGGGTTTTTGCCCGACCCGGCCGTCGAGCCGGCTTCCGTCCAACGGTGGTAAAACGTCCTCTCTCACGGGGTTGAAGTGTATAAAAGGACGACCGGCCGGTCAACCGTCGTCGTAAACGGCTTTGGGAAAAGCCGGGTTTGACTACCGCCCCCGCTGCGGCTACAATTTACCGGAGGTATAGCTCGCTTCGCTCGGTTTGCCGGGGGCATAGCTCGCTTCGCTCGGTTTACCGGAGGTATAGCTCGCTTCGCTCGGTTTGCCGGGGGCATAGCTCGCTTCGCTCGGTTCACCTGCTCGAAAGACTCGGAAGCCGAAGGTGAGAACTCTTGATTTCGTCAGCCCTTCTGAAATACGCCTCTGGAGCAAGACAGTGGAACTGACCCTGTTGAGCGACGGCCGCTTCAAGCTGGACGGCGGCGCCATGTTCGGCGTGGTGCCCAAGGTGCTCTGGTCGCGCGTGGCGCCGGCCGACGACTCCAACCGCATCCGACTCGCCGCCACCTCCACCCTGGTCCGCACCCGGGGAAAAAACATCCTCATCGAGACCGGGATGGGGGACAAGTGGAAGGGCGGGGAAGCGGAGATGTTCGCCGTGGAGCAGCCGCCGACCCTCGCGGGCTCCCTGGCCGAGCGGGGGCTCTCGCCGGAGGAGATAGACTACGTGATTCTGACCCACCTCCACTTCGACCACGCCGGCGGGGCCACGCGGCGCGACGCGGACGGAAGGCTCGTCCCCACCTTTCCCAACGCCCGCTACATCGTCCAGAAGCGGGAGTGGCAGGCGGCTGGGCACCCCAACGACCGCAACCGGGCCAGCTACCGCCCGGAGAACTTCCTCCCCCTGAAGGAACACAGCCTGGTGGACCTCATCGAGGGCGAGGTCCAGGTGGTGGAGGGGGTCCGCTGCCGGTTCTCCGGTGGGCACAGCGCGGGGCACCAGATCGTGATTCTCGAGGGGCACGAGGGGGTGGCCTGCCATCTGGGCGACGAATGCCCAACCCGGGCCCACATCCCCGGTCCCTGGGTGATGGCCTACGACCTGGACCCGGTCCGGGCCATGTACCAGAAGAACACCTACATGGAGCAGGGGTGGAAGCTGGGCTGGGTGATGATCGCCGGCCACGACCCCGACCAGCCCCTCTTCCGTCTGCGGAAGAACGACAAGGGCCGCTACGAATCCGTCCCCCTCGACGGGGAGGACGCCCTGCTTTGAGGTCCGAGCTGGTCAACGTGCTCGGAGATGACATGGACGCCATCCTGGCCGGATTTTGCCGGGGCATTACCCGCTTCGCTTCGTTTCGCTGGTGAGCGTCCGGCGGTTGCTCTTCTGGCTGCTCATTTCAGCCGGCGCGGTCACCGCCGCGGTCGAGCTCCAAAACGGCGAGGCCTACGTCTGGCAGGGGCTGACGCTTTTCGCCCCCTCGGGCCGCTGGACGGTAAACGAGGGAGACGGCACGGTGGCGCTCTACCGTAGCTCGGACGCGGGCTACGTCGCCGGGAACCTCCTCCTCAGGGCGCCCGACGCGGGACTGACTGCGGCCGTCGCCGGGGGCGAGCGGGATAAAATCCAGGAGGAGCTGGTCCGCTTCCTGGCCGGGGAGTGCCGGGCGCGCTACGGTCAGGTTTTCGGGCTGGAGCGGCTCGACGCCGACGGGGTGGAGCCGGGCGCGGCCCTCTTCTTTTCGGACGGCGAGCGGCGGGTCCGCGCCTACGCTTTTTTGGCCCGCGACGGCGTGTATCTCCTCTACCTGGCCTGCGCCCCGGAGGTCGAGGAGTACATGGGGGCGGAGCTGGACCGCCTGGTCGGGGAATTGAGCTTCCGGTGAATAAAACATGACGCAAAGAATATATATTTTTTCACTCCTGGCCCTGCTGATCGTCCTCGTTGTCGGATGCGGCGGGGAATCGGGCGAGGCTGAAAAACCCGCGGAGAAACCGGCCTCCGAAGAGGGGGCGGGTCCGCGGGTGGAATCCCAGGGGGCGCTGTCCCTGACGCCGCCCTCCAGGCTCTGGCACCTTGACGACGAGATCTCGAGCATGCTCACCCTCAAGCGGGGCGAGGCGGCGCCCGAGGCCGTGGCCCGCTTCTACTTCAACGGCCGGGACACCTACGACGAGGAGCGTCTCCGGAAAAAACCCGACGAGATGGAGTCGTTCCTGGAGGAGCTGGCGCGGGGCCTTCGGGACCAGATCGAGCTCACCGCCGGGTCCGACGTGGAGTTCATATCCGGCCCGGATTACCGCCGGGACCCGTACCTCGCCGCCAGCTACTCGTACCGCGCCGTGCTCGGGGCGGACAGCTACTACAACCTGGACACGGTCTTCTACGCGGGCGACCGCTACGCCTTTCTGGACCTCTCCTGCTACGCCGACCAGGAGGAGAAGCTGACCGGCGAGCTCGAGGCCCTGCTGGACTCGGCGCGCATCGAACTACAGAAGCCGCGGTCCTTGAAATTGAAACCGGGACAGGAGCTGGACTTCGGAAAAATCACCCTGACCGTTCCCGGCGAGGGGTGGACCGCCGAGGAAACCTCCGAAGAGATGCTGCTCTCCCGGGACGAAGTGCCCCTGGTGGACCTCTACGTGCGTCGTCCCGCCTCCGGGGGCGCCGAGGGCTCCGACCTCTCCGAGGGGCTCAAGGGGGAGATCGAGGCCCTTTACGGTGAGGTAGAGTATTCAGGCCCGGTGGATATCCGCCGGACACCGGTCCCCTACGCCGCCGTGAGCTACCGTGGAGAAATATCGGGCCGGGCGGTGTGGCGCCGCGACGCCGCCGTGGCCGTGGGCGATGATTACTACTTCATTGACGCCGGTTGTCCCGCAGACTCGCCGGACTGGTTGATCGAAGAACTGACCGAACTCGTAAACTCGGTAGGACAAAGGGAGGAAGAATGACTCGAGTCGTAACGCTGTTGGCGCTCGTGCTGGCTACCATCACCCTCGCGCTGGGGGACCGGGTCGGGGAGGGCGAGGTCAAGGTGACCCTTCCCGGACCGGAGTGGCAGTACGAGGATTACGGGAGCGAGCTGTACGCCTGGTGGCCGAACCCCGACGATCCCGACTTCGACTTCGGCAGCCTCTCCGTCTACACCTTCCAGGTGTCGCCCATCTCCGAGGCTGAGAGCCGCGCCGACCTCGGAAAAACCCTGGACGTCCTGGCCGAGCTCCTCGACTCCAACATCCGGGACAACTACCAGGTCATCGAGATGGGCGACGCCATCCGGGAAACCGAGCCCTATCTGATGGTCGGCCGGTACTACACCGACGAGGCCTTCGGCTGGGGGGACGAGGGTGAGGACGCGCAGCGATTCTACAACCTGGACGCGTTCTACCTGCAGGGGGACCACATCTTCGCCGCCAACTTCTACACCGTCCTGGAGAAGGCCGACGAGGTCAAGGGGATGATGCCGGAGATTCTCTCCGACGTGGAGCTGCCCGAGTGGGTGGCCGACCGGTACACCGACGGCGAGGTCGCGGACCTGGGCGGGTTCACCGTCACCATGGGCGACGGGCCCTGGATCGCCGTGGAGGACTTCGGCGGCGCAAACCTGACCGCCTACGACGGCTTCGACCAGATGGCCACCCTGATGCTCTACTGGGTGGACGAGCCCGTCGAGGGTGAGAAGACGGCCGCGGTGCTCAAGGACGAGCTCCGCGTGTTCCTGGATGAGTACTTCACCGGGTTCGAGGTGAACTACATCGGCGACGGCTTCGCCCGGGAGGGTGAATCCCCCTACGCCGCCTGGGCCTACCACGTGGACACGGGCCTGGGCGATGAGTACCACTACGACGCCCAGCAGATAGTCGCGGGCCAGCCCTACTACATCGAGGCCGTGGTTCCGGCGGCCTATGAGGACCGGATGGCCCCCGTGGTGATGAAGATGGCGGAGGGGACCGTCATCGAGCCGGGAGCCGGCTCGTACGACTACTGGGATTACATAGACGAATCGGACGTGCCCCCCGACGAGGGCGGCGAGTAGCGTGAGATGACGAGGATCGCTGCGTTCCTGTTGGCAACCCTGGGGGCGCTGCTCCTGGGTTGCGTCGCCGAGCCGCTCCCCGGCGGCGAAACGGTGACCTGGGGCCTGGTTCAGACCACCGCCCCCAACGCCGAGTGGGTCCGCGTCCCCGCCGAGGACGCCCTGTACCTGCGCCGTTACTACCGCTGCAGCCTGCTGGGCGAGTTCAAGCTCTACTACGCAGGCGACGGCTTCGAGGACGAATACGTCATACGCTCCTCGGGCACCGAGGCCCGGTTCCTCGAGTCAACCGCCGATCTGTTGCGCGAGCAGATTGACCGCATCTCGCCCCGGGCCGCCCTGGATGACGGCCAGCCGACGCTGTGCTCCGAGCCCTACCTGGCCGTCCAGTACACCTACCACGACGAGACTGCGGGCGAGGCCCAGTTCCACTTGGATCGGCTGTACTTCGTGGAGAACCGCTACTGGTTCCTGGATACGGGTTGCCTGGCCGAGGAGGAGGAGCTAGTCCGTCCCGAGATCGAGGCCCTCGTGGCCAGCATCGTGTTCCCCCGCTTCTCCGAAGGCGACCGGGGCGGCTCCGCGGACGGCTCCACCGAGGAGATGAGCGAGGAGGAGATCGAGTCGCTGACCGAGATGCCCCAGGGCTGGAACCTCTGAAGGTGAGCTCCATGCTGAACACAAAGACAAGAGGCTTAAGCCCCTCGTCAGCCCCACTGCCCGTCGTAAAAGTCGGTCTGGCTGTTTTTCTGCCGATTCTGGCGATGCTCTGCGCCTGCACCCCGGAGCTCGGGCCGGGCGGACCGCTCGTCGCCGGGAGGTACGCCGCCCGTGCGCCCAACGACGCGTGGAGCGCGGGGGATTCGGGGGACGACGAAACGGCCCTCTTCGTCCGCCGCAATTCCGCCGAGGGCGAAGACGAACTGGCCTACCTGGAGTGCCTGTACTACGACCGCTACCTTGACTCCGAGGACTGGGTCCGCTCCGTCGGGGCCGAGGAGCGGGTGCTCGCCGATCTGTCCGACCTGCTCCGGCTGGAGCTGACCCGGCTCAGTCCGGAGCTGGAGTGGATCGGCACCCAACCGCTCACCGCGACCGACCCGGCGCTCTGTGTCTCCTGGCGCTTCCTCGACTTCAAGGAGCAGCTCCACGCCGATTCCCCGGCGAAAACGTACAACGAGGTCTCCCTGGTACTCACCGGCGACGAGGTGCACCTCGTGGCCTTCTACTGCTACGAGGACAAAGCCGAGGAGCTGGTGCCCGAGTACGAGGAGCTGAAGGGAAGCCTTGCAGTGGACGGCCGCCGGGTCTTTTCCGGTGGATTGTAATGAACCAAACCACAACCCCAACCTTCGACACCGCGATGAAAACGGACACACTTGGAAAACGACTGATACTGCCCCCCCTCGTGGTCCTTCTGCTGACCGCCGGTTGCGGCGACACGAAGAAGGAAGACCCGCTGGTCCGCCTGATCGAGGGCGACTACGCCGTCGGGAAACCCCCGGAAACGGAGGCGGTCACCGAGGGGACCGACTTCGCCGCGCTCTACGGGCCGGGAAGAATCGTCGAGGAGGACCCCTACTCGACGGTCACCCCCAACGGCGCCTGGCTGAACCGCTCCCTGGCCGGCAACCTCTTCCTGGTCCGCCTGGACGATCCCGCCCACGAATCCGAGCTCGGCTACGTGGAGGCGTACCGCCTGCCCGACCTCCCGGAGCGGACGGCGGCCGCCCTCGCCGCGGGCGAGAACCCGACCGGGGCTCTGGCCGAAGACCTGCGGGAGATCATCGAAAACCACGCCGTGAATCCGGTCTTCGTTGACCAGGACCTGCCGAGTCTGAACGGCTACCCCTCGGCCACCCTCGTTTACCACGACCTCAAGCGAGATTCCGAAGGGGGCGAGGAGCCGGCCTACAACGAGGCCACCCTGCTCCTGGTCGGGGGCGAGGCCCACATCTTCACCGGCTACTGCTTCACCGACGCGAGGGAGCTCTTCGTCCCGGAGCTCCGACGCATCGGCGGGCATTTCTCCGTCAAGCCGCCCCCTCCCCCGCCGCCCAAACGGGAGACGGAATCCGCCGTGGCCGCGGAGTAGGTCTTGGACGTCCAGCGGCTCATCGCCGCCAAGCGTGACGGGAGGCGGCTCGGAGCGGACGACTGGCGCGACTTCGCCCGGGCGGTGACGCGGGGCGACCTGCCCGATTACCAGACGGCCGCCCTGTTGATGGCCGTCTACCTGCGGGGGATGGATTTCTCGGAGGCCCTCGCCCTCACCGAGGCCGTCGCCGACTCCGGCGAGAGGCTGACCTGGCCGGGTATCGGGCGTCCCCTGGTGGACAAGCACTCCACGGGGGGCGTGGGGGACAACCTCTCCCTGGTGGCGGTTCCGCTCCTGACCGCGTGCGGCGCCGCGGTGCCCAAGCTCTCCGGCCGGGCCCTGGGGCACACCGGCGGCACCCTGGACAAGCTCGAGGCGATACCGGGATTCCGGGCCGACCTCGGCCTCGACGAGCTGCGGCGTATTCTCTCCGACGTCGGTTGCTTCATCGCCGGCCACTCGGGAAAAATCGCCCCCGCCGACGCCCGGCTCTACCACCTGCGCGACGTGACCGCCACGGTGGACTCCATCCCCCTGGTGACGGCGAGCATCGTGGGCAAGAAGCTGGCCGCCGGGGCGGACACATTCATCATTGACGTGAAGACCGGCCGGGGAGCGCTCTTTCCGAGCCAGCCACGGGCCCTGCGCCTGGCGCGCTGGATCAAGCGGGCGGCGGAGAAGGCCGGACGCCGGTGCGTATGCCTGTTGACCGAGATGGGCTCCCCTCTGGGAAAAAAGATCGGCAACGCCCTCGAGGTCGAGGAAGCGCTGGCGGTTCTCGGAGGGGAGGCGGTTCCCGAGGTGCGGGAGCTGTCGCTGGAGCTCGTCGCCCGGGGGCTGAAGGCGGCGGGGCTGGCGGCGGACGTCGCCGAGGCCCGCGAAAAGGCCCGGCGGAAGCTCGACGACGGCTCGGCGTGCGAAGTCTTCGGGCGGATGGCCCGGGCCCAGGGCGGAGACCTGGCGGCCTTCGCCCGGAGAGAACGGGGCGGGGCGCACACGGGGGAGCTGAAGGCGCCGCGCTCGGGCTGGCTGCGCCGGGTGGACGCCCGATGCGTCGGTAGGGCGGTGAGGCTCGCCGGAGCCGGGCGTTCCACCATCGAAGACCGGGTGGACCCCGAGGCCGGGGTGGAGCTCTTCGCCAAGCCGGGGGACCGGGTGACCGCGGGCGACCCGCTCCTCGTCGTCCACGCCTCCACCGAGGGCGGGCTCCGGGCGGCGCTGGTGGAGCTCTCGGGCGGGGTGGTCGTGGGCGACGAACCGCCGGGAATCCGGCCGCTCGTCCGCCGCGTTCTGGACTGATAACTATTTTTAGGGGCGGGTGTCCGCACCCGCCGGCAGGAACCTTTCAAGGAGGAGAAATGGCGGAGAAAATCACCGCCGTCGTCGGCGCCCGGGTGCACACCGTATCCGGCCCGGTCCACGAGCCGGGGACCGTCGTCCTCGAAGGCGAGCGGATCGTCGCCGTGGGGCCCGAAAACGACGTGAAGGTCCCCGAGGGCGCGACGAGAATTGAGGCCCGGGGGATGACCCTCGTCCCCGGCCTGATTGACGCTCACGCCCACATCGGCGTCTTCAACGAGGCCCAGGGCGAGGACAACTGGGACGGCAACGAGATGACCGACCCGGTGACGCCGGAGCTGCGGGTGATTGACGCGCTGAATCCGGACGCCGTGGCCTTCCCCGACGTCCTGGCCGCCGGGGTGACCACCGTGGCCACCATGCCGGGGTCGGCCAACGTCATCGGCGGAACCGTCGCCGCCATCCGCACCCGTGGCGCCACCGTTGACGCGCTCATCCGCGCCTACCCCGTGGGGATGAAGATGGCGCTCGGCTACAACCCCAAGTCGGTGTACGGCGGTGAGCAGAAGAAGCGCCCGGCGACGCGCATGGCCAACGCCGCCGTCCTGCGCGGGGCGCTCCAGGCCGCCCGGAACTACGCCGCCAAGAAGCTCCACCACGGCGCCCAACTCATGAGCCAGGAGAAAAAGGACGCCGAGAAGCGCGAGCCGGTGGCCCCCCTCGAGGTGGACCTGAAGCTCGAGGCGCTGCTGCCGGTCCTCGAAGGTCATCTAGTCGCCCGCTGCCACTGCCACCGCGCCGACGACATCCTCACCGCCCTGCGCATCCGCGACGAGTTCGGCCTGGAGATGTCCCTCGAGCACTGCACCGAGGGGTACAAGGTGGCCGGTGAGCTGGCGGAGGCGGGCGTGACTTGCGTCCTGGGGCCGCACTTCATCGAGATGCGCTACAAGGCCGAGCTCATGGGCGTGAACCTGGCCAACGCCGCGATTCTCCACGCCGCCGGCGTCAAGGTCTGCATCCAGACCGACGCCACCTGGGGCGTGCAGTGGCTGGCCAACAGCGCCGCGCTCTGCGTGCGCCACGGCCTGCCCGCCGATGTGGCGCTCAGGGCGATGACGCTGAATCCGGCGGAGCTTTTGGGGCTGGATAAGGAGTTGGGGAGCCTCGAGGTGGGGAAGCGGGCGGATTTACTGCTGGTGGACGGCGACCCGCTGGACCTGCGGGACAAGGTGGCCCAGGTCTGGCTCGACGGCCAGCCGCAATTGAAAGAACCGAAGTAGCCGGGCAGGTCGGCCGCCCATCGCGCGAATGCCGACGTAGGGGCGACCGTCCACGGTCGCCCGCATGTCCCCTCTCCCTTCCAGGGAGAGGCGCGCCTACGGGCTAGGGCGAGGGTCGAGGTAGGGAACGTGAAAGCGGCGGGGATGGGAATCCCCGCCCTACG
>Ga0307378_10009204_pt1 | contig 13003 bp, 13 predicted proteins | sample UN1MG_FD_202238 | JGI IMG/M metagenome (GOLD analysis project Ga0307378, IMG submission 202238) | Soil microbial communities from Risofladan, Vaasa, Finland - UN-1 | ecosystem: Environmental > Terrestrial > Soil > Coastal area > Acid sulfate soil | place: Finland: Risofladan, Vaasa | collected... | reverse complement strand
TCGAATGCCCTCCCTAAGACGACGTAATGTGCAGAGACCCCTCAAACCGGCAATCAAAATCGCGATTGTTGCAGAAAATCTTCTCGCTGCCGAACGGCAGAAGTCCACAAATTACACGAATAACACGAATTACGTGCGATTCACTGAATCCCTATGCCCTGTGCCCTTCGACAAGCTCAGGGCAAGCCCTACGCCGTCCGGTTTCCGGAAGACCGGAATACCGGATGACCGGACGGCCGACCCCCGACCCGCGCTGCCCTTTCCTCGTTCCGCGCTCCGCGCTCCTCCTTCGCCCGCTTCGCGTGCTACGGAGGACAGGTCCGCGCTTCACGTTGCGCGCTTGGCAATCCGCAATCATCAATCTGCAATCCGCAATGGTATGCCCTCCCTAAGACGACGTAACGTGCAGAGACCCCTCAAACCGGAGATCAAAATCGCGATTTTTGCAGAATGTTTTCATCCTGCTAACGGAAACAAGTCCGCATGTCTTGTCAGCCGGGTGAGTTATGTGAGATTCGGCGAATTGCCCTCTCCTGCGATTCACGGGCTGAAAGCCCGTGCCACCTCCCTATGCCCTACCCCCTATTCCCTATGCCCTTCGCCCCCTGCCCTTTCCCGCACGCAGAAGGTCGCCTACGGCGACAAGCTGTGTGCCGTACGATTGCGACTACGGAGGACGGGCTGCCGCTCGGGCCTTCCCCCCGTGCGGGGGTGCGGTTATAGTCTCGGCCCATGTCCTCGCGCCCGTTGACCATCTTCATGTCGGCTGCCGAGGCCAGCGGCGACGAGCATGCGGCCAGCCTGATCCGTACGCTGCGGGCCGAGCTGCCGGAGGCGCGATTCGTCGGCGTGGCCGGCAAGCGGATGGCGGAGGCCGGCTGCGAGGTCCTCGCCGATCTGACGCGAAAGGCGGCCATGCTCGGCGGCCCGCTGCTGAAGCTGGGCTACTACTTCCGCGCGATTCGCCGCATCCAGAAGGCGATCGGGTCCATCGGCCCGGACCTGCACATTCCTGTTGACTCGCCGGCGATGAACTGGCACCTGGCGGCCGCGGCGAAGAAGGCCGGCTGCCCGGTCCTCTACTACATCGCGCCGCAGGTTTGGGCGTGGGCACCGTGGCGGGTGCGGAAGCTGGCCGAGCTGACCGACCGGGTGGCGTGCATACTGCCATTTGAGGAGCAGTACCTTCGGGGCAGGGGCGTGAAGGCGACGTTCGTTGGCCACCCGATCTTCGACATGCACCCCCGCCGCCCGGAGTCGCTGCCGGACCTGCTGGGGGCGTGGCACGAGGGCACCTGGCAGGTGGCGCTGCTGCCCGGCAGCCGGCCTGCGGAGCTTGGCGGCCACACGCGGCCGTTGATCCGGGTGGGGCAGGCGATACTGAAGCGCTGGCCGCGGGCGAAGTGCGTGTTTGCGACGCTGACGGCCGCCGGCGCCGAGCGCATCCGCCAGGCGGTCCGGCGCAGCCGGTGCCCGGAGCTGGAAATTGCGGTGGGCAATCGTGCGGCCATGGAGGTCCTTTCCCGTTCTCACTTCGCCGTGGCGGGCAGCGGCACGGTCACGCTTCAGGCAGCGTACTGCGGGGTGCCGATGGTGGTCTTCTACAGGACCGGCCCGCTCGCGCGCGTGCTGTACCACACGATCGGGCGGTCGAGGAAGGTCGTGGGCACGCCGCACCTGTCGCTGGTGAACATACTTGCCGGCCGGCGGATCGTGCCGGAGCTGATTCCCTGGCGCGGCAACATGGGGCGGCTGATCGACACCGTGCTGGAGGTGATGAACGACGTGGGCTGCCTGGAGGAGATGCGGCAGGGGGTTCTGAAGCTGGTGGAGCCGCTGCACGTGCCGCCTCCCGGCTCGGCCGCCCGCAACGCCGCAAGGCTCGCACTGGAGCTGCTGGGCAGGCGGTCGGCGGCGGACAAGCCCGGCTGACACGCGGCCATCCGACAGGCGACCATGTCGGCGGCCGGGGAGGGCGGGTTGAACCACGGATCCGCAGGGGGCGGCGGGCAAATAAAAAGGGCCGGAAGAGTCCTCGCATACTCGACCGGCCCCAATCCACTGGTGCACACGCACCAGCCAACCTTCATGTGGGTCTCAGCCGATGCCGGCTACCGGCCCCTCGTGACCTTCGTCGGCCCGGCTGGACCCTCATAGCGCTGCCTTCGCGCGAGCCACGGAAAAAGGCGAAGGACGATGCTGCTGCGATTGCGCCTCTCTGCATCCTCTTGGGTTTTCAATGATTCACCCCTCCATTATGCACACTGCGTGCCACTCGCGGGAATAAGGTAAACACCCTACACACTGCAATCCCTATCTAGCCATACCAACAGGGGTTACGGAATCGGCGTGCAGCCAAGCCTATGGCCTTGCTGGCCCCAAAGTGGGCACTCTGCACCCACTTTTGCCGCCAGCGGTGGGGCTTAGTCCCCACACCGTTGGGGCGGCCTGGGGGCTCGGCGTCGCGGCACGTACCTCGGGTATGGCGGGTGACGAGCAGATGAACGGGTGGCGGCGCTCCCGTCCCGCCACCTGCGAGTGGCGGCGGAACGCGGCGGGACAGGCCTGCCCTGCGAAGCCTCGGCGAAGCAGGGAGCCCCGCCGCGTAACGCGTGGGTTTGCCGCTTACGAGATCGTCGCCCCCGGGGGCACGGGCGAATCGGTGGTAAGCACGACCACCTGCCGGGCGCCCTGCTGCTCATAGGTGGCCGCCAGGAGCATGCCCCTGGACTCCAGCCCGCGCATCTTCCGCGGCTCGAGGTTCGTCACCACAATCAGGTCCTTGCCGACCAGTGCCTGGGGATCGCAGTAGCCTTTCAGCCCCGCGATGAGCTGCCGCTGCTCGCCGCCAAGGTCCACCTTCAGGACCAGCAGCCTGTCGGCGTTGGGATGGTCGGAGACCTCCAGGATCCTGGCGGTCCTCAGGTCGAGCTTGGTGAAGTCTTCGAAGGAAATCGTCGGCTTTTCTTCGGGCATTTGAATGGCCTTTCCGTGACTGGTCGGTCCGTTGGGCTCGTGCGCCAACAGTCTATGTCTCCGCAGGCGCGGGGGCAAGCGGGCAAGGGCCGGGGAGGCATAAGCCGGCCGTTTTTCCGGTTGACGGAACACGGGGTTGCTGCTAATATTATGTACGGCAAGGTCGCACGCCAAAGCTCAGGGTTTGCGGCCGTGAGGCTTATCGCTCTTTGCCTTAGTACGAACGGGGCTCTCGCCGCCAGCGAGGCCCCGGGAGGTTGAGGGAAAGGACCGCTCGGCGGTCGCCTGGTGAGGGCCAGGCGAAACCGGCCGACCGAGCGGTCCTTTCGTTTTTCCTGGGGGCAGGGGGTCTTAGCCCGCCGCTCTGAGTGTTTCGATGATGAACACGCCGTTGAACAGGGCGTGGATGAGGATGGGGGCGGGCAGGCGGCCGCACCGCTCGTAGTTGTAGCCCAGCGCGACGGAAAGTGCGAACATGGCCGGCATTGAGGTTGGGTAGGCCGCGTGGACCAGGGCGAAGAAGGCCGACGTCAGCAGTATCGCGGCCCACGGGCGTCGCAGGTATTTTCTGAACGTCGATTGGAGCAGGCCGCGGAAGAAGACCTCTTCGGCCAGCGGGGCGAGGACCACCGCCGAGACGATGATAAGCGCCTGCCAGCCGGCGCCCACTTGGTGCAGTGCCCTCAGCATCCGGTGCTCCTCGCCGGGGATCAGCAACTGCGTCAGCCGCGTCAGGCCCAGGCAGACCGGCAGGACAGCGAGGTAGGCCACCACGCCGCGGATCGCGTCGAAGAACCAGTGTCGCATGCTCAGGCCCATGCCGCGCACCAGTCCCATGTCGAATGCCATCCACGCCACCAGCAGGGCCGCGGCCAGCCATAGCGTCTGGCTGATGACGGCCGCCAGGGTCAGAAGCTCGTCGGACTTGGCGGGCAGCCATGCCCCCAGCAGCTTGATCGCCACTGCCTGCGCGAGCACGTAGAAGAGATACAAGGCGACGGCGTGGATTGGATGCAGTCGGCTGCGCCGCCCGCTCGCCTGTGTGAGATGGAGCTTGGCGGGATAGACCAGCCGGCGGGTTACGTAGATCACGAGCACCACGGCGCCGACGGCGGCCAGCCCGATCATCCAGGTTGATGGCGCTGAGCCTGCCGCGCCCTGTGTGGTGGCCGCGGTCGGCCCGGCCGCCCGCGTGTCCTGCGCCAAACAGCACGCCGCCAGCGGCGCCCGCAACAAAGCGTTTGACAGTGTCAAACTCATCAGTGTAACGTTGCCTTCGACACCGGTGCGGCGGCCGTTTGGGGCAAGCCCGGCGGCGGCCGAACCGGACTGCTCCAGCCCGGCCGGAAATGCCCGAGACTATATTGCAGAGGATTCTCGAAACCAAGCGCAAAGAGGTGCGTGCGCTTCGCGAGCGATACGACCTGGAGGCGATTCAGGAGGCGGCGAGGTCCGGCCCCCCCGCCCGCAACTTCTACGCGGCCGTCACACGCCCCTCGGCAAGGGGGATGAACCTGATCGCGGAGATCAAGAAGGCCTCGCCTTCCGCCGGCGTGATCCGCGAGGACCTCGACCCCGTGGAGCTGGCTGGGCGATACGCGTCGGCCGGTGCCGGCGCGCTGAGCGTGCTGACCGACGGGCCGTATTTCAACGGCTCGCTGGAGGACCTTCGGCAGGTCCGCCAGGCCGTGGCGCTGCCGGTCCTGCGCAAGGACTTCATCATCGACCCCTGGCAGGTGTACGAGAGCCGCGCCGCCGGCGCCGACGCCATCCTGCTGATCGCCGCCGCCCTGCCGCCGGGACTGATGCTCGACCTGATGATCCTCGCCACCGAGCTTCGCATGACCGTCCTGGTCGAGGTGCACGAGGCCGACGAGCTGCTCCAGGTGCGGTCGATGGTGGGCTTTCCGCACCGGCGGTACGGCCTGCTGGGCATCAACAACCGCGACCTCAAGACGTTCCGGGTGGACGTGAACACGACGATCCGCCTGGCGGAGCTGGCCGGCGAGGACGTGCCCATCGTCAGCGAGTCGGGCATCAGGACGCGGCAGGACATCGAGCGGCTGAAGGCCGTCGGGGTCAAGGCCGTCCTGGTGGGGGAGATGCTGGTCAGATCGGACGACCCGGCTGCCGGCATCGACCAGCTCCTGGGCCCCGTGCCCTGAAGGGCGAAGGACGCCGAAACGGACAGTTGCCATGCCGAGCGATCGAAAACAGCCAGCGGGCGCAAGAGCCAAGCGCAACACGCTCACGATCGTGCTGCTGGTCATCACGGGCGGCATCGTGGCGCTGACGATCGTGATCGCGACGCGGCCGGGCCCCGTCCGCCGCCCGGACGAGCCGATCTCGCCCGCCGACGAGCGGGACCAGGTCCTCTCGCTGGTCTCGCGCCTGCTGGCGACGGCCGACCAGCTCGCCCCCTCTCGCCCCGACGCGCGCGATGCGGCCTACAGGCAGGTGCGGGAACTGATGGAGACCTACGTGCGGACGCACCCGGAGGACGTGACGGTCCGCACGCGGTTGGCGGAGGTGCTGGTGCTGATGGGGCTCGCCAAGGCCGCGGAGGTCAGAGTGGACGAAATCCTCGAGCGGCGTCCCGGGTCGGCCGGCGCCCTTTGGATGAAGGGGTACCTGCTTCAGATGCGCGGGGGCGAGGGCTACGAGCAGTATCTCCGCCGCGCCGCCGACAGCCCCGACGCCGACGCGAATATCTGGTCGCTCTACGGGCTTGGGATGCTCAAGGCCGGCCGCATCGCGACGGCCGAGGAGTACCTCCGCAAGGCCTACCGGCAAGGGGCCAAGGACCCGGCCACACTGTGCGCCCTGGCGAGGCTGGCCTTCGTCCGCGACCGCTTCGAGGAGGCCGAGAAGTATCTCTCTCTTGCCGTGAAGCACAAGGAGGCCGGCGCCGTGGCGTGGGGGATGCTGGCTGAGGTGCAGAAGGAGACCGGGCGGCTGGACGAGGCTGCCGATTCGGTGATGCGGGCGATTGGGCTGCTGTCTAGGCCGACTGCGGTCACCGCGGGCGCGCCGGACAAGGGCGACCTGCTCCTGCTGCTGGGTCAGGTGAGGCTCCTTCAGCAGCGTCACCAGCAGGCGGCGGAGGCCTTCGCCGAGGCGTCCGACTACACGTTTGTCCGCGCGCCGGCGGCGCTCAACGCCGCCAAGTGCTACTACTTCCTCGGCCGCCACGCGCAGGCGATGAAGTTCATCGACATCGCGGCCGGGCTGATGCCGAAAGGCCCCGCCGTTGCGGAGTGGGTCAAGAAGATCGAGGACGCCCGCTTCGGCGCGCCGGCGCCGGCGTCCCAGCCTCTGACCATGCCGTGGTCGCCCTGAGCTTGTTTGTGCGCGGCCCGGGCGCCCGCCTCTCGGGCGGCTTGGTCATCGGATAGCCGCGATGGGCTTGATGTACTGTGGCAGGGCGCCGGCTGTCAGCGGCTGGGTCGTGGGGAAGCGCACGACGCACCCGGAGCTGTTGTCGCTGGCGATCGTCACGCACCGCGGCGTGATCAATTCGTAGCCTTCCGGCGAGTGTGCGTGGCCGAGGATGAAGAAATCCACGTCGAGTTGGGCGGCCAGCATGTCGATCTGCTCGGGCGTCTGCCCGCGGCCCCAGGTCCAGTCGTAAACGGCACCGCCGCGGCGAAGATCGGCGTGTTCGTAAGGTCTCTGGAGCACCTCCAGCGTCTCGCGCGAGGACCTGTGCGGCGGCGGAAGCGAGTGCGACAGGAGCACCCGGTTGGGGCAGCGCACCGCGATCGGCAGCGCCAGCAGCATCTCGCCGAGTCCGTCGAGCACCTCGTCGCCGTCGGCGCCGAAGCAGTGGTGCACGCCGGCGGTGAACTCCCGGCAGGCGCTGCCGCCGCTCTTGAGTATCTCCGCACCGGTGGCCTGCGCCAGGTCGTGATTGCCCATTAGGAAGATCACCTGCCGGGGGGTCTCGACCATAAGTCGGACGGCCCGGACCAACAGGTCGATGCTGCGGTCCTTGCCGGAGGCCGGGTCCGCCGGCCCGTGGATGATCTCCTGGAGGACCAGCCGCCGGGCGGCGTCCTTGCCCAGCTCGGCGTAGTGGATGATCTTGCTCAGGGCGTTGCGGTTGCCGTGCAGGTCGCCGGCGACAATCACCTCGCCGGCGTCGGCGAGCTCAACCACGTTGCCGTTGCGCCTGGGGTCGTCGCGGACCAGCGAGGCGGCGCGACGGAACATTTCCGCGACGGGGCTCGGCACGATCGCCTCACGGACTGTGGTTCCCGTTGTTCCGGCGGTAGTCAAGGCTGTGAGCGATCAGGCCCAGCCGCGACGCCACCTCCGACATCGACTCGGGCCGGCGAGAGGGCTTCATCTCAACGCATTCGCCGATCAGCTTGCTCAGCGACGCCGGCACGTTCTCGTTGAGCTTCTCAACGGGCGTCGGTGTGAAGTCGGACTTGAGGTTGCTGGGGCGGTCCCTCGGCAGGACGGTGGGGATGGGCCGGCCGGTCAGCGTCCAGTACAAAGTGGCCCCGAAGTTGAAGGCATCGGTCCGCGAATCGAGCGGCCCGCGATGGACCTGCTCGGGGGCGATGAAGTCCGGCGTGCCCTGGATCCGCTCCTTGACCGTGCCGATCGGGCAGCTCTGGCCCAGATCGATGATCTTCACGCCCCCCCGAGGGCAGACGATGATGTTGTTGGGCTTGGTGTCCGCATGGATGTAGCCGCGTGAGTTCATGTGCGCCAGGGCATCGGCCACCTGCCGGAAGATCCGCACCACGGCCTGCACGTCGCCGGGGCGGTTCTCCTGCACCGAGTGCCCCTCGCACCATTCCATGAACAGGTGGATCTCCCGCACGCTCAGCCAATGCCGCAGCCGCTGCATGCGATAGATCTTCCGGACGACGGGATGATCGAACTGGGAGGCCGCCTGGAACTCGTTGAGGGCCTGCTCGAGAAACCGCGTATCGTCCTGCTCGCGCTTGACCACACGCTTGAGGGCGCAGAATTTCCCCGTTTGGTGATCCTTCACCTGCCAGATGGTGCTCTTTGCCCCGCTGCCCAGGAACTGCAGCACCTGGTATCCGGGCACCTCTAGTGTCCGAACGATACTCATGAATCGCCAACTCTCTGCGTATGACTTATGGATGAGGCAGATAGATAAACTGATTATAAAGCGATTATAACGCACGCCGGGAGCCGATAAAAGGGCAAAATGGCGCCCAACGGCGACGAAAGGTGTATCGGTAAACCCCTCGCTGGTCCTTTACCGTTTGTCATAGCCGACGGCCTTGGCCGCCGCCCCCCGCCCAGGCTATAATCACCGGATTCGCATGGCTTCGCCGACGAAAAAGCGATTGCGCAAGGCCGTCCTGACCCTCGTCAAGGTCGCCGTGGTGGCGGTCCTGCTGGGCTGGGTCTTCAGCCAGTCCCACTGGAACGATTACGTCAAGGCCGCCGATGACGGCAAGACGTACTCCGTCGTGGCGGCGCAGCCGGATCGGGTCAACCCCCAGACACTGACGATCTCCAAGGGCCTGCTCTGGTGGCGGACGGTTGAGCCGAACCACCCGGTCGGTGAGTTCAAGCCGCCCCAGGAGGGCGCGTCGATCTTCCAACCCGGGGTCAGGACCGCGTTTTCCAATGTGAATCCCTGGCTGCTGCTGGTGTCGCTGGCGGGCTACGTGGTATCGCTGGCCATCATCGGCGCACGCTGGTGGATGCTGATGGGCATCCAGAACATCCGCATCGGCCTGTGGGAGACGGAGCGCCTGGCGTTCCTGGGTCAGTTCTTCAACGCCGTCGTGCCCGCGGGGACGGCCGGCGGCGACCTGGTGAAGGCCTACTACGCGGCCAAGCACACGCCCAAGAAGGCCGCGGCACTGGTAAGCGTCTTCGTGGACCGCGTCACCGGCTTCGCCGAGCTGGTGCTCTTGGCCGGGGCGATGCTCCTTGCGGTCCGGCTGACCGGGGCCGCGACGTTCGAGCAGATCCGCAGGGCCGGCCTGTTCGTGATCTGCTTCGGCTGCGGCATCGCCGGGGCGCTGGTGTTCCTGCTGAGCCCGCGGTTCCGTCGGGCGTTCCATCTGGAGAAGCTCTGGAAGCGTCTGCCCATTGCCCATCACATCGCCGCCGCGGGCGACGCGGCCGACCTGTATCGCCGCCGCCTGGGCACGTTGGCCAAGGCCCTGCTGCTCACCTTCGGCGCCCAGGCGATCTGGATGTGCTCCATCGGCCTGCTCGGGGTCGCCCTGGGGCTGGACCTGCCGTTCTACACCTACCTTCTGTACGTGCCTGTGATCTACATGGTCGGGGCGTTCATCCCGACGCCCGGCGGCGTCGGCGGGGTCGAGGGGGCGTACGTGTTCTTCTTCGCGGCGTACCCGCAGGTGGGGGTCAGCCAGATCCTCGCCCTTGCGCTGCTGGCTCGTCTGTGGGACATCGCCCGCGGGCTGCCGGGTGCGGTCATTGCCATCGCCGGGCCCAGGCGCCCCAAGGCCGCCGAGATGGAGGCCGAGCTCGGCATCGGCGCCGACTCCGCCGAGTAGGGCGGGCTGTGCCCGCCGCAGCCTAAGCTTACCGCCCGCTCGCTGCTCAAGTCGGCCCGCCATTCCTCCGAAAACACCCCAGTAAGCCGCGTCACTGACGCGCTTTGCGAGGAGGATTTGACAGATGCCCGTCCTGCAGGAGCTCAACCACAGGGAGATCAGCCAGGTCATATCCAGCGCAGCCGACCGCTGCGTGCCCGTCACGGTCACCGTCCGCGCCGAGCAGCAGTGGATGAACCTGCACAGCCGCGTCGCCGGCGCCAGGAACCAGTGCCTGCTCGTGGAGATGCCGATGACCGACAAGGGCATAGCGCACGAGTTCGCCGCCGGCGAGGACGTGGGGCTGAGCCTGAAGCTCAAGCACCACAAGTACCTGTTTCTGTCCTCGGTGGTGGATCGCCTGCCGTCGGACGGCGGCGTCGACGGGCCGCTGCTGGCGCTTGGCAGGCCGATACGCATGCAGCGGCTCCAGCGGCGGGCTTACGTCCGCGCCGAGGTGCCCGACGGCTCGATCGTGCGCGGGGCCTTCTGGCTCGGCGGGCGCGCCTGTGAGCCCGCCGGCACCAGCCCGGACCGGCCCGTCTGGCAGGGCAGGGTGGTCAACCTCAGCGCCGGCGGGTTCTCGCTTCGCACCGGTGACGAGTCGATTCGCGTGCTCGAGTCGGGATACGTCGTCGGCGTGAGGATGCGATTCGGCGTCGGAAGGGAGGCCTTCTTCGCCGACGCGATGGTCCGGCACATCACGGTCGAGGAAGGCAAGTTCGTCGTGGGCTTTCAGTTCCTCGGCCTGGAGCACACCGACGAGGGCAAGGACGTCCTGATGGCAATCAGCCGCAAGGTCGGCGAGTACCAGGCCTACGCCGCGCGCCGCGAGGAGCGCCGCGACCATGACTCATCCGAGGAGCACGAGCATCCGCCCGTGCACGCCGCCACCGGCGCCCGGGCCTGACTGCTTGAACCACGGGCCGCCCCGCGATAGCCTTGCGGCGTGTCCAAGCCGAGCGAAGAGCGCCTCTGCTATGCCGTCTGGCCCACCGCGTGGGGGCCGATGGGCGCCGTTGCGGGCGCAACGGGGCTCTGCCGCGTCGAGTTGCCCCATTACCAGCCGGACGACCTCGAAGAGCTTCTGAGGTGGAATCATCCCGGCGCGGAACGCAGCGAGGCGCCCTTTGCCGCGCTCATCGAGCTTACGCGGGGGTACTTCAACGGCCGGCCGGTCGATTTCGGCCCGGTCGCCTGCGCCCTGCCGGGGCCTGGCACGTTCAAGGGCAAGGTGCTGCGGGCCTGTCGGACGATTCCCCACGGACAGACGCGCAGCTACGTGGCCCTGGCAGATCAGATCGGCTCACCGGACTCGGCCCGCGCGGTCGCCGGCGCCTTGGCGAAGAATCCCGTTCCCCTGGTTGTTCCCTGCCATCGCGTGACCTACGCCGACGGGCGGCTGGGGGGCTTCTCCGCGCCCGGCGGCGTCGAGCTCAAGCAGCGCATGCTCCGGCTGGAAAGCGGCCAGTGACCCCCGCGCATCCCCGCCGGCGCGTCTGCGCGGCTTACCGCTTCCGCCCCCGCGGCCAGAGGGGGTTGGTCCAGGCCTTGCGGCCTCGCTCGTCGGTGACGACGGCGCGGACGTACTTCCAAGGCCAGCCCGACAGCTCGGCGACGGGAAGGGTGAAGCTGGTGATGCGGCGGCCCTCCTCGGCGCGGCGGCGACGGCCGGATCCAGGCGTGCCGATCAGGTGAATCCTCGCGGCGGGGGAGCAGCGCAGGCGGATCTTGCCCTCGGCGATGCGGAAGTCGTGGACCTTCGGCCCGCAGGAGGCGTAGCACGCGCCGCTGCGGACGGCCCGCACCACGTTGCCCACCGTCAGCGACTTCATTCTCAGCCACGTCCAGGACTCGCAGACATCCTCGGTCCATGCGTGGTGGGTGTCGTCCACGCCGACGGCGGACAGGCGCCAGCCGGCGTCCAGCGCGTCGGACCACTCGTTCTCGCTGGACGGCCGCCCCGCGACGTCGCACACGGAGTTCCAGACCTCCATTGCGTCCAGCCCCTTCATGTGCCGGAAGTCCGGGAACGACTGGCCGCACCAGCCTGGGTGCGCGAGAATCACCGCGGCGCCGGCCCGGCGCAGCCTGGCGATTGTCCGGTTGATCTCGCCCGATGAGTCGCGGAACGACATCTCGCGCGGCACGTTCAGCCCGACCAGGTGCCACCAGCCCGGCGGCGCCTTGCAACGCGGATGAATCTCGATGCCGCTGACGACCAGGATGCCCTTGCCGCCCAGGCCGCGGATGTCCTGCGTGCGGCGGTGGTCGGTCAGCGCCAGCACCGAGTAGCCCGCCTTGTGATACTGGGCGACGCGCTCGGCGGGGCTGAGGCGCCCGTCACTGACGGTCGAATGCGTGTGGAGGTTGGCCTTGTACCAGCGGCCGGGGGTCTCGAACGGGTTGACGAGTCTGCTCATGACAGTCACCAGGACAGCCCAGGCGGGAATCCCCGACGCACTCACGCGAACGGCCAGAGCCCCGACACTTCAGGCGGGCCGGATTCTACCATGCCTGTGGTCCCAGTGTCGATGTGGGAGATCAGCCTGGGTGCCGCGCTTCTGACGCTGATTGTCAGAAGCGTGCGACCCGCTCGAGCCACCCGGGGCGCGGCGCGACGCGGCCTTTCAGCCAGGTGGACATCTTCGCCAGCGCGAACTCACTCGGAGAGACGGTCCGCCGGGGGGTCTTGCCTTTGGCCAGCCGGGCGGAACGCAGCGCGCGATAGGCCCGAGTCGCTTCGCAGAACCGCCGGGGGCCATCGGGACCCGATCCGGCGGCATCCGGGTGGTGCCTCAGGGCCGCGCGCCGATAGGCCGCCTTGATCTCCTCCAGTGTGGCGGTGATCGACACACCCAATAGCGCGTGAGGGCTGACCGGCACTTCAGTATGAGCCTTGTTCGCAAGGGCTTGGCGCGGCCGGCCGCGACGGCGAGCTTGCCTCGCGCGGCCGAGGGCACATCCCTTTTGCCTCGCCCGAGGGGTTCTGCTATGCTTCCTTGTCCTTATCGGCCGTTGAAGCCCATGACTGAGAACGTCACGCGGAAGATTCTTTCGGACCACCTGGTCGCCGGCGAGCTGACGCCGGGCGAGCCGATCGGCATACGCATCGACCAGACGCTCACGCAGGACGCCACCGGCACGACGGCCTTCCTGCTGCTGGAGGCTATGGGCGTCGAGCGCGTCAAGACCGAGCTGTCGGTCAGCTACGTGGACCACAACATGGCCCAGTTCGGGCCGGAGAATCACACCGACCACCTGTATCTCCAGTCGATCGCCCGGAAGGTGGGGGCGTACCATTCCCGCCCGGGCAACGGCATCTGCCACCAGGTTCACCTGGAGCGTTTCGCGCGGCCGGGGCGGACGCTGCTGGGGTCGGACAGCCACACGCCGACCGCCGGCGGGATGGGCATGCTCGCCATCGGGGCCGGCGGCCTGGACGTGGCCGTCGCGATGGGCGG
>Ga0307378_10009202_pt1 | contig 13004 bp, 10 predicted proteins | sample UN1MG_FD_202238 | JGI IMG/M metagenome (GOLD analysis project Ga0307378, IMG submission 202238) | Soil microbial communities from Risofladan, Vaasa, Finland - UN-1 | ecosystem: Environmental > Terrestrial > Soil > Coastal area > Acid sulfate soil | place: Finland: Risofladan, Vaasa | collected... | reverse complement strand
CGTGTACTCCTTGCCGCGCACGCGGACCTTCACCAGTTCCTCCGCTCCGCCGACGACCTCGTAAGGGACGATCTTCTCCTCGTCCGCCACTTCCCTGTGCCGCCGCCCCATGAACCGCTTGATGGAGAAGACCGTGTTCCGCGGATTGGTGATCGCCTGGCGTTTGGCCACCTGGCCCACCAGGCGCTCGCCCTTTTCCGTGAACCCGACGACCGACGGCGTCAGGCGGTTGCCCTGGGCGTTCGGAATGACGGTCACCTTGCCCCCTTCCTGGACCGCCACGACCGAGTTGGTGGTTCCGAGGTCGATTCCGATGATCTTGTTCGTGGCCATCGTCTGGCTCCTTTCACGGTTAGAGGGCAGGTCCTGATGTCTATCCAGGGATAGCAGGCCCTTCTCGTAAGAGCGTGGGCAAACTACGTGCCATCGCTCCGCCGCGGGCCCTTTTCTGCGTCCTGCCTGTGCTGCCCATTATAAGGAAACGCGGGTGGCCGATGGTAGGATAAACGCCGCGCTTCTCGTCGGACGCTGCTGCCGGACTGCCATTCCGACACGCGGCCGGACTGCCGTTTTGGCAATCGGCGGAATGCGTCAGTTACTGTAGGCTCTTCTGGTATTGGCCGAGTCTGCCGCCGCTCCCGCGGCGGCCTCGATAACCGTAACATTATGCATTACCAATCGTGGGCGAAATCCGTTGACGCGTTTCGCCGACCGGCCTATAAGGGACCCGAAAGGCGGAGTGTCCCTCATGGCCCGCACGGTCAGGCCCACCTCGGTCTGGATCGCCAACCTCCTTGTGCCGGGAGCGGGGCTGGTTCTGCGGGGTCACATCGTCGTGGGCGTCCTCTGGGCGGTCGCGTGGGCAGCGGCCGGGGCCGGATGCCTCCTCGGCATCGTCTGGCCGGATGTCGTCGCGGCGAGCCTCACGGTGCCCCTGATTGCGGTGGTCATCCTGGCCTACGCCTGGGCGCAGGTCTTTCTGGGTCTCGCCATCTGGCGGGCAGGGCGGTGGCGGGCCGATGCGGCGCGCGATACCCGGTTCAAAGACGCCCTGGCGGCCTATCTTCACGGTCGTCTCGACATCTCGGAATCCATCTGCAAGGAACTCCTGCGGCGGGACCCCGACGACGTGGAGGCGACGTTCCAGTTGGCCGCCATCGCTCGGCGTCGCGGCCAACCCGCGGTCGCCGCCCGATACCTGCGGCGGGTCCGCTATCTGGATGACGAGGGCCGATGGGATTTCCAGGTCGGCCGCGCCCTGGCCGCCTTGAAGTGGCCGGCGGGACACGCGCGCCGCGTCCGTCGCTAGTGGCCCGCCAAAGGTAAACCTGCGGGTGCCACGGTCGCCGCGGCGACCGTGGCACCCGAAATCTGAGGCTTGACGGCCCCCTAGTGTCCGGGCGGCTTTTGTTGTCGCCGGTGGCGGATTCTGACGATAATTCCTAGGCCGTTTCGCCGCCGAGGGCGCTCTCGCGCTCGCCGGGGTTGAATCTGGGTGGCGAGCGCGATAGAATAGGAAGAAAGAGGATAATTGAGGTGGCATCCTCGCCCGGGAAGAGGGCGGGGATGCGTTTCCGTCCGGAGATGAGGCGAGAGCCATGTTCGAACGATTCACCGACCGGGCCCGGAAGGTCATGGCACTGGCCAACCAGGAGGCCCAGCGTTTCAACCACGAGTACGTCGGCACGGAGCACGTCCTCCTGGGCCTCGTGAAGGAGGGCCAGGGAGTGGCGGCCAACGTGCTGCACAACCTTCAGGTGGACCTGAAGAAGATCCGTCTGGAGGTCGAGAAGATCGTCAAGAGCGGCCCGAACATGGTGACGATGGGCAAACTGCCCCAGACGCCGCGCGCCAAGAAGGTCATCGAGTTCGCCATCGAAGAGGCCAGAAATCTTGGACATAATTACGTAGGTACGGAGCATCTGCTGCTCGGCCTCCTGCGCGAACACGACGGCGTGGCCGCCCAGGTCCTGATGAACCTGGGCCTCAAACTCGACGACGTGCGGACCGAGGTCCTCAATATCCTCGGCGCCACGATGGAGTCCGGGGGGGCCGCCGCCGCGGCGCCCCAGGACGAGGAACGGCGCGGCAAGTCGAAGACCCCCGCCCTCGATTCCTTCGGGCGGGACCTCACGCAGTTGGCCACCGAAGGCAAACTCGACCCGGTCATCGGACGCCTCGGCGAGATCGAGCGCGTCATCCAGGTCCTCTGCCGCCGCACCAAGAACAACCCCGTCCTCCTCGGCGAAGCGGGCGTCGGAAAGACCGCCATCGTCGAGGGCCTCGCCCAGCAGATCACGAGCAACGAGATCCCCGAACTCCTCATGAACCGGCGCATAGTCGTCCTGGACCTCGCCATGATGGTCGCCGGCACGAAGTACCGCGGCCAGTTCGAGGAGCGGATCAAGGCCGTCATGAACGAGGTCCGCCGCGCCGGCAACATCATCCTCTTCATTGACGAACTCCACACCCTCGTCGGGGCCGGCGGCGCCGAGGGCGCCATCGACGCCTCGAACGTCCTGAAGCCCGCCCTGTCGCGCGGCGAAATCCAGTGCATCGGGGCCACCACCCTCGACGAGTACCGCAAGTACGTCGAGAAGGACGGGGCCCTGGAGCGCCGGTTCCAGACGATCATCGTCGAGCCGCCGACGGCGCAGCAGACCGTCGAGATCCTGAAAGGGCTCCGCGACCGGTACGAGGCCCACCATCGCGTCCAGATCACCGACGGCGCCATCAAGGCCGCCGTGGACCTCTCGAACCGCTACATCTCCGGCCGGTTCCTCCCGGACAAGGCCATTGACGTCATTGACGAGTCGGGGGCCCGCGTGCGCCTCCGGGCGATGACCCGGCCGCCCGACGTCACCCACATCGAGCAGGAGATCGAGCGCGTCAACCAGGAGAAGGAAGAGGCGGTCGCGGCGTCGCTCTACGAGCGCGCGGCCGAACTCCGGAACCGCGCCGAGGCCCTCAAGGTCAAGAAGGAATCGCTCCTGGCGGCGTGGCGCGAACAGGGACACGAGGTCGAAGGCGTCGTGGATGAAGAGGTCGTCGCCGAGGTCGTCAGCCGCATGACCGGCGTGCCCCTCACGCGCCTCGAGAGCGAAGAGAGGGAGCGCCTGCTCCACATGGAGGACGAACTGCACAAGAGGGTCGTCAGCCAGCACGAGGCCATCCATGCGATTGCGCGGAGCCTGCGCCGCAGCCGCTCCGGCCTCAAGGACCCGCGGCGTCCGATGGGGTGCTTCATCTTCCTCGGACCGACGGGCGTCGGCAAAACGCTCCTCGCGAAAGCCCTCGCGGAGTTCATGTTCGGCGACGAGGATGCGCTCATCCAGATTGATATGTCCGAGTACATGGAGAAGCACAACGTGTCGCGCCTCGTCGGGGCGCCGCCCGGCTACATCGGCTACGAGGAAGGCGGCCAGTTGACCGAGCGGATCCGCCGCCGGCCCTACAGCGTCGTCCTCCTCGACGAGATCGAGAAGGCCCACGCCGACATCTACAACATGCTCCTCCAGATCATGGAGGAGGGGAACCTGACGGACTCGTTCGGACGCCGCATCGATTTCCGCAACACCGTCCTCATCATGACCTCCAATATCGGCGCCGAGATCATCAAGAACCAGGCCGGCCTGGGCTTCCGCAAGAAGACCGCCGAGGCCACCTACGAGCAGACCAAGGAAATGCTGATGAAGGAGGTCGAGCGGCACTTCCGGCCCGAGTTCCTCAACCGCGTCGACGAGACGATCATGTTCCACCAGTTGACGCGAGAGGACCTGAAGGCCATCGTGGACATCGAAATGGGGAAGGTCCGCACCCGCCTCGCCGCCCAGGAACTCGAACTCGCCCTGACGGACGAGTCCAAGGATTTCCTCATCAACCAGGGCTTCAACCCCGAGTTCGGCGCGCGGCCGCTCCGCCGCGCCATCGAGCACCTCATCGAGGACCACATCTCCGAGGAACTCCTCCGCGGCTCGTACAAGGGCATGAGCCGCATCACCATCAGCGTCCGCGACGACCACCTGTACTTCGAAGGGTCGTCGCCGACCGCCGAGTCCCCGCCCGTCGAGGTCCATCACGGAACCTGAAGCGGCCGGAGAAGAGTACCGGACTCTTTTGTGTGTGATCCAAGAAGGCTTTGAGAAGAATGGGTGGGCTGGTGAGCACCGCACGAGAACTTATCTTTGGCACCTACAACACAAGACGGAACCTGCCCCGCTCCACAGGCTGCCGCCGCGGTGAGGCTAACTTCCTTGGTTCATTCCTCAGATCGTTCATGACTGATTCCCCAGACCGCTGCTTCTTTGGGAGGCACTTCGCCGTCCCGGAATGCGGGGTCGCCGATTGCATCATCCTCCGATTTGGGGAGGCTGAGGAAGAGCCTGAGAAGGGCCTCATAATGGCCTTCGAGACGAAACTATCCGACTGGCGGAAGGCACTATCGCAAGCATACCGGTATCGTTATTATGCCGACGTTTCCATCGTCGTCCTTCCAGCCGATATTGCGGGACCTGCGATGGACAAACGCCACCTTTTCCAGCAATCTGGCGTGGGGTTGTGGACTTTCAACCCGAAATCCGGGGCCATCTGTCCCAAGATCGCCACGGAGAAGCCTAAACCCTTGAACCCTTGCAAGCGGGAACAGGCGCTAATCCGCATCAGGCAAGGTGGTTTCCAACTCCGCAAGGTCCGCGAAGAGGCGTAGGCCCTCCAACATGGCGGGCAGGTGATCGCGGTTCGATCTCGGATCAAGCCTGGTGATGTAAGACTCTACCTCGTCGTATGCTACCTCAGCCCGCTTAATCGCTTGACGACAGCGCTTCAGGCTCGCCAGCGTGTTATCGGTAATGAGGTCTTTATTCAGGCTCATGATGGTTTGCCAGGCTTGCAGGACCTCCTCCGAGCGATCCGGTTGGGACCCCGTCTCCTCCGGATAGATGTCGTCGGTTTCCAAGCCGTTCAATACGCGTGGGTAAACACTTCGAAGCTGGTCAAGCTCAAAGAAGGTGATTCGGTTGAGCAAGAGTTTGCTCAGGTAACGCTGGATGGGAAGACGGCCGCCGCTTGCGGCCTGGAACCGGTTCAACGAGAATGTGCGGAGGTTGGACCACCAACCTGTCGCCCCGACCGTACCTCCGGCAATCCCTAGGAACGGGGTTAGAATGTCCGAATATCCATTGATGACTTCGTAGCCGTTGACGGAAAGAGTGTAGTTGATGAGCATCCAGCCGGCAATCACGTCCGCATTGAGGATATCAGACCGAGCATCCACGTTCCTTGATTCCACAAGGACATAGAAGCCCTTGGGAGGATCGTCAAGTAAGGTGATGTCGGTGAGGAAGTCAACAAGTTCCCTTTTGTCCAGCAGGGCCTCTCGCGAGAGTGCCAGTGTGGCATAAACGGGTTTTGCCGGTTTCAACTTGGCTGAAGCGCGGCCAGTCAGGCGGATAAAGTTCTTGGCGATGACCGCTTCTATGGAATCAAAAGAGCGCGTGATAACAATGTTGGGGCCTATGATGCCTGACAGACGCAGTTCATTCTGAAATTGCAAACAGTCGTTGATATCTTTTATCAACACTGGCCTGCCGCTCTCCAATTCGCGGCGACGACGCTGGCGGAAATACTTCCCATACTCCTCGCACGTGCCCAGGCGGCCAAGCCGAGCTTCCGGGTCAACGACATTGTGCCCCGCGTAGTACTGAGGATCGAACAGGAGTGTGGCATCGGGGTTGATCCGAATATCCTCAGCGAGTTGCTCGCGCAGATTCTCGGCGCTTATGTCACGGGGGCTGTAGATGACCCCGTCGATGTATCCCTTTCTCATGCCCTCGGCGACTTTGTCGCCATTGGACGCCCCGTGTTGGGCCAAGAGTCTCATGAAATCTCCTCCAACTTCCTGAACAGCATCGCCATATTCGCCGGCCGCAATGCCGGTTTCTTTTTGAGGAGACCATCCACGAGATCGCAAAAAGAATCAGGAAAGTCGTTGCGGTAATGCTTCAGAGGCACCGGCGCTTGCCGCAATGCTCTCGAAATGGTCCTCATCAGGTCGTCGCTGCCTTTCGCCAAAGGATGCTGGCCTGAGGCATATTCAAACACGGTCATGCCAGTCGTGTACAGGTCCGTTCGGTAGTCAATGTGTTCGCGGAAATCCGGCTGCATCATCTCCGGCGCCAGGTAGCGGTAGGTGGCCAACGGCATCCTCTCATCATGTCTGAGGGTCAGGCTGGTCTCGTGTACCGCATAGGCGATGCCCAAGTCAAGAAGGACGAATGGGCGATCGGGGTCCGTGGTTTTGATGACATTTGCCGGTTTGATGTCACGATGCACATAGCCATGTTGCCATAGTTTCTGAATGCACTTCAGGAGAGACTGGAACAACTGGATAACCTCCCCGATCACGGGTAGTGGCCGCTCAGAGTTGATCAATTTCCGTAGATCACTTCCCTCCAGGAATTCCTCGCTGTAGGCGATATATTTCTCGTCGTTGTAGTCAAACTCCACAGGAGCGACGGTGCCGAGCTTGACAAGTTCGGGTATGTGGCACTCCTTGAGAGCCTTTACCTCGCGCTTAACCCTGGTGACCTGCTCATCGCAGAAGGCTTCCACAATATCAGGGTCCCCTTCAATCTTCCTGATCCTAAGGACCTTGAGGGCTTCCTTCCGGCCAGCGACTCTGGCAATGTAAACCGACTTGTAGCCGCCGCTGTCACAACATGGCCCGACGAAGTCTAGGTCTCGGATGTGGTGCTTGAGAGTGTCAGGGTTCAATACGCCGCTTTGCATCGGAAAGACTCCTGTCTCCGTAACGCACCTGACTGGTGTCCTTTATCTCATCGGACGGCAGGCCACAGATGGCTTCCGCTGTTTACAGGAATGCCTGCCGGTGGAGGCTAGGTTAGTCGCAATACCAAGACGGGTCAAAGGAAAACGGACACCTCTATCTTGGGGAAATATACTACTCCCGGCGCCTGGACGGACACGTCCAGCGGACGGCAGCCCGCTTCATCAGGGTCTCCAGACATCTCTTTCACTTTCGCCCGCGAGCGGCTATAATTGAAGTAGGAAGAATGCCGATAACAAACCAGCGGCTCAAGGCCGCGGTGGCTGCCATTTTCAAGGAGACCGTCATGAGAAACGCGAGTCGGATAGGCCTGGTGGCCGTGGCGGCTGCGATCGGCCTGGCGGCGGCCGACCTCGCGGCTCAATACTACGTCCCGCTCCGGTACGACCTGCGCTACACCAGCCCCACGTATATTCCGTCCATCAACTACGGATACAACCCGACTCCCAGGGCCGACCCTTACGCCTTCGGATCAGTCCGGTACGGCGACCTCACCCTTACCGGCAACGTCAGGGGCGGCAGGTCGTTCCAGGGCCACGTGCCGTACAGCAACGTGGGCAGCCAGCTGGCGACGTCGCTGCCTTCGCTGGCCCTCTCGAACTTCAATCGCGACAGCATCGGCATCGGAGACATCGGAACGGGCGTCGAGTACGGCGCCCCGCAGCCCTACTTTCCGGGTTCGGGCAGCGTGACGTCGGTCTATTCGGCCGGGACGCGGTTCGCCACGCCGCCGCCCGGGGCCCGGGCGCCCTACGACCTGCCGAACCTGAACTCGGCCATGCCGGCCCTTCCGGCGCAACCGTCGGGCATTTTCTACGTGCCTCCGGCGCCGCCGCCCGCCACGGAGACCCAGGCCGCCGTCCGGCCGCCGGGACTCTATGTGCCCCAGAGCGCCCTGGAGTGGGTCAACGCGTTGGCGGAAGGCCGCATCCCCGCGTCGCAGGCGGTGGCCGCCGCCGAGAACACGGGCCAGAGGGACATGCGAATCGGCATGCCCGCGCGGCCCGAGGGGCCTCCGGACTTGCGGATCGGCGTGACGTCTCCGGCGACGCCCGAGGCGGTCCAGCCCGGCGCTGCGAAGGAGCCGCAGACCGGGGCCCTGACGCCGGAGGAATCGTTCGAGGCGACCCAGTCGGCGCTCTACTGGGTGATCCGTCAGGCCGCCGTTAAGCCGCGCGAAGTCGCGCCCGCCGAAATGGCGCCGGCCGCCGGGACTCCCGCGGCGCCGGCCGCACCGACCAGGACGAAGACGGAGGAGGCCCTTCCCGGTGCGGAAGACCAGCCGCCGGGCATCCCGCCGCCCCCGGAGAAGTATCAGGCCCCCGGCACCTATGCCGACTATGTGGAACAGGCCCACGCGGCGATGAAGGAGTCCAACTACGCCAAGGCGGAAGGGCTCTATGCCGCCGCCGCAACGCAGGACACCAACCGGCCGGCCGCGTTCTTCGGCCGCGTGTACGCCCTGATGGGCGACCGCCAGTACATGCTGGCGTCGTACGTCGTGGACCGGGCGATCCAGGCCCATCCGACGTGGTGCAAGGAGGTGCCCGCCATCGCCGCCGCGTATGCCAGGCCCGGCATCTACGACCGGATCGTCACGGAACTGAAGGCGGAACTGGCCCTGCGGCCGGGCAACGCCGAGACCTGTCTCCTGCTGGGCTATGTGTATTTCGCGGCCGGCCAGAAGGACCAGGCGACGTTCTACCTGAAACACGTCGCCCAGTTGCGGGCCGAGCGTGCGGGTGGCGAGCGAGCGCTCCTGGCGGCGCTCGAGCCGGCCGCCGCCAAGGAGTAAAAAAGGGGTCAGGACCCTTTTTCGCATCTTAGTCCTGATTTGAGGGCTTTTATGCTGTTTTTTGAAAAAGGGTCCTGACCCCTTTTTTTGCCATGAGCGGCCCGCCAGGGCCGTTCGCCTTTCCCAGGCAGGCCTCTGATGCGTCCCGGTGGCAAATCGCGGTTGAAGGTTTCGCCACGGCCCGATACAATCGGGTGGCCTGACGAGGGGCTCTGGGACGGCCTGGTTCGGGCCGGAGGCAATCCTTTGACTGACGAGAGCATTTCGGAACCTGTGCCGACGCCGCCGCAAGCGGCTTCGGCCGAAGGGATTCCGGAGACCAAGCCGATCGTGCCCGTGGCGGCCGGTCAGCCGTCGCCGGAGCAGCCGGTCGCAACCGACGCCGGTGCGACGGCGCCGGAGGCGTCCGAGGCGGCGCCGTCGCCGCCTCAACCGGCATTGCCCGAACGGGACGCCGAGACCGTGGACGCAACGGCCGTCGGCCCGGAGGCCGCGCCCGCGCCGGCCCAGGTGGTCATCACCGACACCGGGCGGCCGACCGCCATCGTCCGTTTCGGCGCGATGGGGTTCCTGGGCCGCTTCGTGAACAGCTTGGACCCGTGGCGTTGCGGCCAGCGGGTGGTCATCAAGTCGGATCGCGGCCAGGAGATCGGCGTGATCGTCTGCGCCTGGAACGGGTGCGGGTCGCCGGGCGGCGTTCCGCCGCAGATCCGCGGCGAGATCCTGCGCCACGTCACGCACGCCGACGAGGTCGAGGCGCGGCACCTGGCCGAGAGCGAGCGGCGCGAGTTCGCCTTCGGCAAGCAATGCATCGCCGCGCGGACCCTCCCGATGAAACTGGTCGTGGTCGAGCACCTGTTCGGCGGCGACCGGATCGTCTTCCACTTCGTCTCGGAGTCGCGGGTGGATTTCCGGGCGCTCGTCCGCGACCTGGCCCACGAGTTCCAGACCCGCATCGAGATGCGTCAGATCGGAGTCCGCGACGAAGCGCGACTCCTGGGCGACTACGAGCGATGCGGCCGGCCCCTCTGCTGCCGCGCGTGGATCAAGGAACTCGAACCCGTCTCCATGAAGATGGCCAAGGTCCAGAAAGCCACGCTGGACCCGACGAAGATTTCCGGACGCTGCGGACGCCTCATGTGCTGCCTGCGGTTCGAACACGCCACCTACTGCGACCTCGCGCGCAACCTGCCTCGCAAGAACTCCCTGGTCGTCACGGCCGAGGGTCCCGGCAAAGTCGTGGACGTGGACGTGATGTCGCAACGGATCGGCGTCCTTCTCGGCAATGGCACCCGCATCAACGTGCCGGTCGAAAGCCTCATCCACCCGGGCGCTCCGCCTCCGCCGGCCGGGGACCGCGAAGCGCCGGATGAGACGGACGCGGGAGCGCCCCCCGCGAGCCGTATGGCCGACGCCGTGGCCGACGCCCCCGCACCTGAGCCGGCCGCCGAGTCGCGCGTCGCCGAGGCTCCTCCGACGCAGGAAGCCGAGCGGCCGGTCGAAGCCGCGCGGCCTTCCGAGCCGGCCGAAGCAGCGCGGCCTTCCGAGCCGGCCGAAGCAGCGCGGCCTTCCTCCGAGCCGTCCGCCGCCGCGCCGTCCGGCCAGAGCGGCCAGCCCGTCACGGCTCGCCGCGGCGAGCCAGGGGGCGGCCAGCCCGGTCAAGGCCAACGCGGCCGGCGCGGACGCCGCCGGTCTCGTCGCGGGGGGCGGAACCGTGGCCGCCACGGCGGCGGTCCCCCGGAAGCGGGCCGGTCCGGCGGGCCAGGCCCGGCGTCCTCCGAGTCGCCGCCCGCGCCGGCCTCCGACCCGCCGCCGGAGACTCGCCAGGACCGTCCGCCTGACGGCGCCCAAGGGGGCTAGCGCGTGTCGCGACACATCCTGATCACCGCCGCCCTGCCGTACGCCAACGGGCCGATCCACATCGGCCACCTCGTGGAGTACGTGCAGGCCGACATCTGGGCCCGCTATCACAAATCCTGCGGCCGGGACTGCGCGTACATCTGCGCGAGCGACACCCACGGGACGCCCATCATGCTGCGGGCCCAGGCCGAGGGGGCCCCGCCCGAGGAGGTCGCCCGGCGGTTCCACGAGACCCATCGGCGCGACTTCGCGGGGTTCGACATCGGGTTCGACAATTTCTACACGACGCATTCGCCGGAGAACCGGGCGCTCTCGGAGCGATTCTTCGAGCGCCTGCGCGCCAAGGGCCACGTCGTCGCCCGCGAGATCGAGCAGGCCTATTGCGAGACGTGCGGCATCTTCCTGCCGGACCGGTTCATCCGCGGCCGTTGCCCGAAGTGCGGGGCCGCCGACCAGCCCGGCGACAATTGCGACAAGTGCGGCGCGGTTTATAGCCCGACCGACCTCAAGGACGCCCGGTGCGCGGTCTGCGGGAGCCCCGCGTCGCGCCGCACGTCCGAACACTTTTTCTTCCTCATCACGGCCTACGAGGAATTCTTGCGCGGGTGGATCAGCCCGGAGCACCTCCACCCGCAGGTCATCGCGAAACTCCAGGAATGGTTCCGCGAGGGCCTCAAGGACTGGGACTTCACGCGCGATGCGCCGTACTGGGGCTTCGAGATCCCCGGCACGAAGGATAAATATTTCTATGTCTGGTGGGACGCCCCCATCGGATACCTGGCGAGCACGGAGAACTGGTGCCGGCGCGAGGGCCGGCGTTTCGACGACTACTGGGCCGGCGAGGAGGCCGAGGTCTACCACTTCATCGGCAAGGACATCCTCTACTTCCACGCGCTGTACTGGCCGGCGATGCTCGCGGGGGCGGGGTTCCGCACGCCCAGCCGCATCTGGGTCCACGGGTTCCTGACCGTGGACGGCCTCAAGATGTCGAAGAGCCGCGGGACGTTCATCAACGCAGCGACCTATCTGAAACACTTGGACCCGCAGTACCTGCGCTATTACTACGCGTGCAAACTCGGGCCGGACACCTCCGACCTGGACCTTTCGACGCAGGACTTCGCGGCCCGCGTCAACGCGGACCTGGTGGGGAACTTCGCGAACCTGCCGAGCCGCGCGGCGGGGCTCCTCGCGCGGCGTCTCGAAGGCCGCCTCGGACGGATGGACGCTCCGGGCCGGGCCCTCGTGGACGCCGTCCAGGCTGCCGCCGCCGACATCGGCCGGGCTTACGAAGCGTGCGAGTTCGCCGCCGCCGTCCGGGCCATTACGGCCCAGGCCGATGCCCTCAACCGGTACATGGAACGCGAAAAGCCCTGGGAAACCGTCAAGGCCGACCCCGAGCGGGCCCGCGTGGCGCTCACGACGGCGCTGAACGGCGTGCGGCTGCTGGCGGCCTACCTCGGGCCGGTCCTGCCGCGACTGGCCGACAAAGTCGGCCGCCTCCTGGGGGTCGCGACGCCGGCATTCACGAATCTCGATGAGCGGGTGGAAGACCGGACGATCAACCCGTACGAGCGGATCGCCGAGCGCGTGGACCCGGAGGCCGTTGCGGCCATGATCGAAGAGACGAAGGCCGAGCAGGCGGCCCATCCGCATTAGCGAGGAGCCGGCGATGGTGGACAGCAAGTCGCCCGACGAGTTGCTCGACAGCATCCTGGAGCACGACGGCCGGTACGCGCGCGAGGCCTACATCTTTGTCTCCGAAGCGCTCCAGTACACGGTGCAGAAGGCGGGCCATGCGGGCCACGTCTCGGGCCGGGCGCTCTGCGAGGGGCTGTGCGATTACGCCCTGGCCCAGTTCGGCCGCCTGGCGCGAACGGTGCTGGAGAGTTGGGGGGTGCGGCGGTCGGAGGACGTCGGTGAGATCGTCTTCAACATGGTGGGCGGGGGCCTGCTGAGGAAGACCGACGAGGACCGGCGCGAGGATTTCGCCGGGGTGGTGGATTTCCAGGAGGCCCTGGACCGCGGTTTCGAGTTGCATCTCGGGTCGGAGGAGACCGATGAGAACGGGGCCGAGGCCTGAACCGCCGCGGACCGAAGCGGGTCTGCCGCGGCCCGCCGCGCGCGGGGGGCGATGGGCCCTCCTGGCGGCGGCCGTGATCTACGCCGTCTGGCTCGCGGCCCTTGCGGCGGTGGCGATAACTCATAAAATACCTTGACCTGCCGGCCGGCGTACTTGTTTGGCGTTGTCATTCCGACCGAGCGGCCACGGGCGTGGCCGCGAGTGGAGGAATCTCGCCGTGGCCGTTTTCACGGCGAGACCCCTCGACTCCGCCGCCTGCGGCGGCTCCGCTCGGGGTGACAGCGCTGGACGCCAGACGCGCACCGGCAGCCAGCGGGAGCGGCCACGTGACATTGCGCGAGGTCAGCCGGGCGATGTGGGACGAGGCGGTGCGGGTGTACCTCGAGGAAGCCTACGGGGCGGCCCCCGTGCCGCCGGTCGTCCGC
>Ga0307378_10009201_pt1 | contig 13004 bp, 4 predicted proteins | sample UN1MG_FD_202238 | JGI IMG/M metagenome (GOLD analysis project Ga0307378, IMG submission 202238) | Soil microbial communities from Risofladan, Vaasa, Finland - UN-1 | ecosystem: Environmental > Terrestrial > Soil > Coastal area > Acid sulfate soil | place: Finland: Risofladan, Vaasa | collected... | reverse complement strand
GCCCTAGACGACGTTCACGGCGACGCAGGCGGGTGCGGCGACGCTCGAGGCGGCGTATGGGACGGCGGGGGCCACGGCGGTGGACCGCGTGGGCCTGACGATCCTGGGCTTGCGGCTGGTGGCGGTGCCGGAGGTAGTGTCGCTCTCGGACGCGGTCACGATGGCCGCGGACCCGCAGCCGCTGGGTGCGGCGGTGCTCGCGTGGTCGCTCAGCGGGGAGGGCGAGGGGACCTTCTCGCCGCCCGATGAAGCGGCGACGACGTTCACGCCGACGAAGGTGGGTGCGGCGACGGTGCGAGTGACGTACGGGACGGCGGGGGTGACCTGCGAGGCGACGAGCCCGGTCGTCATCGTGGGGCACGACGTGGACATCGAGGCCGGTCCCCCCGCCGTCATGGTGGCCGGGGAGACCTGCCTGGTGAGTGCTTCCATCTCGCCGGAGGGCGGGACATTCAGTTGGAGCCTCGTCGGGGACGCCCAGGGGACGTTCGAGAATGCCTCCTCGCCCTCGACGGTCTTCACGGCGACGGGAGCGGGCCGGGCCGTCGTGCGGGCGTCGTACGCGAAGGACGGGCAGACGGCGACGGACGAGCGGGGGCTCACGATCATCGCCGTGGACATCGTCCAGGGGGCGGAGGCGCTGGCCTGGGGCGAGACGATGACGGTCGCCTGCGAGCCGCAGCCGTGGGACGCGGGCGGGACGCTGGCCTGGAGCCTCATTGCGGGCTCGGGCAGCGGGGAGCTGGAGCCGACGACGGGCCTCTGGAGCGACCTGACGCCGACGGCGGCGGGGACGATGAGCATCCAGGTCGGCTACACGACGGGCGGGAAGACGGCCTTCGACACCCTGGTCGTGCGGGTGCTGCGGGCCGAGATCACCTCGATGCCCTCGGTGATCGCGGTCGGCGGCCAGGCCCAGGTGACGGCGAACGTGTCCCCGCCGGCGGGAGCGGACGGGACTGCGCTCCTCTGGTCGCTCCTCTACGATGGGGATGCGCTGGTGGAGTTCGAGCCGGCCAACGCCGCGACGGCGACGATGACGGGCACGGCGGGCGGGACGACGACGGTCATGGTCTGGCAGTACTACGAGACCGCCGGGGTCTACGTCACGGACCAGCGCGAGCTGACCGTCCTCGGGGTGGACATCACGGAGGCCCCGTCCCAGGTCTCGGTGGGCGACACCGCGGCCTTCACGGCAGCCCCAGTGCCGCCGGGTGCGGCCCTGCTGGAGTGGTCCATCGCGGGGGACGGGGGCGGGACGTTCTCCGACACCACGACGGTCTCGACGGTCTTCACGCCGACGACGCCTGGTGCCGCGGTGGTGACGGTGACCTACTCGACAGGGGGCGTGACGGCCTCGGACACGTGTGCCGTGACGATCCTTGGTCTCGACGTGGACCTGAGTTCCTGGCCGGCCTACATGGTCCGGGGCGAGACAGCCACGGTGAGCGCCTGGGTGGACGGCAACGGCGACCTCCTCGAGTGGTTCCTCATCGGCGGCTCGGGCAGCGGCTCGTTCGACCCGGCCGAGCAGGCCAACCTGGCGGGCAGCGGGACGAAGTCCACGACCTTCACCGCCACGGCGGGCGGCGTGGCCGAGTTCCAGGCGGGCTATTCGGCCGCCTCCAACCGTGCCCTCGTGGCGACGGACGTCGCCTCCCTGACCGTTCTGAGTGCGGACATCACGATGCTCCCCGCGACGGTCTCCGTGGGCGACACGGTGAGCGTCCGTGCCCGGGCGCTTCCCGAGAGCGTCGGTGCCCTCACCTGGTCGCTGGAGGGGACAGGCGAAGGCACCTTCACCGACCCCAGTGCGGCGAGTACAAAACTCCTGCCCACGCAGCCTGGGACCGCGGTCGTCAGCGTCCAGTACACCCTCGGCGGGAAGACGGCCTCGGCCTCCAAGACGATCACAATCCTCCCCTTCGACGTGGACATCACGACCTACCCCGTCTTCATCGCCACGACGAAGAGCGACACGCTCCAGGCCACTACCGACCCGCCTGGGAACGAGGGCCTGCTGGCCTGGAGCCTGATGCCATCCACGGGCGGCGGGCAGCTCGACACCACCGCGGGCGGCACGGTCATCCTCACTGGCGACACGCCCGGCCTCATCGCCATCGCGGTCGAGTGGACCTCGGGGGCACAGACGGCCCGGGACGAGGTGGGCGTCGCGGTGGTCGACATGCACATCGAGACGAAGCCGGCCGGCGCCGGCCTCGATCATCCGATCACCCTCGAGGCCCACGCGCTCCCCGTCGCCGTCGGGCTCTTCGAGTGGAGCGTTCTCGGCGGCCCGGGCGGCGGGACGGTCAACGACACGGCCTCGGCGACAATCGAGTTCACGCCCACGACCGCCGGCTCCGTGACCCTCGGCGTGACCTACAAGGTGGGCAGCGTGGTCCTCACGGACACCTGCCAGTTCCCGATCGTCCTCCAGGACGTGGATATCACCACCGCCCCCGCGGCCCTCGCCGTCGGCGGCCAGGCCGCCGTGGGCGCCGTCGCCAGCCCCAGCGGCGGCACCCTCGCCTGGTCGGTGATGCCCGATTGGAGTGGTGATGGGACCTTCTCCGACACGACGCAGGCCTCCACGACGTTCACGGCCACCCAGGCCGGCGGGGCCCGGCTCGCCGTCTCCTACACGAGCGGCGGGATCACGGTCACGGAGGAGCGGTACCTGCCCATCCTCTCCGTCGAGATGGACACCCCCGCCGTGGCGACCCTCTCCGTGGGCGACGCGCTGCCGCTGACCTGCTGGGAGACGCCCTGGGGCGAGGCGGTGCTCGAATGGTCGGTCACGGGCGACGGCGGCGGCTCGTTCTCCCCCACCAACGAGTCGTCCACAGTCTTCACCCCCACCACCCCCGGTGCGGCCGTCCTCACCGTGACCTACTCGACCGGCGGGGCGACCGCCATGGACACCTACCCGGTGACCATCCTCGCCTGCGACGTGGACATCACGGTCCCACCGCCCACTCTCATGGTACAAGATGAGACGGCGACGGTCCAGGCCGTCGGGACCCCCGAGGGCGGCACCCTCGAGTGGGCGATGATGGCGGACGGGGACAATACGGGCGACGGCTCGTTCTCCGACCCCGCCTCCCCCTCGCCCGTCTTCACGGCCACGACGCCCGGCTACGCGCTCATGCGCGTGGCGTATACGAAGGACGGCGCCACGGCATACGAGACGACCGCCTTCACGATCCTCGGCATCGAGGCCGCCTCCGTGCCCCCCGTCCTCTCCCTCGGCGACACGCTGCCCGTCAGCGCCGCCGAGACCCCGTGGCTCGGCGGCACGCTCGAATGGTCGGTGCTCTCAGGTCCAGGCGGCGGCTCCTTCGACGACACCACCCACGCCAGTGCCGTGTTCACTCCGAGCACGACCGGCCAGGTGACGCTCCAGATCAAGGACACGTATGAGGGCAAGTCGGCCAAGGACACCCTCACCTTCACGATCGTCGCCTGCGACGTGGACATCCTCCAGGCCCCCTCCCAGCTCGTCGCCGGGACCACCGCACCCCTCTCCTGCTCCGTCAGCCCCGAGGGCGGCTCCCTCGCCTGGTCCGTCATCCCCTCGGGCGGCTCCGCCACGGTGGACGACCCGGCCGCCACGAGCACGTTCCTGACCGCCGGCGACACGGGGCTTGTGTACATCCAGGCCGCCTACACCCAGGGCGGCGAGGTGGCCTACGAGACCAGGCAGTGTCTCATCATTGACAATGTCATCCCCGACGCCCCCACCGGCGCCTTCGTCACCGCAGGCTGGGGCAACGACACCCACGTCGTCAACTGCTCCAACGTGGACTACGCCGTCGTCGAGGTCGCCCTCCCCGAGACGACGAAGAGCTACGACACCATCGAGGTCACGCTCACGGACCAGTACGACAGCCACGCCATCGGCACGGCCCCGGGCGGCGAGACGACTGTCTGGGTCGTCGTGGACTGCTCCGCCCTCAATGACGGGAACCTCACGGTCGAGGCCCGGGCCTACAACGCCGCCGGCTCACCCTCCACCCTCACCGGCACACCCGCCGTCAAGGACGCCACCGCGCCCACGGTCAACGTCGAAGAGCCTGATGACGATATCGTCGTGGAAGTCTCGTACGTCCGGGTGAAAGGAACATGCCCGGATGGCGACATCGCCAGCTTCACCATCCTTGGCGAAGAGACTGCACTCACCTCCGGCGCCTTCGACAGAACCCTGTTCTTGACCAACGGCTCCTGGGGCACGTACATCGAGGTGACCGCCGAGGACGAGCACCGCAACGTCACCACCGTCACCCGCTACGTCGAGGTCGCACCACTTGAGGTCGAGATCACGTCGCCGGAAGACGGCGCCGTCCTCGACGCGACCAGCGTGAACGTCGCCGGCACAGTCAAGGGCCCGAAAGACATCGAGGTCTTCGTCAATGGCCAGAGGGCCCTCCGCGACGGCGAGTCCTTCACCCTCAGCAACCTCCCCCTCACGGAAGGCCCCACCGTCATCGGGGCCCATGCCCATGTGGCACACGACTTCGTGGAGGACGTTATCCTGGTCATCAGGGACAGCATCGTCCCAGTTGTCGGCATAGAGTTGCCCGGCCAGGGTGCGATCATCCCCGATACAAAGGTGACCGTGAGTGGCATCGTGCAAGACGAGAACCTCCAGTCCGTGACTGTCAACGGCCAGAGCGCCGATCTCTATGGGAACTACTTCGTGGCTCAGGACATTCCGCTGAATACCGAGGGGGAGAATGACATAATCGTGGTGGCAACCGACGCAGCCGGGCACATCGGCCAAGGCCAAGTCACGGTGACCCGTGACACGACAGACCCTGCTCTCGAGATCACAAGCCCCGGAGACGGCGACACGGTGCATAGGAGTCTCGTGACGGTCCAAGGCACGGTCGAGTACGGCGTAACCTACTTGGCTGTCAATGGACGGGTGGTGGACCCGGCCGGCACGAGCTGGTCCAAGGAGCTTCTGCTGGAAGCAGAGGGCGAGAACACAATCACGGCCGTTGCCTACGACGCAGCGGGCAACCAGGCTGAAGTCAGCATTACGGTCACCCGCAACCTTCCGCCCAAGCTGGAAGTGACCGGGGTGGAATTCTCGGCGCAGTCCACTGTGGAGCAGGTGAAGGTGGCCATCACGGGCACGGTGGACGATCCCCAGGCCACAGTGGCCTGCGGTGACGTCCAGGGAACGAACACGAATGGCTCCTTCCTGATTGACGGGGTGAACGTCTACCCCGGCAGGAACCTCCTCACGGTCACGGCTACCGATGCCGATGGGCAGGTGACGAGCGCCGACGTGGTGGTGGAGCTTGACCCGGGCAGCCAGGAAGGTTATCCGCAGCCTGGCGATAGCGAGGCGCCCGATGCTGGCTTCGTGCCCATGCTGACCGTGGGCCTCACGCCCGCCAAGGACGCCGGAGAAGGCGGCGGCGAAAAGTCCTTCCTGGGCGCGGCCATGCCCTTCACGACCTTTGGTGCCCTCCTCGATGGGGAAAGCGAACCCAAGCTGACTGTCGAGACCTACGACCAGGAATTCAACGCATTCGTAGCCACGGACCTTCGCTTCGCCGTGGACAGCGGCACTTGCGCGGCGGAGATCGCGAGCGCGACGATCTACCTTGCCACCGACTTCCTGACCCTCTTCGACAACGGCAACCGCGTGCAGAGCGATACCGTGATCAAATGGAAGAAGGACTCCAACGGCCAGTGGGCGTTGTTCAGTCCGTTCGAGGGCCTCTGGTGGGACGTGGACGCGACCACCTGTGGCTCTTGGTCCGACGTTTTCGTTCAGGTGACCTACAAGGATCCCGACGCCGCACAAGCGGCCGGCTGCCAGGACTGGAGCGACGACGTCCGCGGTAACAACGTCGCCGTCTATGAGGTGAAGATCGATTCCGTCACTAACGGCAAGATCCTGGGCCAGGACTCCAGCGGCAACTACACCCTCATCATCAACAAGGACAAGGGGGCCGCCGCCGAGACCGAGGCGATCGCCCAAGTCACCTATAGCGTCTCGACGGTGCCCGACAACCTCCTCGCCGACCAGGTGAGCTGGCAATACGGCCCAGACTTCGCCGGGACCGGCAAGACCCTGACCAAGGAACTGAGAGCATCCGAAAGCCGCCTGACAGTCACCGCCTTCGGCGATGCCCCCAATGCCAACGACGGCAGCGGAGCCGGCGGCCAGGGCCCGCAGGGAGACAGCACCCCAGATTCGCTTGAGCCCTCCGCCCAACTGACCGTGGATGGTGGCAGCGTCCTGATCACCATAGAGTCCCCTGAGGACCGCGTCACGGATCAACTCTCCCTCCCCATCCTTCTGCTTGGCGGGAACCACCCAACTGCAACCGTGCACTTCGAATGCTTTGATGATGAACCCACAATTGTCCGCTGGCAAGCGAGAAACAAAGACGGCTCGGAAGGCACAACCTACGTAAGGATAGTCAACGGCGATAATGCTGGAGAAAGGGTGATCGAGTTCGAAGCGGAGGAGATCGGTGATGCATTGCTCTCGGTGATCCTTGCCGCCCCAGACTTAAGCGCCATTTCGGAAGGCAGCATTTGCCGCTCAAAAGTGGAGTCGGACGCGCGCGATCGGGTGGTGCTCGCCCGTCGGAAAGTTGGGGCAGAAGCCGAAGCTCCTGCAGAGGGACCCGGTGCCCAGGGTCAGTGGGGGGCCGGGGACGAAACAGAAGTGCACAGCAGGAAGATCAGCAAGGAGGAGAGGGACTCGTTCAAGAAATCGTTCCTCGAGAGGATGCAGAGACAATGGGAGGGCCGCGGCTTGTTGGGCTTCGAGGAGACTGCACGGAGAAAGGAGGCAGGCGCCCGGGCCTGTCACTATGTCGCGACTCTTGTCATGCGGGACCAGACGCTGGCAGGCGTTAAGGAAATCGGCCTAGAGGCTGCCGTGGCGGCCATAAAGACGGTGGTGGACAACGCGATCGCTCCTTGGCTCAAGAACCTCAAGGAGGCAGCCGAAGCGATAAAGAAGGCTTTCGAGAATAGGAAAATGGAGGACGCTGCGATCTTCAAGATGCGTGCTCACGACGCCTTCGAGGGAATCACCGGAGGGCAGATCTTTGTAGCGCTATTCCCCGAACTCGACAAGAACTTGCGGCGCGATTTTGTCTTTACCGTTACGGCCCGGATCTCTGCTGATCCCCCTACTCGAGAGGAGGCTATCGGTGCCCGAGCAGGAGCTGCAGGCGCCCACGGTAGCGAGGTGTTGCACTGGTGGAGCGACCGAAATAGGAAGGCGGGCGACAGGCGCTTCATAGAGGTGGTTCTGATTCACTCTGGGAAGTGGGACCCTAGGGGGAAGACGCTGCAAGACAAGATCGGGCAGACGTCATTTATCGATGCCCAGGCGAACGTAGTCGAAGTGCCGCCAGGAAAGGGTGAATCGCCATGACCAAGAGGAAGCAGTTCTGGCGCCAGATTGTGGGACCGGTCCTCTCCGCGTCTCTAGTGGTGGCTCTCTTCCCTGGCTGCGGGGAGTCTTCGAGACAGGGCGCTCTGGCACCAGGACAGGAGAGTTCAGTGTCAAGGGCGCTTGCCTGCGCGGAGGAGATACTCGCCGTACCACCGGATGCCGATGGCGAGTTTGGTGCCGCATCAGTGGCTAGACTTCAATCGTGTACGGAGGAACTGGTCACCCTCGGCCAGCAAGCGTTGCCGGGCTTGGACCGCCTGCTCCACGGGATGCTGGACAGATCACTTGAGACAAGCTCACGAGGAGACGCTCACATCCTGGAAGTAATCGCGACCAAGATCACGTATCCAGATCTTGCCTGGAAGCCCGATCACTTCGCATTCCCGTGGGAGCCAACCCTGGACAACAGAAAGCCGGTGAGACGACCCTGGCTGCGGCCTTTCCTTCTCAAGGTCCTGAAGCATGGCTTCGTAAGTAAGACCGAAGAGCAATGGTTCGTTTGGGCCTTGTGGTTCCACGTTCCCAATCCAACCGACGATCTTGTCACACTGGCCGAGTGGGCCCGATGCCCCAGGACAAGGGCTAGTGGTTTGCTGTACTTGAGCAAGGTCTCGCCCTTGCCCCGAGATGAGTTCACGAGAGCAGCCGCCTCCCTCATGACTAGCGACCGTGACAGTGCCCCACGAACTATGGCCATCGCACTAGCAGCCAAGTTCAGGCTTAAGGACGCGCTCCACGGTTTGGTCGACGTCGCAGACAGTGTTGACCAAGCGGATGTTATGATCATGGAGGACTACGTCGACCGGCGTTTCCAAGGAAGCCCATCCCAGGAGGGTGCCCGGACGTTCGTTCCGACAATAGGCCAGCTTGCAGTCTACGCGATCCAGGAGATAACCGGGAAGAGCTTCGGGTTCACCAACTGCTATGACTGCAAGGACAAAATGCAGGAAATCGTCGCGGGAATCCGCCGGGAACTGGAGCCGTCCGGGATTATTCGCAGGGGGCTCTGACGCGTGTCCGGCAGGGCCCTCCCTGCCGCGACTCGGGGAGCCACGGTTGTAACCGTTCACCCCATTCGAGTTGCCTGAGCGTTGGAGGTCAGTGCCACGCCGATGAAGTGGGGATGAGAGAAGGGCTTGGGAGGCCCGAGAGGTGGGCCTCGATGGCCTGGACCAAGTAGTCAAGGACATTTCGAGCTTGGAGTCGGCAGGTAGCCGTGACGGTCAAGAGGCTCTCGACGAACCGGTTGCCCCGCTCGCTCTGTGTGCCGAAGCTGGCCTGGCGCCACCAAACCGCGGGTCGAATCGCCCGTTCGGCGGCGTTGTTGGTCGGCTCGACGCCGGGCACGTCGGCGAAGGTCCACAAGGCGCCGGCCAGCGGTTCGAGTCCTCGGAGAGCGCCAGTCAACTGGCATGGAGTAGCGGATGAGGGAGCCGTACGGTGAAGGCTTAGGTGCGCCGTGAGGAAAAGGCGCCGGTCTTCAGCGGGTGGAAGTCCCGCCTGGCAACTGTCGCTCCAGCCAGTAGCAATCGGAGCCGTTGTGGAGGCGACGAAGCAGCGGAAGCCTCCGGTGTAGAAGGTCGCATGGCGACCTGGCGAGCGTGCAGGCCGTAACGTGCAGTGAACGCCGAGCAGGCCTCGAAAGACCCAATGCGGGAGCCGACCCGACCTATGCCCGGGGAAGGCTGGCGTCGCTGGACGAGATGAGCGAAGCATCCAGCGGTCCCGCCGGGGTAGTGGCGACGGCAGGCACGCACACGGAGACCGGGCGCAACACGGGAAGCCCCAGCGGTCGAGGGGCGTGCCCTCGAACCCGCAACCCGCGAGGGCCAGGCGGGGCCGTTTGGGGTGGCGGAGAGGCCCGTAGTACCGTCGAGGCCGGGTAATGCCGGCGGAGGGAAGGGGCCTCAGTTCAAGGCCAGCGCACGACGTGGCGCGGGACCGGGAGATTGGCGTGAGCCTACGAACTCCTCCTACGGTTCAGAAGCTGCAGACGGCGCTGCATGCCAAAGCGAAGGGAGAGCCGGCCTTCCGCTTCTACGCGCTGTACGACAAGGTGTATCGCGGGGACATCCTGGCCCACGCCTACGCGCTGTGCCGTGCGAATCGCGGCGCAGCAGGAGTGGACGGGCAGACCTTCGCGGACATCGAGTCGGCAGGACGGGAGCGGTGGCTGGCGGCACTGGCGCGTGAGTTGAAGGAGAAAGCCTATCGTCCAGGAGCGGTGAAGCGGGTGTGGATCCCGAAGCCGAACGGCAAGCTCCGTCCTCTCGGCATTCCGACGATCCGCGACCGCGTTGTTCAGCAAGCCCGGCTGCTGGTCGTCGGCCCCATCATCGAGGCCGACCTCCAGCCTGAGCAGTTCGCCTACCGGCCCGACCGCAGCGCCCTGGACGCCGTCCGGGCGGTCCATCGGCTGGTGAGCGGGGGCCACACCGAGGTGTTAGACGCCGATCTGAGCGGCTACTTCGACAGCATCCCGCACTGCCCCTTGATCAAGTGCCTCGCCCGCCGCATCAGCGACGGAGCCGTCCTGCGGCTCGTCAAGAGGTGGCTCGAGGCGCCGGTCGAGGAGAGCGACGAGCGGGGTCGGAGCCGCCGCACCACGCGGAACCGCGACACCCGTCGCGGCACGCCGCAAGGCGCGCCCCTCTCGCCCCTGCTGGCCAACCTGTACATGCGGCGCTTCGTTCTGGGATGGAAGACGCTTGGCCACGAACGACGCTTCGACGCACACATCGTCAACTATGCCGACGACTTCGTCCTGTGCTGTCGCGGCACGGCTTCCGACGCCGACCGCGTCATGCGCCGGATGATGTGGAGCATCGGCCTGACGGTCAATGAGGAGAAGACCTGCATCCGCCGCTTGCCCGACGAGACGGTTGACTTCCTCGGCTACACCATAGGCCGTTGCTACGCGGCGCGCACGGGCCGCCCCTACCTGGGGTCACGCCCGTCGAAGCCGAGCGTGCAGCGCGTGTGCCGCTGCGTCAGCGATCTGACTGGGCAGCACACCCTCTGGCGGGACGTCCGAGACGTGGTAGACGACCTCAACCGCCTCTTGCGCGGCTGGGCTAACTACTTCTGCCTCGGCCCCGTCGGTCGGGCCTATCGAGCCGTGGACGCCCATGTGACGACACGGCTGCGTCGGTGGCTGTGCAGCAAACACAAGCAGACGGGTCGGGGCACCGCACGCTACCCCAACGAACGCCTCTACGAGACCTACGGTCTCACCCGACTGCCTATGCTGCCGCGCAGCTTCCCGTGGGCGAAGGCATGATGCCTTGTCCGAGAGCCGGATGCGGGAGACCCGCACGTCCGGTTCGATGAGCGGGATGTGGAAACGGAGCACGGCGAGGCTCGTGAGGCACCGGCAACCGAAAGGGCCGGCCAACAGATAGGCCCCGCCTACCCCACCGCGCCACATCTCGACTCTACCGAGCCACACCGGCCCCAGCCATGCGCCCGTGTCCGTGAGGGCAGGGGCGAAGCGTTGGTCAATGGGGATGTGCAGGCAGGGTATTGAGCCGCGAAACCGAACTCAGCTCGGAGTGCCGACGCGCTCGAGGATGTCGGAAGGCTACACCGGGCACGCCGCTAGCGCGAGGCGTGGCCGGACTCCGCGCGGTCAGAGACCCCCCTTTTTCCGTCTCCCTCGCGGCCCGCCGTTTGGGTGGCAAGCAGCTGGGGGTTGGCAGGGGCGAGTGCGCGGGACTCGGTGTCTTGGCGGTGGCGGGCTGGAGGATTCCTTCGATTTCTTCTTGACAAAGGCCTTCTGGGGAGTACCCTACAGGGATTGAGATCGGGCACCCGGGCTGTGCAGCTGGAGCGGGGTTTTCCGGGTTCGACGAAGCGGCAGCTGCAAGGGGGGCGCCGGATGGGCGGTGTGCGAGGCGAGAGCGGCGGGAGGGGTAGTTCCTTCCCGTTGGGATTTTCCCTGGTTGTATGGGTCGCGTGGTGGCTGGGGCCTGGTGGGTCGGTGGGCCTGGCGGGTCCGGAGCTTCGGGTCCATGCGACGTGGACGACGAAGCTGACGGATGCGGACTTCAGCCTGGGGGTGACGGAGAGCGATTCGAGCTTCGTCTCGGCGCAGCGTGGGACGAGCGTGGACTCGGGCGGGGCCTACCAGGCGAACGCGGACGCGGCGGACGTGGTGCAGGACGGCGTGGTGAACGACACGGATGTGGCGTCGGTCGCGGGGGACATCGGGAAGTCGTCGGCGGGCGAGACGAACATCGTGGCGAAGAGCAGCGACGCGACGCCGCCGAAGATCGGGATTCCGCGTGGGGGGCGTGTGAAGCTCACGTTCGAGCGGGAGGGGACGACAAAGCCGGTGCACATCTCATATGGCGGTTTGGACATCTACAGCTACGGCGGGAAGTGCCCGCCGACGTACTCGGACGCGGACACCCTGACGGCGTACACGCGAAGCCAGGCTCAGCGGTCGAAGTTCACGGTTCGTGCGGCGACGTTCGTGGACGAGGGCGCGGGGTGGACGGAGGGGAACCTGGAGTGCCTGGTGGAGCTGAAGGTCTCGTGCATCGGGGTGGACATCACCGAGTTCCCGGAGGCGGTGTCGCTCTACGACACGATCGAGGTGAGGGCGGACGCGCGAGCGTCGGGCGAGGGGACGCTGGCGTGGACGATCATGGGGGAAGGGAGCGGGACGTTCGGGGACCCCTCCTCCCCCACGACGACGTTCAGCCCGACGACCCTTGGCTCGGCGACCGTGGTGGTGAGCTACAACAGCGGTCAGGCCATGACCTCGGACACGCACCAGGTCACGATCGTGGCGTTTGACGCGGACATCACGTCGGCCCCTGTGGTGATGGGGCTGGGGGATTCGGAGACGGTGACGGCGACGGTGAGCCCTGCGGGCGGGACCCTGGCCTGGTCGCTGGAGGGAGAAGGGGGCGGGACGTTCAGTCCGGCCGACGCGCTGGAATCCTGCTTGACGGCGACAACTCCTGGCTCCGCGACGATCGTGCTCTCGTACACCTCGGGCGGGGTCACGATCACGGAGAAGCGGCCGCTGGCGATCCTGGACGTGCGGCTCGTGGACTTCCCGCGGTACGTGGCGCACGCGGCGCTGCTCCAGAGCGAGCCGACGCCGGAGGGGGCGGGGAACCTCGAGTGGTCGATCCTCGGAGGCACTGGGGGCGGGACGCTGACGGGGGGGAACTCGGCGACGGCGCTCTTCGAGGCGGCGACGGCGGGTTCGGTCCAGGTGCAGGTGCGGTACAGCACGGCGCACGTCTGGCGGACGGACAGCGACACGTTCACGGTGCTGACGTGCCGGATCACGAACAAGCCCTCGGTCCCGTCCTTCACACGGGTGGGCGACACGTTTGCGGTGACGGCGGAGGGGGCTCCCCTGGGCGAGGGGACGCTGGCGTGGTCGGTGATCTTCGGGCCGGGGGACGGGGAGTTCGAGGATGCGGGTGCGCCCTCGACGACGTTCACGGCGACGCAGGCGGGTGCGGCGACGCTCGAGGCGGCGTATGGGACGGCGGGGGCCACGGCGGTGGACCGCGTGGGCCTGACGATCCTGGGCTTGCGGCTGGTGGCG
>Ga0307378_10009200_pt1 | contig 13004 bp, 11 predicted proteins | sample UN1MG_FD_202238 | JGI IMG/M metagenome (GOLD analysis project Ga0307378, IMG submission 202238) | Soil microbial communities from Risofladan, Vaasa, Finland - UN-1 | ecosystem: Environmental > Terrestrial > Soil > Coastal area > Acid sulfate soil | place: Finland: Risofladan, Vaasa | collected... | reverse complement strand
AGCAGTATTGATGGAGACGGATGAACGATGGCTCACTGGAAAACGATATCTGAACATGAACACAGGAGTGAACGACTGAACCGCCTATGCAAAATGAAAAAATTTACAGACAACTTCTTGCGTAGCCCAGAAAAAAGGTGATAAGGCACTATGTTTCAAGCAGACAATTAACACTATACTCCTGTAATTACATGTTTCAAATATGTACTAAAAGAAAGGAGCTTCATAACTTTATGCAATCTCTTTTAAAGATTACCGTTCAAATGATATATAGTCATTCTCAAATCAGATCCTTTATTGTCTTGCCCACCGACCTGTGGGACATTACTGATTTGATTATTATTGCCCGCACTTTAGCGTCGAGCTTGTCCAAGTATTCTTTGCTAACCCGCTTCGGCGCCCAACCTGTTCGCCTGTCTCTGGCGATTCGTAAAACCATATTTCTGCAGTGTTTTATATTGATCATGTATTCTTCTTGCATCTTTCTACCTTTTTATTGTTTGTAGTATATTGGGCAATAAGTGTGACAGTATAACGATATTTTGATATTATATATAATAGAACATATTCACAAGGCTAATGATTAGGAGAAGACGATGAAAAAGATAGCCTTATCATTTTTAATAGTTTGTGTTGGGTTGACATCAAGCATAGTTCCCTGTGCATCAGCTATAGACTCATCCAAAGGCTTTGCTTTTACGGACAAGGTAGTCCTGGCCTATTACTACATCTGGTTTAACGAAAATAACTGGATCAAAACTGCGGCTGAGGGAGGCCGTAAGGAAGGATTGGAAGGCCTGCACCCTCTCGTAGGTGCATACAATTCCTGGGATCCTACCATTATTGAAAAGCATATGAAGCAGATGAACCGAGCTTTAATAGACGCCTTGGCCGTGTCCTGTGAAAATGAGTCTATCGCCTGGATGCTTTTATGGGTATTGATAAACCAATCGACGCCCCCGGCGGCTGGCCGGGAGCATTTTCAGCAAAGTGAGGTATGCAATGTGGTTAGAAAACCTGTTGATGATACAGATTACTATCGTAGAGATTACAAGCTGAGTGAGTAGTTCAGGTTACAGCTTGAAATACATATGGGATTTGTCTAAGGAGGTTGCGAAGGGAGGCAGTTATGTGCAAAACGATTGATTTCAAAATGTGGGGAGAGCGAGGTCTGGTTGCCACGTTCTTCATGGATGTGTGTCAGTTAACTGACCTGAGAGTAATAGCTGATTTTTTGGGAGTGGCAGCAAATTGGGAGTTTCCAGTGAACAACAGCAACATTCCGGAAAAATTCACATGCGTTATTGAACCCAATTTTGGGAACAAAGGGTTTGGCCAACCTGACGCCATTCTTAGGTTTGACTATAGTGCTCGTCGTTTTGTCGTCATAGTAGAAGCGAAGCTCACAGGCTTTGAAGAGGCATGTTGGCAACCTTCGCGACGTGGCGAGAAGGGCTTCAATAGTAAGCTCAATGGACAGTTGGAACTTGATTATCGACTCGCTATGGCGTTGGCAGATTTTAAGGAAGGCATGTGTGTACTCGAAGAATCGAACTGGGTGCTCCAGAGCCCGTACTGTGATGCCAGAATTTTGAGGAAGGATAACGTGCTCAACACAGTAGTCTCGAAATTCATTAGTGAGGATTTGAGGTTGGAGGACTATTACTACCTTGTAATTACAACGGATGATCAAAATCCGTTTGACGGAACTAATGAGCAGTACCTACCGCAGTTATTCAAGGTAGAGATAGAAGGTAATAAATTGGTCTTTCCTAACCGATGGCAGGAACTCAATTCAAGATTTGGATGGACAAATTACAGAGAAATGGTACGATTGATTAAGAAGATAGAAAAACAGCTTCCTACTGGCTCAATGTTCCTTCCAACCTATGAAATGAACAAAGGAGGTTTCGGGGAAGGCCCGGAGGATGATGATAATGGGGACGGGCCTCGGTTACCGGAACTACGCGATAAGGAAAAGGTCATTTTGGAGCCACCGCTTCGAGGTGGCTGGGTAGTAAAGTTCGATAATAAGCTATATCATCTATCGTGCCAGGAATACTCTTACAAACTTCGACATCTGCACGGAGGTAGATGGACTGAACGTGAACTCGGCAAGAAGAACGAGCAGAAGATGCGGAGCATGCTTAGCCACGTTGAGGTAATCGAAAAAAACTCGAAAACAATAAAGGATATACCGTATTGGGAAAGACGCTTCAATGAGTTGAAGGAATGATGCGTACTCGGGCAGTGCCACTTGCCCGCGTAGCCGGTGTCATATCCAGCCTCACGGAAAATCTGCCCGGAAATGGGAATCTTCGGATTGATCTGCATACCGTTGTGATCCACACCGATCTCATGCGGCATCCGGCTGGCATGCAGCGAAGCCCGCGACGGGCTGCACAGCGGATACGGGCAGTAGGAGTTAGTGAAATACACCCCGTTGGCCACGAGCGAATCAATGTTGGGCGTTTTGAACCACTTGTTCCCCCCCGCACTGATCGCGTCTACGCGTTGCTGATCGGTGGTGATGATCAGCACATTAGTTTCGCAGGAATGACAGGGTCAGGTAATCGGCAATCAATAAATAGAATTGGTGTCAGATTAAGCAAACAAAAATGTAAAGAGCCATAGCGCTTATTTATTGGAGGTGAAGTATGTGTGATTCAAGGCGTGAGCTAAACAATCCCCCGCATTCAGCCTGTTGTCCGTGCGAGCGAAATAGGCGCCCGGCGGGTCTAAACCGGCGGGAGTTCATGGCTGCAACGGGGCTCGCAACTGCAGTTGGCTTATCGCTGCCTGCTCTGGTCAATGCAGCATTTGCCGAGGAGAACAAGGCGGAGCACCAGCAGCCTGTCTTTCGCCGCTTGAAGGTTCAACCGGTCTTCAATTGCGAAATCTATCAACGAAAACCATTAACCAGCTGGCGCTGGACGGGGGCCATTCAGAACGAACAGGAACTCCGCGAGGAGGAACAGAGAATTCGGCGAGACTTAAAACAGATGGCTTCCTCCGCCGATTTTGCACTGGAAATCCGCCCCCTGGTGACAGTGCGAAATGTAGAGCAGGCTGCGGCTGTGACCAAGAATGATTACGATGTCCTCATCATGTACGCCGCTCGGCGGACCCCGAAGGTTCTGGAAACTTTAGCCTCACCGGACAAGTGGAATCTAATGTTTGTGCGTCACCGCTCAGGTCCGCTCTACTATATGTATATTGGCGCGCACACCCACTTCCTGCGGAAGACCCGTGACGAATTCGGCCAATCCGGTATGGATGTCCATGACATTGTCGTGGATGACCATGCAGAGCTCTTGTGGCGTCTGCGAGCATTTTACGGTTTGAAAAACATTCTCGGGAAACGCATCGTAGCAGTAGGCGGTGCCGGCGCCTGGGGAGCAGGCGGCAGAGGAGCACAAGACCGTACCCGGGAGACCTGGAAATTGGATATCGTTCCCATTTCCTATGACGAACTTGGTGAGCGTATCAAAAAAGCACGGCAGAATGAAGTCCTTGTTAATCACTGTCACAATAAAGCAGAAGAGTATCTCAAGCAGAAGAAAGTAATTCTTGAGACTTCGAAAGCCTATGTATCTCAGGCATTTGTTCTCTATGAAGTCTTCCGGGATTTGCTCGACGAGGCCGAAACAGATGCCATTACTATCAATCACTGCATGTCAACAATTATGCCAATCGCGGAAACGACAGCGTGTTTGCCGCTCAGCCTGTTAAATGATGATGGCTATATGGCGTTCTGTGAGTCGGACTTTGTCGTGATTCCTTCAGGAATCCTTCTGCGATACATTTCCGGCAAACCTGTTTTTCTATGCAATCCTTCGCTGCCTCACGAAGGTATGCTGACCGTCTCTCATTGTACCGCCCCCAGAAGGATGAACGGCAAGGAATTGGAGCCGGCGAGGATCCTGACGCACTACGAATCGGACTTTGGAGCGGCACCCAAGGTGGAAATGCATAAGGGACAAGAGGTCACCGTGCTTAATCCTGATTTTGCCGGTCAACGATGGCTGGGTTTCGCAGGAGAGATTCTTGATGCTCCCTTCTACGATATCTGCCGTACACAACTGGATGTTGCAGTCAAATGCGATGTCGAACAACTGGCTGAAGAAATCCGAGGTTTCCATTGGATGGTTGCGTACGGTAACTATCTACGTGAAGTAGGATATGCTGTGAAGAAAGCCGGACTTGACTGGCTGAGATTGACTCAGCTTACCTGAGGTGCGATAACGGATGACTGTCGAAGAGCGATACAGAGAAAGATACAAATCAGGGGATACTCCTTGGGACGTCGGCCAGCCAGATTTCAATCTTATCGAAGTTGTGACCAAAAAACCTATTCTGAGCTGCAAGGTCTTAGATATTGGCTGTGGAACCGGAGACAATTCCATATGGCTTGCCCTAAACCGCTTTCAGGTTATAGGTACTGATACTTCGGACATTGCTCTAGAGAAGGCAAAAGAAAAAGCTTCTAAAGCCAACGTTGAATGCGATTTCATGCTTGTTGATTTTCTTAAGAACAAAATTGAAGGTGCTCCTTTTGGTTTTGTATTTGACAGAGGCTGTTTTCACTCATTCAGTTCTGAAAATGATCGAAGAAGGTTTGCCCAAAATGTCGCTACTCATTTGGAAGAAGCTGGCCTGTGGCTAACAATCGTTGGCAACGCTGATGAGCATCGCCAAGGTCCTGGTCCACCTCAACTGACTGCAGGAGATATAGTCTTGGCAGTGGAGCCTTATTTTAAGGTTCTTTCACTTACATCTAGCCATTTCGGATCTAATCGTCCAAATCCACCCAGAGCCTGGAGGTGCCTGATGCAGAAACGGCATGTCACATAAATGCTTTTGATACCAACCCTTGGGATGTTCTGGGTGCTTTTTCGTCTCTATAGCATAGAAACCTTTCGATCAGGATATTCCGCCGTAGTTGATTCTACTATTCTGACAGTATTACCTTCCCGGGTGGAGTGCCGCTAAAGAACAGCAAAAATGAAATCATCGGAGCTATTGGTGTCTCCGGTAGCACTGTGGAGAATGACCATACAGTGGCTGAAGCTGGCGCAGATGCGATTTCGTAGAGTTTTTATTATAGCCCGAATATATCGAGGAAGTCTGGACGGCGAGTTTTCCATCTGAGATATATGGAGTTTGGATTAATTGCTCCCCATCCACACCCCCAGACAACAACTACTCCAGTTCCAAAAACTCCACCCCGACTCACGACAGCCGGGAGGCGGTTTGTGGGAGAGACCAACACGCGGAGCCCTGGGCTTGCTGACGGTGGGATTATCACGATAATTTAAATCTGAATCTAAATGATAGTCCGAAGGAGCATTACAGCAATAATATCTCAACCTCTTCATTTTGTGGGAACCACCAACTTCTAAGTGACTATCCGGATTTGCTACAAAATATCATATGAAGCAGATTGGAGGGGCCGAAAAACTCTGTAGCTGCTACAGTTGACAGAAGGGCTAAGATACGGTAGAGAATACCGTTGGTAACCTGGTGGGGGGAAAACGAATGATTTATATTTCATTCAATGCAGGACAAAATGGAAAATAATAAATACTACAGTTTGAATTTGAATATTCGTGGAATCGGCCAATCACCCACTCTGGCGATCAATGAATTAAGTAAGCAATTGCAGGCCAAAGGAAAACACGTTTATCGTATGGGGCTGGGTCAATCACCCTTCCCCGTGCCGCCCCCTGTTGTTGAAGCCCTGAAGATGCATGCGCATGAAAAAGATTATCTTGCTGTGAACGGCCTTGACATATTGCGTAAAGCCGTTGCTCGATTTCACAGACAGATAGATGATGTTGATATAAGTCCGAGAAATGTGCTGATCGGGCCGGGATCAAAGGAATTGATGTTCTTATTACAACTGGTTTACTATGGTGATATTATTCTGCCAACTCCATGTTGGGTGTCCTATGCTCCTCAGGCCAAAATCGTTGGCAGGAATATCAGGTTCATTCACACCACTTTTGAAAGCAGATGGCGAATTACTCCCGAACAGCTTGAGACTTATTTGGCCGGCGAGAATGATCGATACAGGCCCCGCCTACTGGTCATGAATTATCCATCAAATCCTGATGGGGGAACTTATTCTTCGGAAGAGCTCAAGAGAATAGCAAGAATCGCACAGAAACATGAAATGATTATCCTCTCGGACGAAATTTATGGGCAATTACACCACGAAGGCAGGCACATTTCTATCGCACGATTCTACCCTGAAAGGACGGTCATAAGTTCAGGTCTTTCCAAGTGGTGTGGAGCGGGTGGTTGGCGGCTTGGCACGTTTGCGTTTCCGGAAACTCTGGATTGGTTAATGAATTCCATGGCTGCTGTTGCGAGTGAGACCTACACATCTGTCAGTACCCCAATACAATATGCGGCTGTACGGGCTTTTCGAGGTGGTATTGTGATTGAACGATATCTTTGTCATGCGCGCCGCATTTTGTCCTATATAGGAAAACAAAGTGCTGAAATCTTGACCAGGGCGGGAATAAGAGTCCATCCTCCGGAGGGAGCATTTTATCTTTTTGTCGATTTTTCACAATGTTCAGAAAGGCTAATCCCAAAAGGGGTAGTAGACAACAAGACTCTTTGCGAAAAGCTCCTTCATGAGACCGGGGTAGCGATACTGCCGGGCGCGTCATTTCAACGTCCTAAGGAAGAGTTAACCGCGCGCCTGGCGTATGTTAATTTCGATGGCTCCAAAGCCTTAGCTATGAGTGAGACAATTCCATTAAGTGAGAGCCTTCCTGAGGATTTTGGTAATTATTGTTGCGCCTCCGTATTCGAGGCGATACACAAGATAGTTGATTGGATAAACTATTCCACTCTGTGATTGGGCACAAAACAAGGGATCATACAGTATCCGATTTTGTTAAGTATAGATTTTCTTGTTCTTCGCTGATGGTGTCAAGGCTTTACCTTGACCATACATTCCATGTTCGTTAGATCACTTTTCGCGCTCATCATCCCCCACCCCGACTCACGACAGCGGGGAGGCGGTTTGTGCGGGAGACTCTGAGCGGTAGCCCTGGATTGCCGATGGTTGTTCCATATTGGCATGACGGCAAAGGAAGAATGTCTAATCCCACCCCCCGACCCGCGACTGTAGGGAGGCGGTTTGAGTGAGAGACCTGGAGCAGTACGTTATTCGGTCGAACCCCAGTTGCGTAGAGGTCGTCTGAATGTGCGCCGCAGGTACTTTACATTGCCGCTAAGGTTGGGTAGAATGTGTCTTTGAGAGAAGTTTATGTGCCGGTTCAGATATTGACGCGTCTGGCGGATCGTCTATCATGGACCCAACCGGTGATTTCAAGTCCGGCAGGAGTCGTAATTATGGCTTCGATGAACCATTACGAAACGAGGAGCAAGATGTGCACCAACGTCACGCGGCTGGTTCTTGGCTGGATGGCGATCGCGGCAATGGGGGCTAATGGCGGCTATGCTGAAACCGCCGTCAGCCAGCTGCGGGAGTTCGTGAAAACGCCCTATCCACGGATTGCGATGCTCTGGGCACCGATTCGCGGGGACAACTCCCTCGAAAGCATGGCCAGACACGATCTGATCATGACGGGAAGTGGACGCCTCGGCCTGAAGTGGGACGGGGATCCGAGGGGTCTTGCGGACCGCTTTACAGCCGACTCAGTGGCGGCAGCAAAGAAACGGATCGCCGAAATTCGCACGCTCAATCCTGACGCTGTGATCATCGGTGATCTGCTGTTCTACGAATACCCCGACAGTTGGCTGCCCGAGGACCATTCGTGGTGGCTGCGTAAGGATGGCAAGCGCCAGCAGTTTTGGCCGGGGACTCACCGGATGGACTGGTACAATGAGGACTACCGTCGGCACGTCGTCCGGCAGACGGTTGCACTCAAGGAGGCCGGCGTCGATGGCGTCTTCTACGACAACATCCGCAATGAGCCGCAACCCTGGGTGGCCCTTTTGAAGGCTGTGCGCGAGGCGGTCGGCGACGATTTCCTGATCCTGGCCAATGCGGGTTACGCGATCGGCAAGTACGATTTCGCCGCCCCGTACCTGAATGGGATGATGTACGAATCGGGCTGGAGCCACAGCCGCACACAGTGGGACAACTGCATCCGGCAGATGCAACACACGCAATCGCTGCTGAGGCAGCCGCGAATCAGTCTCGTTGAGCGGTTCGAAGAGACGCGAGAGCGTGCCGGTTGGCCCGGCGACGCCAAGCGGGGCCAGAAGCCTCCAGCCGACGATGCGGCCCGATGGTGGAGCCTCTGCTACACCCTTTGCATCGGCGATTTCTACTATCTCTTTTCAGACAACACAAGTCACCGCCATGATTGGTACCCCGAGTATGACGTGAAAATCGGCTTGCCAACGGCACCCGGCGAGCAGATCAACTCGCACGTCTGGCAAAGACGATATGAGAAGGCTCTGGTCGTCGTCAACCTGCCCGGCGCTGTAGCACCTTATGAGATCAAGCTCGACAAGCCGGCGAAAGATTCCCTAACCGGCAAACTCGGCACAAGCTTTACCGTTCCGCCCGGCAACGGACGAATCCTGGTAACGGTTGAGTAGTCGTGCACCCGCCGGCAGACGAAGGAGGAAAGAGGCGGACCGCCATTGCTTTAACATGCTATAGGTTCACGACAATAAACCATTTGATTAGATACAATCCTTCGCTTATACTCTTCGAGGTAATCTAACACAATCTAGAGGATAAGTTGATGGCAACAATAACAAAAAAAGACCTCGTGGACCAAATCGCGGAGAGGACTCAAAACAAGCACGTTACTGTCAGGGCAGTAGTGCAGGAATTCCTTGATGTGATAGCCTCAGAGCTTGCGAAAAACAATCGCCTGGAATTTCGCGACTTTGGTGTCTTTGAAATCAGAGAGCAAGCAGCAAGAACAGCACAGAATCCTATAACTTTGGATAAAGTCCAAGTCCCGGCAAAGCGGAGAGTGAAATTCAAGATGGGGCGGATTATGAAAGAGAAGATGAACGACCACCACACTGAGTAATATACTCCATTGTTCCCCATCGCTCATTACCCAGCTTGAATTTAACAGAAATAGTACTTAACAAACACAACTGGTTCTTATGACAAGGAGAAGCTGATGATTCGAAAATTCATACTATTGACTTGTGTACTTGCTGTATTTGTAATCCTATATAACCCGGTTGGCGGTGCAGCCTCAGCAAAAGACAATTACATTACATTATTTAATGGTAAGGATCTGAGTGACTGGGTTCCTATTGGAACACCAAAAGCATTTACTGTTAAGGAGAACTCCATTTACTCAACCGGAGCCGGACCTTACCCTTCATGGCTTCGCACCGAGAAAGAATACGAGAACTTTGTTCTCCATTTCGAGTACCGAACGGAAGGATGGTACGAAGGCGGTATCTTGATTCATGCCCCGCTTAATGGACCTGGATCCAAAATCGGATTTAAACTCCATCTACGACATGATCAGAAAGAATATGGAACCAGATCTCCAGGAGCCATTTACGATGCTGTCGCACCACGTAGTATCGCCAATTTGCCTTCGGGCCAATGGAATCGATGTGAAGTGGTATGTAATTGGCCGCGGCTGCGCATCTCGTTCAATGGGACAGTCATCCATGACATCGACATGGATGCTGATGATGCGTTCAGATATAGATTGCGCAAAGGCTTTATCGGCATTCAGAACATTGGCTGCCGAGCGTATTTCAGAAATATTCAAATCCAGCCTTTACCCAACAAAGAGCAATGGACTCATCTGTTCACATCCGGCATGAAGGGATTCCACTCGCAAGGAGACACGGATTGGCAGATCCAAAACGATACTCTCACCGGCAAGGGCAATGACGGCACGGCAATCACTAAGGAAGAATTTGAGAGACCGTTCGAACTCCAGGTCTGGGTTAAGACTATTATCAATGGAAATGGTGGCGTGCTCTTTAATTATAAAAAACGCGGCGTCGAGGTACAATGCTTCAACGCTCCGGACAGTACGAATCCCACCGGTAGTATCTATGGTATCGCTCCTGCGAAGCGAGCCATCAGTCATGATGAGGAATGGTTTCTGCTCCAAATCTTCAATAACGGACCAAAAGCTATGGTAATCGTCAACGGCGAAAGAGTCTGTGAAACCAATAAGCTAAAACCTCCGTACAAAGGCAGCATCGCTTTCCAACAACATACACCGGGGGCAGTAATCCACTATCGAGGCGCCAGGATTAAGAAGCAATAGATCTCTATTATGGTAAATAAGTCCCGCGGATATACATATTAATACAGGAATTAAACAATATCCCTTACCAGATCCGCCGACGGCGGACTAAACAGGCTCGCATGGCCTTAGTAAATAACAAAACAAAACACAACAGAACTCATTCTCAATTGGAACACGTCAGTGGCCTCGTAGAACACGTAACATTCCACAGTGATGAGTCAGGCTTTTGCGTCCTACGAGTCAAGGTCCGCGGGCATCGTGACCACACAACTGTTGTAGGCACCTTGCCACAGGTAAAAGCAGGCGAATGGCTTGAGGCCGAAGGTAGATGGGCTATTGACCGCAACTACGGCCAGCAGTTCAAAGCAGAAATGCTTCGTACAACAGCGCCAAATACTCTGGATGGCATGGAGAAGTACCTTGGCTCTGGCCTGATCAAAGGCATAGGGCCTGTTTTTGCCAAGAGGCTCGTGAAGTGTTTCGGGCAAGAGGTTCTGAACGTAATCGAAGCCAAACCACAAAGACTTCTGGAGGTCGACGGCATCGGTCCAATTCGCCATAACAAAATCACAACAGCCTGGGCAGAACAGCGAATGGTCAGGGATATCATGGTTTTCATGCACAACCATGGTGTCAGTACCAGCCGGGCTTTCCGCATTTACAAGGCATACGGAAACGAGGCAATCGAGACAGTGTCACACAATCCTTATCGCTTAGCCCACGACATTCGAGGTATCGGCTTTAAGATGGCTGACAAGATTGCCGAAAGCCTTGGCATCACCAAAGAATCAGACCTGCGGGCCAGAGCTGGAATTGAATACGTTCTGCAGACATTGACTAACGATGGACACTGTGGCTACCCACGAAAAGAGCTTGTTAAGGCAGCTATCAAAATACTGGAGATATCAGAAGCGATCTGCGAACGTGCTGTAGACTACCTGCTGCAGGAAGAGCGAGTCATCCAGCACAGTCGCGACAACGACGCCGATTTGATCTATCTTGTGGGTCTGGACCGCGCTGAGGATAATCTGGCATCCCACCTTGCTGAGCTGTGCAAAGCCTCGCATCCCTGTCCGGATATTGAGATAGAAAAAGCTATTAAATGGGTCGAACAGAGAGTTGGTCTAAAGCTCGCAGACCAACAACGGGAGGCTATTCGGATAGCTGTCCAGAACAAGGTTATGGTCATTACAGGTGGACCGGGAGTAGGCAAGACCACGCTGGTCAATGCAATAGTAAAGATAATGCGGGCCAAAAAGCTGAGAGTTGCTCTCGCAGCCCCAACAGGACGTGCTGCCAAGCGTATGATGGAAACAACGAGTTTGCAAGCCAAAACAATTCATCGCTTGTTGGCATTTGACCCGGCTACTTCTGCGTTCAAACATAATGCCGACAATCCCCTTGAGGGTGATATTTTCATTATTGATGAAACAAGCATGATGGACCTGTTATTGGCTCACCAGCTCATACGGGCTATTCCCAAACACGCCGCTTTGATTCTGGTCGGCGACGTAGACCAGCTCCCTTCTGTAGGTCCTGGGTGTGTCCTTCGCGACATTATCGAATCTGGTCTGATCCCAGTATGCCGACTGACCCAGGTTTTCCGTCAAGCAGCGCAAAGTGCTATTATTACTAACGCTCACAAGGTAAATAAAGGTCAGATACCGGTCTTCCCAAAGGGAAAAGTTCAATCACCGGATCAGACCGATTTTTATTTTGTCCATGCTGAAGAACCGGAAAAGGCAGTCTCTCTGGTCATAAACTTAACCTGTAAAGCAATTCCAGACCGTTTCGGCTTTAACTGCTTCGATGATATCCAGGTACTTTCACCGATGCAGCGTGGGCTCTTGGGCTGTCGTAATCTGAACGCAGCTTTGCAGGAGAACCTCAATCCTGAAGGCCCGTCTGTCCAACGATATGGCTGGACCTTTCGCATTGGTGACAAGGTCATGCAAACAGTCAACAATTATGACAAGGACGTTTTTAACGGCGATATAGGCCGGATTGTAAAGCTCGATGATATTGACCAGGAGCTTACGATCCAGTTCGATGATCGCCAGGTAACATACGAATTTAACGAGTTGGATGAGATAATGCTCTCGTATGCAACAACCGTACACAAAAGCCAGGGCAGTGAATATCCTGTGGTAGTTATGCCAATCCATTCCCAGCATTATGTTCTTTTGCAGAGAAATTTGCTCTATACTGCGATTACACGGGGCCGAAAACTGGTTGTGTTGGTGGGAACTCAAAAAGCGGTTGCAATAGCAGTAAGACGCATGGATTCCCGACGACGTGTAACATTATTGAAAGAACGATTGAAACAATTCAACATGTCCTGATAGATTCAGCCGACCATCATTATTACTGTATTCTTCGGCGTGGGACGACTATTGTCGATTCGCCTGGATTCTTGTGAACACATTCAACTCTTGTGGGGTTGATAGGCAATCTCGACGTGATGTTCCGGGCCGGCTACGCCGAAGAGGTTGATCGTCCGGAACCTGAAGCGGTTGCGGGCCCGTCTATCGAGCGAAAGCTCGACCTTCTCGTCGCAGTCTCGCCATGTGCCGTCGTCGCCCATCTTTTGAAAGCTTCTGAAGTTGGGCGTGCACGAACTAAGAAACACGTGCGCTTTGCCGCCCTCGATTGTCACCTTTGAGGTGATGACGTTAGGTGTCCATTCGATCCAGTCCCGCCGGGTCGTTGCTGTAAGGTAAGGTGTTTTATAAGCCCAGTGGGGCTTGCCATCTCGATACCAAGTATTGA
>Ga0307378_10009199_pt1 | contig 13005 bp, 11 predicted proteins | sample UN1MG_FD_202238 | JGI IMG/M metagenome (GOLD analysis project Ga0307378, IMG submission 202238) | Soil microbial communities from Risofladan, Vaasa, Finland - UN-1 | ecosystem: Environmental > Terrestrial > Soil > Coastal area > Acid sulfate soil | place: Finland: Risofladan, Vaasa | collected... | reverse complement strand
CTGCGTGGTCGACATCGATCCCGGCACCGCCCAGGTCACCGTTCGGCGGTTCATCGCCGTCGACGACTGCGGCACGCAGATCAACCCGATGATCATCGAAGGCCAGGTACACGGCGGCCTCACCGACGGCGTGGGCATGGCCCTCATGGAGATGATCTCCTTCGACGAGGCCGGGAACTGTCTCGCCGGCTCGCTGATGGACTACCTGATCCCCACGGCGATGGAGGTCCCCGACTGGGAGACCGGCCACACCGTCACGCCGTCGCCGCATCATCCCATCGGAGCGAAGGGTGTCGGTGAGTCGGCCACGGTCGGTTCGCCGCCGGCGATCGTCAATGCCGTCGTCGATGCGCTCAAGCCCTACGGCATCCGACACGCCGACATGCCACTGACCCCGAGTCGCGTGTGGGAGACGATGCAAGGCAACCACACGCCTCCCATCTGATGGAACGGCTGGCGATCTGATGCTCTCGATGGCACAGCAGGTCTCCGCACGAGCCAGCGAACTGATCGTCCAACGGCGGCGGTTCGTGCAGGCAACGGTGGTGCGGGCGCAGTGTCCGACTTCGGCGCGCCCGGGTGATGCCGCGGTGGTGCTGCCCGACGGCTCGATCGAGGGGTTCGTCGGCGGCCAGTGCGCCGAGGAGTCGGTACGCGTGGCCGCCCTCGACGCCCTGGAGCACGGTGACACGGTGCTGCTGCGCATCCTCCCGGACGGCAGCGAGACGTTTCCCGACACGCCTGGTGCCGTCACGGTGGTGAACCCGTGCCTGTCCGGAGGGGCCATCGAGGTGTTTCTCGAACCCAAGTTGCCCGCCGCCCGGATCGCCGTGGTCGGCGCCACCCCCATCGCCGACGCGCTCGTGCAGTTCGGTACGCCACTGGGCTTCTCGGTCGATCACGACGCCGACACGGTCGACGATGCGACGGCGGTGATCATCGCCAGCCACGGTCGCGGCGAGGAGCAGGCGATCCGTTCGGCGCTCGACGCCGGAGTCGGGTTCATCGGGCTCGTGGCGAGCCGGACCCGCGGGTCTGCCGTCGTCGAGTCCCTCGACCTGAACCCTGAGGAGCGGCGGGCGGTGCGCAGCCCGGTCGGCCTGGACATCGGTGCTCGCACCGCTGAGGAGATCGCCGTGTCGATCCTCGCCGATGTCGTCCGGGCGATCCGCCTCGACGGTCTCGAGGCACCCAAATCCGAGGTGCAGTCGCAGCGGCCCGACACGGCGATCGACCCGGTGTGCGGCATGACCGTCACCATCGGCGACGACACGGCACATCTTCACCACGACGGCATCGACCACTGGTTCTGCAACCCCGGCTGCCGAACCCGGTACGCCGAGGAGCTCGGCGTCGGATAGTGCGCCGCTACACGACCGGGCTGGGCAGGCCGAAACAGCTCCGTCACTTCCACGGACGCACGCTGCTCGACCTAACCATCGACGGGCGCTTGGTGGAGTCGACCTGATGTCGGACCAGTCCCTCACCGACCTGCGCGGACAGCTGGACGCCGTCGACTACCTCGTCGACGAGGGGCTGTCGATGGCGCTGTTTCTCGCCATGCGACTCGGTCAACCACTCCTGCTCGAAGGCGAACCCGGCGTCGGCAAGACCACCGCCGCGAAAGCGCTCGCCGCAGCCCTGGAGACACGGTTGATACGGCTCCAGTGCTACGAGGGCATCACCGCCGCCGAAGCGCTGTACGAGTGGAACTATCCGCGCCAGATGTTGTCGATCCGCCTCGCGGAGGTGACCGCGGAGAACATCTCCAAGACCGACCTGTTCACCGACGAGTACCTCCTCGACCGCCCGCTGCTCGCCGCGGTGCGCCACACCGGCGACGTACCACCGGTGCTGTTGATCGACGAGATCGACCGGTCCGACGATGAGTTCGAAGCCCTGCTGCTGGAATTCCTCGGCGAGTCGTCGGTGACCGTGCCCGAGATCGGCACGTTCACCGCAAGCCGCCCGCCGATCGTGATCCTCACGTCGAACCGCAGCCGCGAGTTGCACGACGCTCTCAAGCGCCGTTGCTACTACCACTGGATCGAGTACCCGGACGTCGAGCGCGCTGCGGCCATCGTGCGGCGGCGCGTACCGGGCGCCGACACGGCGCTGATCGATGCTGCGACGGCGTTCGTCTCGAGCGCCCGCACCCTCGAGCTCGACAAACCACCGGGTCTCGCCGAGGCGATCGACTGGGTCAGCGCGCTGCATGCTCTCGGCGTCACCGAGCTGGAACGGAACGTCGCCCGGGCGACCATCGGAGCGATAGCCAAGACACCCGACGATGTCGACACCGTCAGTGCCACGCTCGGATCGACCAGCGACCCGACATCAAGCATCCCAACAGGAGGAACATCATGAAGCTCGAGAACGAGTTCAGAGTCAGCGTGCCGATCGATCGCGCCTGGGAGGTGCTCACCGACATCCCGCTGATCACGCCGTGCCTTCCCGGTGCCACGCTGACCGATCACGAGGCCGACGAGTACAAGGGGAAGATCAAGATCAAGGTCGGACCCGTCACCGCCGAGTACTCGGGCAGCGCCGTCTTCGTGCAACGCGACGAAGCTGCCCACCACGTCGAGATCTCCGCGTCGGGACGCGATTCACGCGGCTCTGGCAACGCCTCGGCGACGATCACTGCCGACATGAGCACCGACGGTGACGGCACCAAGGTGTCGATCACCACGGACTTGAAGATCTCGGGCAAGGTGGCCCAGTTCGGGAAAGGAATGATCGCTGAGGTGTCGGGCAAACTGATCGACCAGTTCGTCGACTGCATCGAGCAGGAACTGCTGGGCGAGGCCATCATCGATGAGGTCGCCGCCGAGAGTGCTTCCGCGCCGGGAACGACCGCGTCATCCGCGGCGCCCGCCCGGCCGCGTCCGCAGCAGGCTGAGACCCTCGACCTCATGGAGTACGCCGGCAACTCGGTGTACAAGCGCCTGATTCCGATCGCCGCCGTGATCGCCGTGCTCATCGCGCTGAGGCTGGTGCTCAAACGGCGGTGACGACGAACGCTCTGTTCGCCGGAGTCGACCGAGCCGTCTTCGCCGCGACCTTCGCCGAACGGCTCCGCCGCGCCGAGGTGGACGTGTCGTTCTCCGCCCTCGAACGGTGCACCACGGCCCTCGCGGTCGCCAGTCCGTTGACGCTGTCGGATCTCTACTGGGTCTGTCGACTCAGCTTCGTCAGCCGCCACTCACAACTCGAACGGTTCGATGCCGTCTTCGGCGCCATCTTCGACACCGAAGCGGGAATGCTGCGGTCCGAACGCCGCGGCCAGGAGCCGGCACCGTCGCAACGCGACGACGAAGTACTCGTGCCGATGCGGCGTCAGCTCGCCGACGACTCGACAACATCGGGCGGGCTGCCGTGGGCGACGTTGCCGTCGGTCAGCTTCGACACCACCGACGGCGACGCCGAGGACCTCGACGACCTGGCGATCCCCGAGCTCCGACCCTCGCCGACCGAGTCGGAGATGCAGCGCCCGTTCGATCTCCTCGACGAGGTCGAACTCGAGCGTGTCGGCGCGCTGCTCGAATCCGCCATCACGCAGTGGCCACAACGACGAACCCGCCGCCGCAAGACCACCCGCTCGAGCGGGCCGATCGCGATGCGCCGGAGTCTGCGCCGATCGATGCACACGGGTGGCGACGTGATCACCCTGCTGCACTCGACGCCACAGCCCCAGCCGCGCAACGTCGTCGTGCTGCTCGACGTGAGTGGCTCGATGGAGCACTACGCGCGCGCCTATCTCCACCTCACCCGTGCGCTCGCCGTCCAACATCGTGCGGAGATCTTCGCCTTCGCCACCCGCCTGAGCCGAATCACCCCCGCCGTGCGCCACCGCACACCGTCTGCGGCAATTGCTCAGGTGACCGACACGGTGACCGACCGGTTCTCGGGTACGCGGCTCGCCACAAGCCTGCAGACACTCCTGCACCACCGAACTTGGAACACGACTGTGCGCGGCGCCGTGGTACTGATCTGCTCCGATGGGTGGGATTCGGACGATCCCGCGCAGCTCGAACGCAACATGCGACGTCTCTCGCTGCTGGCCCATCGCGTCGTCTGGGTGAATCCACGTGCGGCCGCCGCCGGATTCGAGCCGAACACCGGCGGGATGTCGACAGCGCTGCCGTACTGCGACCGGTTCCTGGCGGGCAACACCGGCGAGGCGATGATCGACGTCGTCGCCGCAATGACCGCGTCCTGAGCGCCGTCGCCGAGCCACCAACTCCGTCATGCCTCCAGCGTGCCCCGGTACCGCCGAGCGGCAGTGCACGTCAGTCGTGCGGCAGCTCGTGGGGCTCGATCGTGTCGACCACGGCTGCGTGTTCGGGATGGTCGTGGAGGATGTGGTCCTTCACCTCGTTGTGATAGCTGAAGATCAGTTCGCAGTAGGGACATGCGTGGGTGGTTGCTCCGCTCATGGCTCCATTGTCCGCGACCGCACAGTGACGGAACAGGGCCGTTCGAACCCTGCGACCGTTGTCGGAGTCGCCAAGGCGTCAGGAACGCTGGTAGTTCGGGGCTTCCTTGGTGATCGTCACGTCGTGCGGGTGGCTCTCTTCGCGTCCGGCCGTGGTGACCCGCATGAGGCGGGCACCGCGGAGCGCATCGAGCGTCGCCGCGCCTGCGTAGCCCATACCCGAGCGCAAACCGCCGACGAGCTGGTAGGCGACCTCGCCGAGCGGGCCGGCATACGGCACCCGACCTTCGATTCCTTCGGGAACCAGCTTGTTCGACCCGGCGCCCACTGCGGTCGTTCCACCCGAGGACTGGCCCGTTGCGTACCGGTCCTGGCTGTCGCCGGTCATGGCGCCCATCGAACCCATGCCGCGGTAGCTCTTGTAGCGGCGTCCCTCGAACAGCTCCATCTCGCCGGGGCTCTCCTCGGTGCCGGCCAGCAGCGAGCCGAGCATCACCGTCGACGCTCCGGCCACGATCGCCTTGACGATGTCGCCGGAGAAGGTGATGCCCCCATCGGCGATGACCGGAATCCCGAGTTCACGGCCGCGTTTCGAGGCGAACCAGACCGCCGACAGCTGCGGCATCCCGGCACCGGACACGACGCGCGTGGTGCAGATCGAACCAGCGCCGACGCCAACCTTGACCGCGTCGGCGCCGGCACCAGCGAGTGCTTCGACGCCTTCTTCGGTGACGACGTTGCCAGCGGTGACGGCGAGCTCGGGCCACGAGCCCTTGATGCGCTGAATCGCCTTGACGACGTTGGCCGAGTGGCCGTGGGCAGTGTCGATCGAGACGGCGTCGACACCCATCTCGACCAGCGCTTCGACCCGTTCCTCGAGGTCAGCGCCGACGCCGACGGCGGCGGCACAGCGGAGTCGACCGCGCTCGTCTCGCGACGCGTTGGGGAAATCGAGCCGCTTCTGAATGTCTTTGACGGTGATCAGACCGGCGAGACGACCCTCGCCGTCGACGAGTGGCAGCTTCTCGATTCGGTGCTGTTGCAGGATGGCCTTGGCCTGGTCGAGCGACGTGCCGACCTCGGCGGTGACGAGGCGGTCCGCGGTCATGAACTCGGTGACGGACCGTTCGAAGTCGGCACCTTCGCAGAACCGGATGTCGCGGTTGGTGAGGATGCCGACGAGGCGGCCGTCGGGGTCGGTGATCGGTACACCCGAGAACTTGAACTTGTGCATCAGGTCTTCGGCGTCCTGGAGCAGCGCGGTGGGGGGCAAGGTGACGGGATCGGTGATCATGCCCGACTGCGAACGCTTCACCTTCTGGACCTCAGCGGCCTGGTCGGCGATCGACATGTTGCGGTGGATCACGCCGATGCCGCCGTGGCGAGCCATCGCGACGGCCATACGGCCTTCGGTGACCTTGTCCATCGCCGCGGACACCAGTGGCACCGCCAGTTCGATGTCGCGTGCGAATGTCGCGCTCGTGTCGACGGCATCCGGCAGCGTCTCGGAGTAACCGGGCACGACGACGACGTCGTCGAACGTGAGAGCTTCGAAGCGATCGAAGAACTCGTCGTTGGGATTCGTGCGGGTCATGCGGAGACCTCCGTGCGGTGGGGTGCTGCTGAGCACAGTTCGGTGAGGGTGTCGACGAGGAGTTCGTGTTCGGTTCGGTGGACGAGGTCGGCGAAGGCATCGAAGCCGGCCTCGAGGTCGATCGTGACCGTCGCGGTGCCGAGCACAGGTCCATCGTCGACGCCTTCGTCGGGGACGAGGTGCACCATGACGCCGGTCTGTGTCCGATCGCCGTCGACGGCCTCCTGCCATGCCCGCTCGATGGCGCCGGTGCCGGGCAATTGGCCGGGGAGCGCCGGGTGGAGATTGACGACCCGCTGCGGGAACCATCCGAGGAAGCTCATCGTGAGGATGCGCATCCAGCCGGCGAGTACCACCAGATCGGGGTCGAACCCGGCGACGACATCGGCGAGACGGGCGTCGTAGTCGGCGCGTTCCTCACCGGGGTGGACCCCGACGTGAACGGCGGGAACGCCGGCAGCGTCGGCTCGCTGGAGCGCGAAGACGTCGGGCCTGTTCGAGACGACGGCGACGACGTCGGCAGTCAGACGATCGTCAGCGCAGGCGTCGATGATGGCCTGCAGATTCGAGCCGGAGCCGGACACCAGCACCACCAGTCGCTTGCGGCGGGCGGCGGACGTTCCCATGTGTCGAACCTACCGATCCTGCCGACCGGTGGGCGGCCGCTGAACGAAAAGTCACACGGCCATCGTCACCTCAAGTGGACGGTGCCGGTGCCGGACTGCAGTCGGCCGATGATCCAGGTGGGTTCGTCGATCGTCGCTTGCAGCGTCTCGACGTCGTCGGGCGAGCAGACGATGACCATACCGATGCCCATGTTGAGCGTTCGGTAGAGCTCGTCGGTCGACATCTGCGGGGTCAGCTCGCGGGCCAACTGGAACAGCGGCGACACCGGCCACGAGCCGAGTTCGATGACCGCATCGACCTCGTCGGGGAGCACTCGTGGCAGGTTCTCCGGCAGGCCACCGCCTGTGATGTGAGCAAGCGCCTTGACCGTGCCGGAGTCGAGAGCGCCCCGCAGCACGTCGAGGTACGAACGGTGCGGTTCGAGCAGGGTGTCGCCGAGCGGCCGCTCGAAGCCATCCGGCACGACGTCCATCGGGATCCAGTCGAACACCTTGCGCAACAGCGAGTAGCCGTTCGTGTGCGGTCCGCTCGAACCAACCCCGACCAGTACGTCGCCCGGGGCAACATCAGGCCGCGGGAGGAGCTGGGACCGCTCGGCGACGCCGATCAGCGTGCCGGCGATGTCGAACGCTCCCGGCTGGTAGACGCCCGGCATCTCGGCGGTCTCGCCGCCCAGCAGCGCGCATCCGGCCGCCCGGCACGCGTCGGCCATGCCCCGCACGACCTCGGCGACCATGTCGGCGTCGAGTACCGACGCAGCGATGTAGTCGAGGAAGAACAGCGGTCGCGCCGACTGGACGAGCACGTCGTCGATGCAGTGGTTGACGATGTCCATGCCGACACCGCGCACCATCCCGAGGCGAGCCGCGAGCTCGACCTTGGTGCCGACGCCGTCGGTCGACGCCACGAGCACCGGGTCGTCGAGTTCGAGGATCGCCTTGGCCGAGAACACGCCACCGAACGATCCGACACCCTTGAGGACCCCGTTGTCGTGCGTCGCCTCGACCGCTGCCTTCATTTCGCTGACGGCGCGTGTGCCTTCGTCGATGTCGACGCCGGCCGCCGCATACGACGTGAGCTCGGCACCGAGCGCCCGCCACCCGATGTCGCGACGGACCTGCATTCCGTCGAAGTGAATTCGTGCGATGTGCTCGTAGGCGGCGGCGCGAGCTTCGGCGAGATCGAAGCCGATCCCGGTGACGGCGAGCACGCGTCCGCCGGCGACGCGTCCGTCGGCATCGACGCCGGCATCGAAGCGCAGCGTCGTCGTGCCGTCGGGACCGATTGCGCCGCTCATCATCTCGTCGGTGATGAGCGCGCCGGCCACCGGTGCGTCGGGATAGCCGGCGGCAGCAGCGACGACGGTCAGCGAGGCTTGCGAGCGAACGACGACCGGGAGTTGGTCCAGCTGACCGTCGGTGGCGAGCAGGGCGAGTGCGGCGAGGTCGGTCTCGACGAGCGGCAGCACGGCCTGGGCTTCGGGATCGCCGAGGCGGACGTTGTACTCGATCAGGCGCGGCCCGTCGGCGGTCAGCATCAACCCGGCGAAGATCACGCCGACGTACGGCGTCCCGGCTGCCGCGAAGTGGTCGAGGACGGGCTGGACGAACTCGGACACGAGATCGTCGGCGGCGTAGGGGACCGGTGCCGGTGCGTACGCGCCCATGCCACCGGTGTTCGGTCCCGTGTCGCCCTCGCCGAGTCGTTTGTGGTCCTGCGCCAGCGGGAGGGCAACCGCCCGAACACCGTCGCACAAGGCCAGCAGCGAACATTCGGGGCCGATCAGGCGCTCCTCGAGCAGAAACGGTCCCTGGGTCGAGCGAATCGCTTCGATGGTGGCTGTGTCGCCGTCGGGGACCGTGACGCCCTTACCCGCAGCGAGCCCATCGAGCTTGACGACCACCGGTCGATCGAGCTCACGCCACCAGCTGATTGCGGCGTCGTGGTCGTCGAACGACGCGAACCGGGGGCCCGGGATTCCGAGCAACGTCGCGAGCTCTCGTGCGAACGTCTTCGACGATTCGAGCCTAGCCAGCTCGGCAGTGGGTCCGAAGCACGGGAGTGAGCGGCGCGAGCACTCGTCGGCAACACCGGCGGCGAGCGCCGCTTCGGGGCCCGGGAACACCAGGTCGGTGTCGTCCGTCGAGGCGTTGGCGAGCTCTGGTGCGAGCCGCACGTCGTGGCCGTGGTGCCGGCACGCCCACGCAATCGCCTGCTCGCGCCCGCCTCCGCCGATCACCAGCACGCGCATCAGCCGGCTCCCTGCCTGTCGGGGTCGGATCCGCACGGGCAGGGAGGACGAATCATGCGAGGACGCCTTCGAAGGCCAGCTTGGCCTGTGCATCGCCCACGTGGATCGGGTACTGACCCGTGAAGCAGCCGTTGCAGTAGCCGTCGTCGTCACCGCTCTCGCGCTCGGCGACGGCGAGCATCATTCCGTTGAGCGACAAGAAGGCGAGGCTGTCCGCACCGATGTGCTCGCGCATCTCCTCGATCGTCATGCGGCTGGCGATCAGATCGCCATCGTGGCCCATGTCGACACCGAAGTGGCACGCGTGGGTGATCGGCGGACACGTGATACGTACGTGCACCTCGGTGGCGCCCGCATCGCGAACCAGTTTGACGAGCGGGCCCGCAGTGGTGCCCCGAACGAGCGAGTCGTCGATCATGACGACGCGTTTGCCCTCGAGGTTCTCGCTCAGCGCGTTGAACTTGAGCGCAACGCCGCGCTCACGGATGTCCTGGGTCGGCTCGATGAACGTGCGACCGATGTACCGGTTCTTGATCAGTCCGTCGTTGAACGGGATGCCGCTCTCGTTGGAGTACCCGATTGCAGCGGGGATGGATGAGTCGGGCACCGGAATGACGACATCGGCGTCGGCGGGTGCCTCCTGCGCGAGTCGCAGGCCGAGCCGCTGGCGGACATGGTGGACGTTGTGTCCGTCCCACACCGAATCGGGTCGCGAAAAGTACACGAACTCGAAGGTGCAACGTGCGCTTCGGGGCTGTGGGGCGAGCACCTGCGAACGGTGCAGCTCAGCTCCCTGCAACGTCACCATCTCGCCCGGCTTCACTTCGTCGATGTCGACACAACCGAGCGTGGACAGTGCACACGTCTCGGACGCAACGGCATGTCCGCCGTGCGGGAGGCGTCCGACGGACAAGGGCCGGAACCCCCAGGGATCGCGTACAGCGATCACGTGGTCGGCGGCGAGCAACACGAGCGAGAACGCGCCCTTCCACGCCGGCAGGGTCCGCTCGATCCGCTCCTCCCAGGTTTGGCCGCCGGCGGCGGCCAGCATCAGTGTCATCACTTCGGAGTCGCTGGTGGCGGTGAGTCCGAACCCGCGGTTCAACAGTTCGTCACGCAGCGCGGGGGCATTGACGAGGTTGCCGTTGTGGGCCAGTGCAAGCGGCCCGTGCATCGTCTCGACGAGGAACGGCTGGATGTTGCGTTCTGCGTTCGATCCCGTCGTCGAGTACCGGGTGTGGCCGATCGCGTGGTAGCCCGTGAGCGGCGCGAGCGCTTCGGGGGTGAAGACGTTGGCGACGAGACCCGCTTCTTTGTGCACGCGAGCCCGCGTGCCGTCGCTCACGGCGATGCCGGCGGCCTCCTGGCCGCGGTGTTGCAGCGCGAACAGCCCGAAGAAGGCCAGCTGTGCGACGCCTTCACCGTGCGGCGTCGACATGCCGAGCACGCCGCATTCGTCCTTGGGAGTGTCATCGACGTCGACGTACGTCGGCGGGTCGGTGATCGGTGTGCAAGCAATGGGAGTGCCCATGTCAGTCGATGTCCAGTCCTGCCAGTGCGGCGTTGATGCGTCGTTCGAGAGGGTAGGCGCCCGGCACGAAGGTGATGCCGGTCAGGCGCTCGAATGCGTCGATGTACCGCCGAGCGGTTGCGTTCCAGACCTCGGCGGGCAGTTCGGGAACCGGTCCGTCACCGGTGTAGCCGGCAGCGGCGAGCGCCCTGCGAACGACCTCTTTGTCGAGGCTCTCGGGTTCCTCGCCCGCTGCGAGGCGTTCGTCGTAGCTCTCCTCGACCCACCAGCGCGACGAGTCGGGCGTGAGGGCCTCGTCGATCAACATGAGGTTCCCGGCGCTGTCGACGCCGAACTCGAACTTGGTGTCCGCCAGGATCAGCCCGGCATGTCGGCCTCGTTCGGTGCCGCGCTGGAACAGTGCGATCGCGGCTGCCTCGACGCGGCTCCAGAGTTCGGCGGGAACATGGCCATCGTCGACGACGGCGGCAGACGACAGTGGTTCGTCGTGCGCGCCGTCGGCGCCCTTGGTGGTCGGCGTCACAATCGGTTCGACGAGCGGCGTGTTCTTCCGCATCCCCTCGGGAAAGTGATACCCGTAGATCGTTCGCTCGCCCGCCGCATATCTGGTCCACAGCGCCGTGTCGGTGACGCCGGTGATGTAGCCCCGCACGATCACCTCGACCGTCAATGGGGTCGCCTCGGTGGCGATCAACACGTTCGGGTCGGGTGTCGACAGCGCGTGGTTGGCGACGATGTCCCGGGTGTGTTCGAACCACCACCACGACAATTGGTTCAACACCTGACCCTTGTACGGCACGCCGGCGATGATGCGATCGAACGCCGACAGGCGGTCGGTGGTCACGAACAGGCGCCGCCGGTCTGGCAGGGCGTACGACACGCGCACCTTGCCGACTCGTGGGTCGCTCAGGGGCAACTCGACGTCGAGCAGCGGTTCGGGCAGCGGATCGGGAAGCGATGCAGGCATCGGGTCACAGGCCCTTCGCGTGCTGGATGCCGTTGTCGAACAAGCGCAGCCCCAGGTGAGCGTCGCCGCCGCCACCACGGGAGTGGCGGGGGTGCTGGCGACGAACGATGTGGTTCTCGGGATGCGGCATCAGTCCGAGCACGACCCCCGACGGGTCGCAGACCCCAGCGATGTCGGCAACCGACCCGTTCGGGTTGGTGCTCCGATAGCGAAGCGCAACCTGGCCTGCAGCGAAGAGGCTGTCGGGATCGGGATGCACGTAGCGGCCCTCGCCGTGCGCAATCGGGCAGTGGATCGGGTCCTCGATGCCCGTCGTCCACACCGACACGCTCTGTGGGACCGGGTCGAGCACGACCCAGCGGCAGTCGAAGTGACCCTGTGCGTTGTGGCCGAGCGCACCCGGAAGCAGGCCGGCGGCGGTGAGGACCTGGAAGCCGTTGCAGATCCCGATCACCGGGCGGCCATCGGCCACGAAGCTGCGCAGCGCGTCGCCGATTCCGAGAGCGAGGTCGAGCGCCAACATTCGGCCGGCGCCGAGCGAGTCGGCGTAGCTGAATCCTCCGGCGACGACGGCGAGTCCGGCGCTGCCGAGCAGCGCTGGCTCGGCGATGAGCTCGGAGGCGAGCACGATGCGCGTGTCGGCGCCGGCACGTTCGAGTGCATCGTTCACGTCATGGTCGCGGTTGGTGCCAGGCCCGGCGATCACGAGGGCACGAACTCGGCTCACCGTGTACCTCCGGGATTGAACGCATCGGCCAACCGGTCGACGGGAATCGGCTCGACTCCGACGATCGACAGCAGCGAATCGTCGGTGACCTCCCCGATCCGGGTTGCTGCTCTGCCCATGATCTTCATGAATGCGGCGACGCTGCGCGATGGCACCTCGACGATGAGGCGCCCGGACGATTCGCTGAACAGGGCGGTTGCCAGGTCGTCGTGAGGGAGCGCGTCGACCTGCGCGCCCAGGCGGCCGGCGATGCACATCTCCGCGAGTGCGACCGCAAGACCACCCTCACTGACGTCGTGACAGGCCTCGACCAGACCGGCCCGCATCGCTGCGTGCAGGTGCCGGTAGGTCTCGGGGGCATCGGGATCGGGAGCTGGGACGACGCCGACATTGCGAGGTGCGGCCTGAACGAAATCGAGGTGCGAGCCGGCGAACTCGGTCTCGGTCTGACCGATCAGGATCAGCACGTTGCCGGGCTCTGCGAGGTCGGGCGTGACGCAATGGTCGGCGTCGGGTACGTGGGCGATGGCGGTGATCACCAGCGTGGGTGGCACGGCGTGGCGTTGGCCGTCGGCGCCGACGTACTCGTTGTTCAGCGAGTCCTTGCCCGACACGAACGGGGCGTTGTACATCCGGGCTCCGGCGCAGCAGCCATCGACGGCAGCCACCAGTTCGCCGAGTGTCGACTCCCGTCGTGGGTCGCCCCACGAGAAGTTGTCGAGCAGCGCAACCCGGTCGGGGTCCGCGCCGACCGCGACCACGTTGCGAATTGCTTCGTCGATCACTGCGAGCGCCATTGCCTCGGGGTCGTGGAGGCCGTACCACGGGTTGACGCCGATCCCGATGGCAATGCCCTCGCGAGCTCCGGGG
>Ga0307378_10009198_pt1 | contig 13006 bp, 9 predicted proteins | sample UN1MG_FD_202238 | JGI IMG/M metagenome (GOLD analysis project Ga0307378, IMG submission 202238) | Soil microbial communities from Risofladan, Vaasa, Finland - UN-1 | ecosystem: Environmental > Terrestrial > Soil > Coastal area > Acid sulfate soil | place: Finland: Risofladan, Vaasa | collected... | reverse complement strand
TCCGAGCGGGATCGCTACCTCATCCGGGGATACGCCGCCAGCGTTCTGGACGAATCTCCCATCGTGGCGATCGAGAGCTATAACAAACTGATCGAGCTCTATCCGCAGGACGAGGAAGGCTATATATATTTGGGTGCGATCTACCGGAATCTCGAAGAATGGGACACAGCGATTGAACAGTATGAAAAAATCCTGAAAATCAACGACCGGTCGATGTTTGCTTTTGACAACCTCTCTTTCATTTACACCTCTCAGGGCTTGTATGAAAAAGCGATGGGCGTTGTCCAGACCGCCATCCGGATTTTTCCCAACGAGGCTCTCCCGTTTCTCAGGCAACGCGTTTTAATCGCCCTCATCCAGGGGCGTTATGACGAAGCTGCCGCCGCCCTTAAGAAGCCTCTCTCTCTCACGCCCGGCGATGCCGAATTCTCCGAACTCAAAGGCAACATCTTTCAGCTTCGCGGAGATCTGGCGTCCGCCCGGACGATCTATGAACGACTTGAACGACAGGAGAAAACCGATGCCGGGTCACACGGCCTCCCCGGTCGGCTCTGGATGGCCCATCTTTATCTGCAACAAGGCCAATATCGTCAAAGTCGGGATGAAATCCTCCAGGGCATTGAAATGGCCCAAAAATCCAAGCGGGCTTATGATGAGCTTGAATTTCGATTGCTTTTGGCCTATGCCGAACTTCAGATCGGAAATTATCATGGAGTCATCGAAGCGATCAAGCCGGCGATTGATATCAGCCATCAAATCGGGGCCGTAAACGCCCCCAAGTTCGCTCTTCTCCTAACGGGACTCGCTGATGTGGGCATGCGCCAAATCAAAGAGGCCAGACAAATCGGGCAACAACTCTTTCGGATGATCGAAACCGGAGGCTGTCCCAAGCACATGAGGTATTACCTTCATCTCATGGGGTGGATCGCTCTAGCCGAGAAGCGTCCGGCTGAGGCCGCCGGTCATTTCGAAGAGGCGATTTCGCTTCTCCCGGCGCAAAGAGAAAATTCGGATGAACACGCCTTCTACTATGACGGCTTGGCCGCCGCCTGTTATCAGGCTGGTGATTATGCGAAAGCCCGGGATTTCTACAAAAAAATCATCTCCTTGACAACGGGGAGGTTGTGTTGTGGAGATATCTATGTCCGAGCCCATTATTGGCTGGGGAAAATTTGCCAAAATGCAGGGAAGGTTCTGGAGGCTTCCGGCTACTACCAAACGTTCCTGAAGTTCTGGCAAAATGCCGACGTCCGGATGCCGGAGGTTGCCGACGCCGCAGCCCAGTTGGCGACGCTGAGGAAAGCCTCCTAGCCGGCTGACACGGCGTTCCCATCCTTTTTATTCGGCCTCTCAAACCGTTCCCGAAACAGCCTTCTTTCGTTCCTCCACATTTTGGCCCCCCGGCACACCGATGCCGGGATCCGGCCGATCGTTCCGCTGGTCAAGCCAGCAGCGAGGGGGCAGACCCAACACTCCTCGATCTTGTCGCAGAATGCGCACAGCCTGTCCGGTGTCGAAAAGCGATCCATTCGCAAGGCCGAATAGTTTTCTAGGACTTGAGGGTAGATCGTGCGATGATTTTCGATGAAAGCGTCGACATCGCCGAAACAATAGTTCCGGGATTCCCGGGTATTTTTAGAATCATTGAAATATTGGGAGAAAAGAAAGCAACCCCAGAGCGTTCCGTCCGCCGCCAGAGCCATCTTGTTCAGGCCGGCCGGGCAGCGATAGACCGCATTTTCCCATTCCTCCCCCAGTTCAGCCCACGGGACGTCCCCGGTTTTCTGATAGTGAGATCGGAAATAATTCCGGACCAACGCCATCTCCCTTTTCAAACGGAGGACGGAAGATGAGGTCCAGGGCAGTCTATGGTTGAAAGCGACACTGACGTTCTGAACACCCAACTGAATGAGCAACTTGATAGATCCAGAGAGATTGCCGATAGTCTCCGATGTAAAAACGCTATTGGTCTCCAGGGAAATATGCGGTCTCTCCAGGATCTTGGGGATGACCGAAACGAGGAAACCGAAACTCCCACGTTTTCTGGAGATATTTTGAGCCAAACCGTCAAAGCTCAAAAGGAGCGAAAACTTGTGGTCCCCCAAGAAATCCAATACATCATCAGTGAGGAGGCTGCCGTTCGTGGTGAGAGAGTAATGCGCTTTGATGCGCGGGTTTTTGGACAATCCTTCGATTTGCTCGACAGTCTTTCTGATCGTATCAAAGGCCAGAAGGGGCTCTCCGCCGTAGAAATCAATGTTGCATTCCCGGGTAAAAAAGGGATAAAAAAAATCAAGGGCCCGGATCAGGACAGTAGAATCCAGCCACCTCCTCCCCTTTTTCGGATAGCAATAGACGCAATCGAAATTGCAATGATCTGTCAGTATGATGGTGAAACTGGATAGATCCATCTTCTTCTTTACAGAATTTGCCCTCGAAAACGAGGCTTCCCGATATCGAATTGGGGAGGGATCTCGAGGCTTCGCCTATTTCGCAGCTCTCAATCGAGGCATAGTCGCCGGGATTCTGGATACGCTCTGACACGGGGCCCTCTTGGCAGCACGAGAGTATATAGTAGATACGATTGTATCGAACGCCTCTCTCGCCTTATCGAGTTTTCTCTTCTGGTGCCGGGGGACTTCGGCATCGCGCAGGAATAGGCCGATTGTCTCGAATAAGCGGGGAAAATCAGGCAACGGATGCTTATGCATTTACTCCCTCCCTTCTATGGGTTTTCCTCAATAATGATTCATCATCAGAGCGACAAAGTCAAGAGAAGATTGTCCAGGGACCAACACATACTATACACAATTGTGGTTTTGCCTATAGGGAGTACGTAAAGCGCAAGAATTGGTGACAGTATATCATTTTCCGAATTCTTGCGAGAGCTAAGCCCACAGCCAAGAAAATGGGGAAATGATATACTGTCCCCAGTTTCACCCATACCGCCGAATTTCTAAAGTTCAGGATGGCGGCGGTGAAAGTCCGTCGCATCCTGGAAAGCTTTGGCGACGCAAATCAAATCCGCTTCGCCGAATAGCCGCCCGATAAAGGTGATCGTGGCCGGCTTCCGGCCGACGAAACCGCAGGGAATGATCAGCGCCGGATGTCCCGTGTAATTGGTCTGCCAGCCGTCCGGCCAGGTGATCTCGGCGTAGAGGTCGACGTCCCGCATTGCCTTGGCCATTTTATCGATCAGGACGCTCCTGTACCTGGACGCATGGAGGTACTCGACCGCCGGGATGAACCGGGACCGCCGGTGCCGGTCCGGCCAGCGCGAGCTCGGGACGAGGTCGTCCTGCGTCCCGCGGGTGAAATCGTCATGGGCAGCCGCGGCCTCGGCGAAAGCGGCCATCCTCTCCCCCGACTCGGGCATCGCGATCTCCAGGGGGATGAGCTCAGCACCCAGCTTCCTCAGGACATCCAGCGCTTTGAGCCGTTCGCCGCAAACAGCCCTATAGAACTCCGCATCCTCCTCCCCTTCCAGCTCTTTCTCGTTGTAAGCATTAAAGCCAATACGCAGCTTCCGGAAATCGCGCCTGTAATCCCAGTTGAAAGGGGTGTCGATGATGCTGTTGTCCCGTCCGTCCGGCCCCATGATCGCCTGCAGCACGAGGGCACAGTCCTCGGCCGACCGGCAGATGGGCGCGACCTTGTCCTGGCTCCAGCACATCGTCATCACACCGTACCGGCTGACCCGGCCAAAGGTCGGGCGAAGACCCGTCACCCCGCAGATGGCGCAGGGTGTGATCATCGACCCATAGGTTTCCGTCCCGATAGCGAACCCAATGCATCCCGCCACAGTCGCTGCCGCCGGCCCTGCCGAGGATCCTCCCGACGAGGTCTGGGGGTCCCACGGATTCTTGGTCGTCCCGCCGAACCATTCATCTCCCGTCGCCAGCCTGCCCATAGATAGCTTCGCCAGAAGCACCGCGCCCGCCTCCTCCAGCTTCTCCGCCACGGTCGCGTCCCGGTTGATCGTCCTGTCCCGGAAGGGCTCAGCCCCCCAAGTCGTCGGATACCCCTTGACCGAGAACGAATCCTTTATCCCATAGGGGATACCGTGGAGGGGTCCCCGGTATTTTCCGGAGGCGATTTCCTTGTCGGCCCTCTCCGCCTGACGGAGCGCCAGCTCCTCGGTCAGGTTGATGACGAAACGGAGCGTCGGGTCGTACCGCTTCAGCCGCGCGAGATACATTTTCGTGAGATCCATCGAGGAGATCTGTCGCGTCTCGAGCAACGCGGCCAGCTCGACGACCGAAAGGTACGCCGCCTCTTCGATCGATCCCGGCTTCTTGACATCCGGCCGGCTGTGGACGAACGGCAACCGCTCGGTCGGAAGGACTGCGCCGGCCGGAACAGGGTTGAAGACCATCGCCGGGAAGACCGTCTCGTCCATCCCTGCCGCCCGCAGCGCCCGGTAGGCTTCGAGATTTTCGCTGATCATCTCGGCTATCCTGCGCCGCTCCTCCGGTGTGAATTCGATCCCGATGAGCTTTTCCGCCTCGGCGATCGTCTCAGCCGTTATTTTGCCCGCGCTTTCAGGAGCTGCGCCCTTCACCCCGGCCGCCGGGATTACAGAGGCCAGCCCCAAAGCTGCGAACTGCTCCAGAAAACGCCTCCGGTTGTACGATTGGCTCCGATCCTCAAATTTCATGATGTATCCCTTATATTTTCAAGAGGCCTAAGACATCCCGTGTTTTAGCCAGGAATTGCTCGGCTCTTTCAATGACAAGACGAGCTCCTTCTTCCGAAAAACGACTTCGATAATCAGCACTTTCCCTCAGTTTTATTGAATTCCAAAAAGCTTCTGCTGAATTAACATCCAACAAACCCTGGTCTACGAAAAGCTCCTGGAGTGCAACATAGAGGCAATAATGACTCTTTTCCCTATAACCCTTTGAAAACAACAAAGCCCGAGCGGTGTGATATAGGGAGTATTATCCTTGGATGGTCGACCACTTGTACCGTCCATGATCAAAGCCAATCTTCGCGTCCTCATAATCGCTCAGGGCCGATCTCAGTTCCTTATCAACAAGTCGTTTTCCTTTTGAAAACCGAGATATCTTCCCTCTATTCAGACACTCCTTGAATTCCTGCCTCATCCGTCCTCTCTTCCCAAAGGACTATTCCTTCCCTAACTAGAGACAGGAATTCTCTCTCGCTTTTCTCATTCTTCAGCAGCTCTAAAGAAGAGAAAATTATCGGTTCGATTTTAATATGTTCAAAGCCCCTCATGAATTTGTAATGGTTGATAAGCCGCATGGCTTTTTCTCTTTCCTCTGAAACGATATACAAGTCCATATCGCTTCTCGACGTATCCTCACCATTTGCACAACTTCCATATAGGACAATCCTCGAGGAATACGCCTTTAGCTTTTCGATTAGAGGACGAAGGATCGCGATTGAAACACAGATCTTAAACGGCTTTAAAATAGGATCGGCTGAATGGAATGAATAAAAAAGCATTTTGCCCACCCGGCGCCGAACCAGGATTCCCTCAGAAAAAAGCCCATTTAGGACTCTATTCGCCGATCCATAGCTGATGCCGATTCGCCGGGCGATTTCTCTTTCATGAAACTCGCTATCAGAAAACTTGGCTAGAAAAGACAAGGCTTTTTGCTCATTAGTCGAGATGAAAATATCTTTTTTGATATGGTAATTACTCATAATTATGAGTATATGCTCATTATTGTAAGCGTGTCAACCTGAGATTTTTGTTCCCACGAAGTTCTCGTTGTGAGGCCGGCCGGCCATATAATCCTTGATTTCTTCCCAAGACCAAGGCGTGAAATCATGGCTGTCCACACCGACGTCGAGCGACTTTCCGAGCGCCGGCAATCGGCCGTGGCTGTGCCCAAAGAGATGCCATGAATCGTAATGACTCTTGTTCCAGACCCGCAGGCAGTAGTGGCAGAGGACGACCGCGTAACCCCCGACGACAATATCCAGGAGATCGGCGATATGGAGAAAGCGCGACGCGAATTTCTTGGCGGGCTTCTTATCATGCCCGCCTCTGATCAGGACGATATCGCCGTTCAGTTTTTCCAGCACTGGTCCCCAATCCCCCCAGGCGAAGTCTCCCAGGTGATAGACGAGATCGCCCGTGCCCATCTTGCGATTCCATCGCTCGATGAGCGCCGCGTTCATCTCATCGACAGTGAAAAAAGGGCGCTTGCAGAAATGGATGATATTGGCATGGTTGAAATGGGTGTCGGCCGTGAAAAAGATATTCCTCACCGCGTGATTCTCCGCACTGAGCGCGAGGGGACGTCGACAAGCAGTCCGTTGAGGACCGTGGGGTCGTGTCCGGCGCCGACCGAGACTCCCACGCTGTCCCTGATGCTGAAGCGGAACTCCCCCCTCATTATGGAAACCGCTTCGTGGCTGTGGCCGTGGATGGTCAGCCAGGGGCTGTTCTCGCGGATGAACCCGGCGATGGCCCGGCTGCCGATATGGACGCGGCCCTCCAGCGAAAACGCAAAATCGAAGTGCCCGAAGGGAGGGCAGTGGAAAAGATAGACCGTCTTTCGAGGATTGCTGAGCCCGGCAAGTTTCTTCATGTCGGCGGAGATGTTATCCGCTCTTTCGGCCGGGTCGAACCGGAAAGCGTAAAGCTCCAGGCCGCGGGACCTGTATCCCTCAAGGTTCAGTTGGCGGGCGATCATCGCCGGTTCCACGTCGGCCGGGTCCGACGGCATCTCCGGATAGCGTTCGTCGTCCCACTTTTCATAGTCCTTGTACATGAAGGGCGTGATCGGGACGTAAGGGTAGCCGACCACCGAATATGCGTCATCGAGAGGATAGGCCCTGTCCATCGGGACACTCACCACCGGAAATTCCCGCATCGTCTCTTCGACGATCCGCCAGTCGTCGTTTCCCGGGATGGAGTAGATTCGGACATCTGGCTTCCCCGCGAGGAGGATATCAAAGCACTGCTTGACGTTCGTCCGCTGGAAATTCGGCGGTCCGCTACTGGCGATGTCTCCCGCCAGAAGGATTGTCTTCGTCCCTTCGTCTACGAGCCGGCGGACTTTTTCAAAACGGGAGGGAACCCCGTGCAGGTCCGCAAATACGGCGACGGTCATAAAAAGCAGGCATCCCGAAAATTGGTCGGACTGATCCGACCGCCGCCATAATATCGCGTCATATCCATGCTGTCAAAAGACATAAGGATTTTTCAGAAGCTTTTTCATTGTCCTGATTTTTTCCTGAACGAGCGAAGAAATTCAGCGGGGCTCATGATCGTGATCTGACGGAAGCTCCGAAGCGCCAACAGGTGAGAATGCCCGGATATGATGACAGCCGCTCCCGACGCGACCGCGCACTCTAAAACCCGATTATCCTGGGGATCGTCGGGGACAGCTTCTATCCTCTCTTTGGCCTCGACGAGGTCGGACATATTCTCGATCTCGTTTATCAGCGCATAAATAATTTTCGTTGGAAATTGAAACTTCTTGCCCTCGAGGACTCCCTTGATCTCCTTTAAGATGTCGTCCGAAACCGCGATCCCGATCAATCCCCGAAGGGCGAGTTCCAGAATTTCACGCGGTTTCCCACCGAACACCACGGCGGAGATCTAGACGTTGGAATCGAGAACGACCTTAGGACTTGCCGCTTTCTTTCTTGGCGCGGTACGTCTTGATTTCACGGGCGATGTCTTTCTCTTGAAGTCCGAGTCGTTGAGCCTGGCGGCTGCCGAAAGCAAATATCTTTTCCCATCTGTTCTTCCGCCCGATATATAGGCGGGCGGCCTCGCGGATGAGCTCGGACCGGGTCCGCGCCTCCTGTTTGGCGGTCTTGTCGATCTCCCCGAGAAGTTCCTGGTTGAACGAGATATTGACCGTGCTCCCTGCCATGGATCTTTCCTCCAAAATGAACCTCCTTTCATTATATACAAACTTTGTATGAAATCAAGCAGGCTTTCCGATATCCTAACTTCGTTCTTCAAGATCGGGAGCCTTGAGAAAGAGACGCTCGCGCTTGGTCAATCATCTCAGCATCTCGGCACCATCTGAACCCACAAGTCGACGGGGGTGAATTGGCCGTAGGGCGGCCTATTGATGTAAAATAGCCTGCTCCGAGTATCCCGATGAAAAAACGCCAGCTTCGCGCGCCCCGCCCGCGCCGCTCTCGTCGCCCGGCCTCAAACTCACGGTCCACCCCAGTTTCACGACAGGCCTCTCCCGCACCGAAGGCACCTGCCCGCTCAACCATCCGAGCCAAGGCGCCCGCCGCAGTGCCCCCCGCGGCCCCTCCCGCTCCGGCCATCGAGATCAACCCCGAATTCCGCCGCGCCCTCGACGTCATGGAGAAAACCGCCAGGCACATTTTCATCACCGGAAAAGCGGGCACGGGGAAGTCGACGCTCCTCGATTATTTCCGGAATGCGACCCGGAAGAAGGTCGCCGTCCTGGCGCCCACCGGTGTCGCCGCGCTCAATGTCCACGGGCAGACCATCCATTCGTTTTGCCGGTTCAAACCCGACATCACGCTTGACAAGGTCAAGAAGCTCTCCGGAAAGAGCGCCGCCCTCTACAAGAACCTCGACACCGTCATCATCGACGAGATCTCGATGGTCCGGGCCGACCTTCTCGACTGCGTCGAGAGTTTCCTCCGCCTCAATGGCCCTCACCCTAGGAAGCATTTCGGCGGCCTCCAGATGATCTTTATCGGCGACCTCTACCAACTCCCGCCCGTGGTGACGTCCGCCGAGCGGGATATCTTTTCCAATCAGTACGAGACCCCCTATTTTTTCTCTTCGCATATCTTCAACGATCCGGGGTTCGATATGGAATTCGTCGAGCTCGAGAAGATCTACCGCCAGACGGAGGAGGATTTCATCCAGCTTCTCAACGCCATCCGCAACCGCTCGGTAACGGATGACGACATCGGCCGGCTCAACCGCCGCCTCGACCCCGCCTTCGACGCCCCCGACGAGGACTTCTACATCCACCTCACCAGCACCAACGACCTCGCCTACAAGCGAAACCAGGAAAAGCTCGCTCAACTTCCCGGCCGGACCTTCCGCTCTCAGGGGATTCTCGAGGGCGAATTCGGGAAATCGCACCTGCCGACCGATGAGCTCCTCGAGATCAAGCCCGGCGCCCAGATCATGATGGTCAACAACGACTCCGGCGGCCGCTGGGTGAACGGCTCGCTCGGCCGGATCGCCGGGATCGAAAAGGTCAAAGCCGCGCCTGATGTCCTCATCGTCGAGCTCCAGGACGGGTTCGAAGTCGACGTCGAGCCCTACACCTGGGAGCTCTTCAAGCTTGACTACGACGAACGGGCGGGAAAACTCTTCTCCGAGACCATCGGCTCGTTCACCCAGTATCCGCTCCGCCTGGCCTGGGCCATTACCATCCATAAGAGCCAGGGCAAGACGTTCGACAGGGTCGTCATCGATATCGGCCGCGGCACCTTCGCCCACGGCCAGGTCTATGTCGCCTTGAGCCGGTGCACCAACTTCAAAGGGATCGTCCTCAAAAAAGAGATCAGGAAGCCGCACATCCGCATGGATTGGCGCGTCATCAAGTTCCTAACGCGGTATCAGTATAAGAAGGCCGACGAAAAACTCTCCTACGCGGACAAGCTCGCTCTGATCCGGGAGGCCATCCGGACCGGCCGGACCCTGGATATCGTTTACCTCAAGACCGACGACACCAAGACGCGGCGCCGCATCCGGCCCGAGTCGGTCGAGCCGATGGAGTACATGGGAAAAAGGTTCGAGGGGGTGCGGGCGCACTGCTTCAAGCGGGGCGAAGAACGCCACTTCCGCATCGACCGGATGCTCGAAGTCGAGCCGGCGGAATAGCAGCCCCGCAGTTCAACGCCGCGCCCGCGGATGATGATTTCAAAACTTCAGGGGAATTTCAAACGCCCTACCCGTGGATTCATCGGTGAAAGAGATCTTCTTCCCCCTGATCAATTGCTCTTTGGCATTCAGCAGCTCAATCCCATAGACTTTCCCGTCCGGGGATATATCAATATTGATTTCAGCACTAATCTGGCGGGTCTCGACGCCCTTGCTTTTCTGCCTGAATCGGATATAGGCAATGTTGTATCTGGGATCATAGGTGATATCCATCGCTCTGCTCCTAAAAATATCTTACTACAACCGTGATTACGATGAAATCCCCTCCCTCATTAATTCCATGAACTTCAACCTGTTTTATCCGATAGAATTTCCCGTTCCTAATCCTCTCAAAAGGGAAATTATGTCTGAAGCCTGTGCGACCGAATTTCGATGGGAAGTTCTTGCCCTTGGTGATCGTGGTTCCAACCTCTATTCTGTGGCCCCGCGCTCTTCCCTGCGTTCTCAGGCATGAGGATGAATCACAATGGCCATCGCAAAAAGAGACGCTCGCGCTCGGGCGATTATCTCAGGGCCACGCGAACCCACCGGTCGATGGAGGTGAAGTATAGCCCGGCCTCCTTGATAAAGGAGCCCGGATTGACAAGCCCGTCGCCGAATGTTAACTAACGGGGTAAATGGGGCGGCCAAAGCAACCGGACAATGACAGAACTCTGCGGGTTATCAACTCGCCCCGCGAGATCGCCGCCGTCATTAAAGAGGAACTGGCCTCTGCGGGATCGGGGCCGCTGCCCGAACTCACGGTCATGACCTCATCCTCCGCCCTCGTGCACCAGTTGCGCGCCTCGTCGGGCGGGCTGTCCGGCGTCGCCTTCCTCTTCCCGCTCGAGGTTGCGTCCCTGGTCCTCCTGGCCAACGGCGAGTATCCCGGCGCTGTGGCCGACCCGTATCTCGCTTCCCTGACCGAAGCGCTCATCTCCTCGCCCGTCCTCAAAGGCCGGCTACGCTACTTCAAAATCGATCAGCTCCGGACGGGCGCCGGCTACGCCGAGGCCCTGGCCGCGACAATCAGCGAGCTGAGTCACGCAGCGCTGACACCCGCAGCTCTCCGCCATGCCGCAAGCTCCGACCTTGCGACTTCCTCACGGCTCAAAGACATCGCCGCAATCTGGGAAGCCCTCGAATCCCAGGCCTCTTCCCATGGCTTCACAACGTATTCCAAGGTCCTGGACAGAGCGTCCGCCATCCTATCCGATGATCCACGCCTTTTCCCCTTCAGGGGCCGGACCGTCGCCTTCATCGACGAGCAGACGACCAGTACGCTTCTCCACTTTCTTGCGTCTATTCCCCGCCTAACGGCGGTCTATTTCCGGGCGTTCCCGGAGCGGCGGAAATTGAAGGCCCGCCTTGATCACGCCATCTCGGTCCTGAACCTGACGCCACACCCTCCCGCCGCCGGCGGCCCCTCCCCCTCTCTCTCCACCCGCTTCAAAGAGCTCGACATCCTGAAAAAACGCCTCTTCAGCGCCCTCGGGGAAGCTGTCGAGGCCGCGCCGCGCCGCTCTCCCGCCTCCTCAACCGACCCCGCCCTCGCCTCTCTCCCCGAGACCTCCTCCGGCCCGGACGGCACCGTCCATCTCGAGGAGCACTCCGGCGTGGAAGAGGAGCTTCAATCCGCCGTCGAGTGGGTCTCGCGCCAGGTCCTCGAGCACAAGGTTCCGCTCGAACGGATCGCCGTCCTGCTCCCCGAAATAGACCCATATGCCTTCATGCTCCTCGAGCGCCTCGGCTCGCTCCCCTTCGACAAATCCCTCCCTTTCGCCGCCCCGCTCCCGGTTTACGTCGCTTCGGGCATCCCCGCCACGACCCGGGCTGACGGCTCGCGGCTCCTCGCCCTCCTCGATACCCTCGAAGAACACCTGAGCGCCGATTCCATTTCCCGGTTCCTGCCCTACCTGCGCCTGTCGGAAAACCATCACCTGACCTTTGCCGAGTCGCTCGAGCTGGCCTATTCCTGCGGAACGCTGGGCGGTTTGGCCGGCCGTCCCGACGCCGCCCGCGAATGGACCTCCTCCATCAAAAAGCGTCTCGAGGTCTTTGCTTCAGCCATCGCCGACCAGAAATCTACCGCCTCCGACCCCGACGAACCGGAAGCGTCTCGCCATGCCCGCGTCCTCGAGGACAACGAGCGCCTGTTCGCCAACCTCCAGGCCGTCCTTCCCGCCATCACCGAGCTGGTCAAGCTGCATGACCTTGTTCACGGCGGCGCTCCCCTCGGTTCTTGCTGGGACGCGTTCGAGAGGTTCGCTTCCACCTTGGTCCTCCTTCCGCCCGCCGTCCCCCCTGTCCTCCCCCTCCTCAAAAAAGAGATCGGGCCCCTGTGCTCGCTCTCGGAGGCCGGCCCAGACCGGACGCCCAGCGCTGCCTTTTGTTTGTCCGGTCTGCCCGCGCTCCGGACCATCCGGAAAACGTTGGGCTCCATCCGGCTTCCCGTCGGCCGCTTCGGCGAGCCCCGCATCTACATCGGCACCCTCGCCAGCGCCGCCGGCCTGAAATTTGACGCCGTCCGCGTCATGGGCCTCTGCGAAGGCGCCTGGCCCTCGCATCCTCCCGTTGATCCCATCCTCCCGGATGTCGACCGCATCCATCTCGAGACCGGCGACGCCGCCCCCGAAGCAATCCCCCGCCGGGACGACCGGCCGCTACAGCAGCTCTGCTCCTTCTACCGCGTTATCCAGGGCGTCCGTTCGCGCCTGGTGCTCAGTTTCGCCCGCCAGAGTGCGGAGGGCACGATCAAGGAGCCCAGCAGCATCTATCTCGAGGCGGCCACCGCGCTCAGGCGCCCCGTCGGCGGCAAGCTTGCCCCTCCGGTTCCCTCGATCAAGGACCTGCGCCTCGGCTATTTCGCTCCCGCCCGGGAAGCCGAACTCAATCCGCCCGCGCTCGGTGAATTCACCGTCTGCCGCGAAATCGCCGGCCGCGCCGCTTCCCCCAAAGCCCTCATCCTACCGGCATCCTGGCGGACATCCACCGCCTCCTCTCCCACCGACCTAACCCGGATGCACGATCTCATCCTCCTCGACCGCTCCGCCAAGGTCGGCCCCCAGGATGGGATTTTTCCCCCGGACTGGCCGCTTCCCCGGCTGCCCGGCCTCACGGAAGATGCCCCGCTCAGCGTCTCGCGTGTTT
>Ga0307378_10009195_pt1 | contig 13009 bp, 11 predicted proteins | sample UN1MG_FD_202238 | JGI IMG/M metagenome (GOLD analysis project Ga0307378, IMG submission 202238) | Soil microbial communities from Risofladan, Vaasa, Finland - UN-1 | ecosystem: Environmental > Terrestrial > Soil > Coastal area > Acid sulfate soil | place: Finland: Risofladan, Vaasa | collected... | reverse complement strand
CAGGGAACGCTCCGGGCCGCGCCCACGGCAGGTCGCCATCCTCGATCTTCTCCGGGTCGGACGCGGCGCCGTAGTGCTGGTCGACACGAACGCGGATCTTGCCCTCCTTGTCGGGGTCCGCGATGTTGACCACGGTCCCTGGCCAGAAGCCGTACGCCGGCTCCTCCGGCTCGACGGAATGGCCTCCTGGGTGCAGTAGCGCCTTGGCCATCACGAGAGCACCTGCGCGACGATGACGGTTGTCGGGGGCGCGGCGGCGCCTGATCGGAAGCGATCACGCGTGCGGACGTTGTCGGCTGCGGCCCCTGTGGGCTGGCCCGCGCCCTCCCACGCCTCTCGGCGGAACCCGACAGCGGTCGTCGAGATGGCCCCGTTGAGGTACCTGTGCTGGACCTCCAGAAGCAGGTAGCGCCCCTGGACCACGGACTCGCGGTCAGGGTGGTCGGTGGCCACGATTTCCACCACCGCGTTGGGCTTCAGGGTCAAGTCAGGCCGCGTGTTGAGGCGGATGGAAAAGTAGCGGGGGGCGAGGTCGCCCCACCGAGCGCGCGTCACGGCATCGACCAACTCCTGACCGGTCTCCATGACCGCCGCGACGCGAAGCCCGTCCGACTGCTGGCGGGGCACCCGCTTGGACAGCGCCGGATGGACACGGGCCACGCTCTCGTCCGCCGCGACTGTGATCCCTGTCTTGGCCCCAAAATCAAACCCCACCCCCTGGAAGGTGGCGCCTCCCATGCGGTCGATCTGGCGGCCGTGGTACTGGACGATGTAGTCGTTGAGGCGGTTCTCCACCGACGCGGTGTCATGGCGCCGTGCTGAAGCAGCCTGCGACTGGACGACGACGAGGCGCAGGTCGTCCTCCTCCATGTAGAGGAACGGATCGCCCCGACCATCGCGCGAGGCTGCGCCGCGCATCAAGGACCGCATGAACGTCCAGTCGCTCTGGCGGAACTGCCACCGGATGCGCTCGCCTCGGGTCTCCGCGACATCGTTGACCCGGAGCCCGTGCTCCTGCCCAATCCGGCGGACCACGCCTGCTACGGTTTCGTTGGAGAACGTCCGCGTGCGGGCGCGTTGAAGCAGGTCCAGCCGACGGTCTGCGCCGTGAATCTCCAGGTCCATCGTGGCCGTGGCCGAGAACCCCGCCTTGGACCAGTCGGTGATCGCTCGCTTCCACCCTGTAGACGACTCGATGCCGCTCTCCTGCTGCTTGAGCCGGAAGCGGATGACCGGGCGGTCGCGGCCAAGCATCAGGTTCCACCACTCGCGCCACACCAGGGTCTTGAGCTTGAGCGCCCAGGTGAACCCGCCATCGATCAGGCTCTCGGTCCACAAGAACTCGTCGACCATCGGGCTGACGTCCCGGGCGTCATCCCCGATCCTCATCTCGATACCCGACGTTCCGCTGAGTGACACGCTACTGCTCCCTCACCCGACCACCGGCCGCCAAGAGGGCCGCGCGAACCTTCTCGGGCTTGGGAATAACGATGGTCATACCGGCTACCACGTCCTCATGCGGGAAGTCGATCTTGTTCGCGTGGGCGATGACCCTCCAAAGCCGCCGGTCCTCATAGAACTCGTCGGCGATCAGGTCCAGGTGGCCCTGCATCCCCTGCGGGATGGTGTACTCCTCCTCGTCGCCGTCCAGGTCGACCTGAATGGGTGTCCATAGGCCGTAGAACGCCCGGCCGTTGCTGGCGGTCACGAACACGGCCGTACGCTTGTACGGATCCGAGAAGTCGACCTCAACCTCAAGCGGGGCGTCAGCCACGGAACTACCCTCCCTGCGCCTGCTGGCGGACCAGGATGTTGTTTTGGTTGATGTGTTCGCGGGACACATCCCCAAGGGCCGTTTGGCCCCGGATGCGCTCCAACTCCCGCTCGGTCTCAACGCTCAACTGGATCGACCCTGTGATGTTCGTAGGTGATGACTCCGATTCGCCCGCGCTGTTTCTGATCGTGCGCCACGTCGGGTACGCGGCATCGATACGTTGGATGGCCAAGGTGACGGTGCAGCCGTACGGCCGGACGGTGACCGGGTGAAACGGCGGCAACCACCGCAACGACACGTTCGTCAGGTAGCCCCGAATGATGAGGAAGCTGCCAAACACCAAGAGGAGGATCGGCGGATCGTTGCGGACCTGGTTGCGAAGCGCCGTCGAGGCCGCCGGGATTGGGTCGAACCCGGCTGCTTGCGCCCGCGCGATCTGTCGCTCAGCGAAGGCTCCCGCCGACCTGCGTAGCGGAAACCCGAGCGCCTCGAACCACCGCACTCGGCGCTCCATGTCGATGAGGATGCCTTCGACGTCCGAAGCCTGGATCTGGCCCAACGCGATGCGCTTGTTGAGCGGACCATCGGCGCGGAAGTGGAGCGTCAAATTCATGGGCGACCAGTTGCCGCCTCGGTACGCGACGTAGCCGGGCTGCGGCATCCGGTTGGCCGCGTATTCCTGATACCCATCCAGGGAGTACGCTTCCTCGATCTCCTGCTCGAACGACTCGAACGGCATCCGCGCGTCGATGCCGGTAGGCTGGTCCTCCAGCACGATGGCGCATCGCGCTGTCCTGAAGTTGCGAGCGCCACCGGCCGCCGCTTGCCCGACTTTTCCAGGCACTAGGTCACCCCCGCAATTCCGATGGCGTCAAGGAGGCTGGGCTCATTCGCCGAGCGATTCTGCCGGGGCAAAACGGCGGCGGAATCCACCCGTAGCACGCCCCCGAGCTTGCGGTCGATGCTGGTCAGCATGTCCAGAATGCGGTCGATGCCGAGGTCCGGCAGGACCGGCGCAAGCACCGCCTCGATGACGTCGCTCCGTAGCGGCAGGACCATCTCCGGTCCGGCCTCGCCGATCTCCGCGAAGGTAGCCCCCGTCGTGACGCCACCAGCGGCTAGGCGCGGGATAGTACTGACGCCAGGAATGATTTCGGATAACGCCCCGATGGCCGGGAGGTCGAACGTCAGGAGGGTGTTGACCACGTCGATGACGTGGCGGTTGATGAGCCGGCGCATCGTTTCGATCGGCGCAGACAACGCCGCGATGGCCGCGCCGAGCGCGCCCTGGATCTCCGCGCCGATGTCGCCGAGCCCCAGCGCCTCCATGATTGGGCCGATGGTGTCGGAAAGCCACTGAAGCGCCCCGATTGCAGTCCCCTGAAGCCAGGACCAGAACGACGTCCAGTAGCCCGGGATGTCGACCATGAAGAAGTTGAAGATCCGGGTCCCGATCTCCTCAATCTTGAGCGGGATGAACTTGAAGAACGGGTCTAGGACCGTAGTCCTGATACGCCGCAAGAGCCCCAACACGAACTGCGGGATTCCGACGATGAAATCCCAGTACGCCTTAACGAACCTCACGTAGAGCTTCACGGCTGCTTTGAGCCAGTCGAAAATCGCAAACACCAAGGTCTTGATGGCGTTCGGAATGGCCAGGATGGCGGCTGCGGCGATGTCCGCTCCCTCCTTGAACGCGTTGGGGATGAACAGGATCGCGTCCTTCAACGATGGCGAATTGCCAACGAAGACCGCGTTCACGATGTCCATGATGCCGTCAACGATCGGCTGGATGAACAGGACGTAGAACGTGTTCATGTACCGGGAGAAATTGCTGAAGAACTCATCGACCCGTTCGGAAATGATGGTGATGACGCCACCGGCTGTGTAAGCGAACGACTCGATGTAGGGGGCGACCGCCTGGATCAACTCCAGGATCATCGTCAAGCTCTTGACGAGCAGCGGCAAAAACACCTTGGAAGTCAGCACCGAGACCAGTTTCAAAATCGGCGGTACAAGCGGCATGACCGCGCGTAGCAGGCTGATGACCGTCGTCACCAGCAAGGGACCAATCTCGGCCCACATCTCGCCGATCTGGGGGAGCAGTTCCGCGACGAGATCCGCGACGAGCGTGATGAGTTCCGTTGCGATGGGGAGTAGCTGCTGGATCAAGCTGAGAACCACGGGGAGGATCTGTGAGACCACGCCCATCAAAGCCTCGACGACCAAGAGCAACGACGGCATCAACGACTGGACGGCCTCCCCGAACATCCCGGCGATCTGCGTCACACCACCCAAGGCGGGTCCCGTGTCGAGGAGGCTGGAGAGTAGCCCGCCCACCTGTGCGACCACGATTTCCAGGACGCCCACCAGCGGGATGAGGAGGGCTGCGATCTTCGGGCCAAGATCCTGGGCGATCATCTCCATCGCCATTTGAAGCGGGCCAAGCGCGTTCTGGACATGCACCATGATCCCTTCGATCAACGGCGCGAACGTAGTGGACAGCAGGTTGATGATCGGCCCGAGCAGGGCTCCGAGCTTCGCGAACGGGCCGAGGAATCCCCCGCCCCCTCCGGCGCCCGATGCGTTGGCCTCGTTCATGCCCAACATCGTAGAGAGGAGGCCGCCCATCTTCACGGCCGCGCCAGCACCCGCCTGGCCCATCTCGAAAATACGGGCGGCTGCCTTCGCCCCCACACCCGCGATGGTGACCATGCTCGCTCCCATCGCCGCCAAGGTCACATCCGCGAAGCCGCTGAGTCCTTCCTGCATCACCCCGGCTACGGACGTCACGACCCCGCCCAGGTTCTTGAACGACAACTGCGTGTCAAATACCAGCGTCTTGACCTTGCCCCCGAACTCGATGAGGTTGTTGAAGGACTCAACGCCCGCCTTGCCAAACCTGTCGATCGCGTTGATGCCGCCCTCGATGACAGACCCGGTCGCAACGGCGAAGGTCTCGGTGAACCGCGTCAACGACGCGGTGGCGCCCGTAGCGAACCTGTCGAGGGTGTTGATGCCTGAGTCAAAGGTGTTGGTGAGCCCGGACCCCAGCGCATCGATGCCGGCACGGCCGATCGACAGGGCGGTGTCGGCAGCGTCCCCGAACACGCCCTCAAATGACGCGCCGATCACCTCGACCGACTTGCCTACGACCTGCGCGATGGCCTGGGTGGAAATGGTCACGGCGTCAGCCGCTCCACCCAGCGCCATCTCGATGCCTACGCCGGCTGCGTTGATGGTCGACGCGGCGTTGACGGCAACAGACGAAGCTAGGTCCTGGGCGGAGAAGATCCACCCAATCGCCTCGAATGCTCCGACACCTGCTGGCACGCTACGTCACTCCAATCAGACGACCGACGACGAGACCGATGATCGCCTTCCAGCCACCGCGCTTTGCTACATCCGACTTCTGCTTGATCTCCATCTGACACCGCGCCAGGTGGTCGAGCCGTTGCCATCGCGCCATCGCGCGCCAGTCCATGTAAGACAGGCCACCGCGCGTCATCAGGACGTAGCGTTCCTGCCGAATCAACTCCAGGTCAGGGACGGCCGCTGCGAAACAAGGACCCGTCCAGCGGGAGTTCCGCCCGAAAGGAGTGCCCACAGTGGGTGCAGCGGAAGCGGGGGCGCATGGAGTAGCCGAACGACCTCCTTTCGATTTCGCGCCGAAGGTGGATCAGCGTCGGTGAGGGCGTCCGCTTGATCCAGGAGTACGCGCCTACCAGGCCCGGTCGATTCCCGTTGATGGTGACGATGTGAAGCGCGAGCAGGACGTTGTTCAGCTTGGAGCCCGGCTTGGTCTGGCCGCTCCCCGTTCGCTGGGCGAACTCCTCTGCCATGCGGAGGTCAGCCATCCGCAGGTAGCGCCAGGCGATCTGGTCGCCGCTCGCGAGGGCTCCGGTGCTAAAGGGTTCCTCGATGTCACCGGGCATCACGATGCCCGTGACGGGTCCGGCTTCGTGCTCACCGCTGAGTTCCGCGAGGAGCACCAGGTCCGGGTCTTCGTCCTCGGCCTCAACGGTGGGCCAGGTCGGTACCTCGTCCGGCGCAGCAAGCCGTAGGTCGATGCACTCCATGTCGTCGAGCGCACGCGTCTGGTCGCTCGGCCTGCCGCACCCACGCGGCTTAGGGCACGTCGGGGCGAGGAACACGCGCTCGTCGCCGGACGAGTAGGCGAGAAGGTGGAGAAGCAACGCCGGCCAGTCGTCCACGAGAAGCTGATCGAGCGGAAGCCCGTTCAGGTCGACGCATTGCTCCACGACGTTGCGAAGCGACTCCATCGCGGCGGCTCCAGCGCCCATACCCGCCAGAACCTCCTCCTGCTCGCCCCGGGTGGGCGCGATGTAGACCTCACCGCGATGGCCTGCGGGGTACCAGAGACCCCGACTTGGCAGGGTGTACGGGCGGCTCAGCGGGTCGCGCTGTACCGGGGCCTCCCGCCTCGGCTGAGCCCGCGCCATCTCGGCGGCCTGAGCCTCGACAAGCGTCTGGGGTGCGGCTGACGGTTGGGTAGCGGTCACGGGTTGGGGTACTCCAATGGACGTGTGAGGACGTGGCTGGTTCGGCGCAGTCACGGACCCTCCTTTCTATGGGGTGGGTGGTGGATTAGGCGCCTACGGGCGCCAGCAGGTTCGGGTCCCAGATGACGCAGTCGACCGCGAAGTCGATCTGGAGAATCATGTGTTCGCCTTGCGAGAAGTTGATGTTGACCTCGGGCTCCTTGGTAGGCCACAGTCCCTCCAAGGTAGCGGACCGCTCCTGCGTGCCGTCGGCGGCGAACAGGACCAGGTGCCCTGTGACCTTGAGCGCGCTTGGCGGAAGCATCAGGCCGGTGCGCTCGTTGTAGACCAACTGCGACCACTGGTGGAGGATGCGGCGGGCGCCGGTCTCCGGGAAGTCGCGGAAGGTCGCGGAAACGTTACCGAGGGTCGAGGGCGCGGTCGGGTACTTGACCCGGCCGTTCAGGTAGGGCAACTCGCCCGTCCCAACCTCGCGGCCGGGCACGGTGAACTCCTGGAGCGACAGGATGAGGACCTCCTTGCCGCCCGGGACGATCCCGTTGATGTCCAACTCCAGCATCCCCATGTTCTGCTTCTGGGGATTCCACTGGCCCTGGGCCTGAGCCAGGATCTTGCCTGCGTAGCGGTATGGGCTTCTGGCCATCGTTCAGTCCGTCCTTCTTGTGCTGCTGGGCTACCCGGCGACCGCGACTTCGGCGAAGTCAGTCCCGGTCGGCGTGAGGATCAGGTCGAAGTTCAGGTACTCAGCCGCACGAGCTGGCTTGATGAACAACTGCGCGTTGACCTGGAGGGCGTCGATGTCCAGCGCCGTCGTGGTGGTCTCGTCGATCAGGACGTAGGCGTCCTGGAGCCCACGCCGCTCGATGATCGGCTGGAGGATCGAGTTGGCCTGCGCCTCGATCTCCCGCCACAGGATGCTGTCGTTCAACTCGAACACGAAATCCTGCATCCCCGCGTCCAACTGGTTCTGGATCACGTTGACGGTCCAGCGGACGTTGATGCGGTCGAGCGCCGTCGGGCTGCGCTGCGCTGTGCGCTGGCCCTGTAGGGTCGGCGCGCGTCCAGCGCGTGCGACGATGCTGTTGATGATCTCGGTCCGCGTTCCGACCACGTCGTAGAGGAGCGCGCGGTCCTCCCTCGGCGTCGAGTACTTGAGGCGGTCGGCCAGCACCTTGCCGCGCCGGTTTCCTGCGATCGGGAACCAGGGCCGCGCCACCGAGTCCGTGATGGCCACGAGCGTAGCGATGTCACCGTCGACCGGCTCCAGGACATCCTGAGCCGTGTACTGGTCGTAGTACTGGACCCAAGGCGTGAACACGGCGAGTTGGCTGGAATCGAGGGCGAGCAGCGGCGGGAACGGAACCCGCGCGCTCGCGACAGCCGCACCGCCAGGCGTCGAGGCCATGTACTCGCCGTTGGCGTAGTCGCGGATCTCGAACGCGTCCTCGCTGTCGGGGGTCGGGACGATGCCGATGCACCGCCGGCCCTTGAGTTCGCAGAGTTCCTGCATGGCCGAGATGACCTGCCGATGCCACTGGCCGGGGACCATCAGCCAGTCGAGGGGGACGACCTCGAAATTGCGGTACAACTGCATCCCGGTGGCTACGTTGCCGACCCGGGTCCCCACGACGTCGGCGATGGTGAAAGCTCCGGCCATCGCGAGGCTCTGGAGGGCGTCCGAATCGACGGGGAACGTCAGCCCGCCCGACTCGATCTCCAGACGGACGTAATCGCTACCCGACGTCGGGTTGTTGACCTTGTTGGCCAGGTCCTCCAGGCCCTCGCCCTGACCAAACGCCTCGATCTGCGCGGCGTTGAAGAACACCCGAAGGCGCAACGACCCGGCAAGCGTCGGATCGGCGCTGACCTCGGCGTAGAGGCCATCGGCGGTGACGGGGCGGGCGTTGCCGATGTCGCCGGGGTAACGGCTGGCCAGGTGGGCGACCACGTCCTCGCGGAGCACGAACACGGGCTCCTCCAGGCCCGGGGCGCCGGTCCACTGGATCGACGTGTTGCCCGTAGCGAACACGATCACGTTGTCGGGATCGGACGCGAGCGCGACGTTCTCCTCCCACGCGGGGCCGTCGGCCGGGTCGATGAAAGACCGGCTGATCTGCGGGTCGCCCGTAGCAGCCACGGACAGTTGGCCGCCCTGCATCGCGAGGAGCCGACCAGCCTCAACGCGATGCGGGGCGTTGGACAGGGTGCCCGTGAAGATCGTCGTCGTCCCGTCGCCGAATCCGAGGATGTCGGCCGGCGCGTAGACCGCCGTGATGGCGGCGCCCTCCTTGAGGTTGAAGGTCCGCGCGCCTGTCGTGACGAGGTCGAGTCCGAATGCGAAGGCGCCCGTCGTGTGGTCGAGGAAGTCCGAGCCGTTGTAGCTGTTGCCGACGGCGGGGGCGGTCTTCTTGAGCCCGGCCGCGTTCGGCGTCGTGTTGGCGACGAACTGCGGGCCGGTTCCTCGGAGCGTCCGGCGAGCCTTGTCGAACGGGGCGGCCGTGTGCGTGCTCACGAGACTCGCGGTCGCCGTGATGGCCCCGGTCGCCGTGATGGTCCAGGCTCCCGTGACGTAGTTGACCGTACCCGTCGCCGCCGCTGCGCGGGGGTCACCACGCGGTCGGTCGAGCCATCCGCCCGCACCGTCGTCGTAGTAGGTCTCGGGGAACCCACCGACGTCGGAGATGGTCAGGATGACGCTGCCGGGGGTGATCGGAAGCGAGAGCCTGATCGCGCCTGGATCGGTGTCAGCGGCGATGGCGTCTCCGCCCGCGTCGCTGGCCTGAAGCGTAGCCGCCTCGAACTCGGCCGCCAAACCCGGGACCGCCGCACCGGCCATGTTGAGGATCTGGAAATCGTACTCGGCGAGGATCTGGGTCGTGCCCGCCGCCGGCATCGTGATGGCCCCGACGGGGTCCCAGGTCGTGACCGACCAGATGCCCGTCCGGTAATCGACCGCGCCGGCCACCGCGACGCCGCCGCCGAGCGGAGCGGTGCGCCACCCGCCGAAGCCGTCATCGTAGACGGCGGGCGGCGTGGGGTCGGTCGGATGCAGGGGGGTCAACACGATGGTCCCGGGCATGATCCAGCCGGCCAGGGTCTTGAGCGCGGCCTCGCTCGACGCAGCACCAGCCGCCGACGGCGTGGCGTTCCCAGCAACCTCATCGGCCGTGAGGATGAAGGTCGCCTTGTTGGACGGGAAATGGCCTGGCGCGAGCGGGAACTGCGAGAGGTTCCCCGCGTAGTCCTCCACGCCGGCCGACGTCGCACCCGCCGACTCCGCGACTCCGCGAACCCAGATGGCGTCGACCGTGCCCGTGGCGAAGAACGTCGAGGCCCCCGCCGTCAGGTCGATGCCCCAGGCCCCCGTTCGGTAGTCGATGAAGCCGACCAGGCCCGCCGGACCTTCCAGTAGCCCGAGCCCTGCGCCGGTCGGGGCATACGTGAGGTCGCCATCGTCAGCCAACTCCACGAAGGAGCCGGCGCCGACCTCAGCGCGGATCGTCACGCTGCCCGGGAGGGCCGGTGTGCCGAGCGTGCCGTAGGCGATCTGAAGGCCGCTGAGGGCGGCGCCGATCGTGAGCAGGTTCTCGAACACGCGCTCGCCGGCCGTTGAATCCATCGTGCCGTGAAAACGCTTGCCGACCAGCCCGCCCGTAGGCGAATCGGCGCTGGACGACCTCGCGTGCGACCCGTCGTTGCCCCCCGCCATCAAGACGGGCTCCAACGCCTGCGTGAACGTGTTGACGGTCTCAACCGGGAAGGTGGCGCCGGCCCCTGCCAGGACCTCCACGGTGACGCGCCCCGAACGACCGTTGATGGCCGTCTCCACCGAGCCGTTGTCGAGGGAGAGGTAGGACCGCTCGACCTGCTCGCCGTCGAAGAACACCTGGACGTTGTAGTTGAGGGTCCCGTTGTGGGTGATGGCGACCCCGAGAATCGCGTTGGCCCAGGTCCCGGCGCTCGACGCGGTGAACCGGAGGACCGGAAGCAGCCCGGTGGCGTCGTACAGGGTCAGAGTCGCGCTGGCGAGGTCGCTGCCGGCAACGCGCGTGAACTTGCCCTGGTTGCCGCGCTTCAGGTAGCGGTTGAATCCGCGCTGGGCGTACGTCCGCGCCACGACCGGCCGCCCGTGGCGGTTGGTGAAGTTGCCCTCATCGGTGAAGTCGTTGACCTCGTTCACCGGCCCCTTGGTGGCGGGGCCGATGCATCCCATGACCGCGTTGGTCGTCCTCGGCGCGTAGAGCGTGAGGTCGAAAACGTTGATGTTGATTCCGGGTGCAGCCATGTTCTTAGTCCTCCGCGCCGATGGACATCGTCTCTAGGACGGTAGGCGGCTCGTCCGCCGCGTTGAGTATCTCCCAGTTTAGCGTTCGCACCAACCGGGCTTCTTCAGGTCTGTAGGGCAAGTACGCTTCCATGCGCCCTGCCCAGGTGCGCCGCGTCTCTTTGGCGCCCTCGGCGAACTCCAGGTTCGAGGAGTCGGACCAGCCCTCGGTGTAGAGGCGGAGCCTGGTTCGGCCCCATACCTTGGCGTGCTCCAAGACGCAAAACGGCGGCTTGTACCACTTGGCCAAGGTCCAGTCGATGGGGATCCCGACCATGTCGCCTGTGGTGAACCGTAGCTCGATCTGCGGCTCGATGCTCTGCGCGACGAGGTTGCCGCCCTCCTCGGGCAGCCAGAGGTCAACCTGTACCGACGCCTCGACAGGCCGGGGCATCCGCATCTTGGTGGCGTTGCCCGTCGCGATGTCCTTGGTGACGCCCCGAATCGTAGCGGGGGAGTTCCAGGTCGGGTTGTACTTCGGCGGGTCGATCCACAGCGACATGAACGGGCGCGGGGCTGGGGAATCCTCAACCTGCTGGCGGGTGCGCTGGCCGCGTAGGAGCTTCTGCGTCACCCGGGTCATCTCGGCGTGCGCTCGGTCCGGCCCGGCAAACACACATGGCACACGTACGCCATTCCACTTGGCCTGACGGAAGAAATCCCGGATGCCCATGAACAGCGGAGCGTACATCAGCGCACCTGCCTGAGAGCCCTACGAAGGCCCTCCGCCTGGGCTTCCAGCCCCTTCTCTCGGACGCGGCGCTTGAGGTTCCTCCAGGCGGTCCGCCAGTGCGGCCGGGCCGGCACGCGGGCTGACGCGCTACCCTTCTCCAGGATCTCCGCGAGAACCCGCAGCGGCAGGCCGGAAGGCTCGTGATCGCGGTCTGCGAGGCCCACCCCCCACATCACGCCGAGCCCAGGCAGGTTGAACTTGCGGACCTCGATCCCACGGATGTAGTCGCCGGTCGCCAGCAGCTTCCTCGCGTCCTCGCCTCGTTGGATCTTGTTGCGGACGGTCCGCTCAGCCAGTGGCTCCTGCTTGTACGGCTTGCGCTCCGTCGTCGGGATGTCCGTTCGGACCGCTCCCTGCCGGGGTGGCTTGCCGACGGTGGTGTTGGTGCCTGGGGCGTCGGGGGCGGCAGCGAGTAGCTTGTCGATGATGAGTTCGCGGGTCTCCTCCGCGAGTACCCTCGACTGCTCCGCCGAGGCTTCCAGCACCCCCTGCATCACCAACTGCATGAAGCCTTTGACCTGCTTGACAGGGACCCGGCGGCCGTTGACCTGGATGTAGCGTGTCGCGACTACCCGGGCCATTCGACCTCATCCCTGCCAACAGGCTGGCGCGGAATCTCTGGCTGCGAACGCCCGGGTGGATCCTCGGGTACAGCAAGGTCTGGGCGCTCTGAGATGACCGGGACACTCGCGTCGTCCCGAAGCTGTCCGGCCGTGCCCTTCCACATCGTCGGAATGCCCGTGGGACCCAAGTGGTCCTCGTCGGTCATCTGATGGACGGTGAGCCAGACGCCCTTGTAGTAGAAAAGGTCACCGGGCTGCGGAACGTAAAAGGGATCTGGGATCTCGTCCGACGCGATGCCGAACAGCTTGGCAAGGCGCGAGCACTCCGCCCGGGTCATCTCGATGTTGGCGGTGCCGGCCGTCTCGACGTGCCCCCGCTTCGCGCCCTTCGACTCCCCTGAATCATCCACGTACAGGTGGACAGCCACGCGGGCGGCGTAGCGGCGGTGGATCAAGGGTTGCTCAAAGTACTCGTTGTCGGGGGCGCCGGCCTCGCCTTCCTCGGGCGTCAGAAGGCGCCAAAAGTACACGGGCGGGATGTGGCGGCGGTCGCGCTTGGCCTGGATCTCCAAGACCGTGCGAAGCCTGGCAGCGTAGCTGAGGGGGAACACCCCCACCCCATCCGGGCGGTAGTACTGGGCTCCAGCCACCGAAATCGTCCCTAGCGCCAACAGGGCGTTTGCCTGCCGTCTCGCCGTCGTCGATCGTACGTGATCCGCTGATCCGGCACAAGAAGCTGGGGGTGCTAAGGTGTAGTGGAGCCGAACCACCTCCATCCCCCAGGACAGTGCGATGCGCTCGTATCTCTTGCTTGCCCAATCGGCTGAGGAGGGTGTCGGGCTTCTCCAGACCATCATCCAAGGTGGCGCCGCGCTCATCCTCGCCGTCGTCGCTGTCGCCCTCGGCTATGCCTGCTACAGGCTGCTCATGCGTTCGCACACGCAAGAGAACGAGCGGCTGGTCGATGAGAAGGCCACCGCCAACCAGCGGCTCCTCGACCAGGAGAAACTGCTCCGCGAACAGATCGACCGAGAACGGGGTGCCCAGGAGACCGTCACAGCCGCCGTTCAGGCCATCGAGGGATTCTCCCAC
>Ga0307378_10009192_pt1 | contig 13010 bp, 9 predicted proteins | sample UN1MG_FD_202238 | JGI IMG/M metagenome (GOLD analysis project Ga0307378, IMG submission 202238) | Soil microbial communities from Risofladan, Vaasa, Finland - UN-1 | ecosystem: Environmental > Terrestrial > Soil > Coastal area > Acid sulfate soil | place: Finland: Risofladan, Vaasa | collected... | reverse complement strand
TACCCTATTAGCCCGTAGAAGCAGGAAAACCGGTTTCGGAATACGCTCTCTGGCGGGCTGCCGAAGAAGTCAATGAACGCTTGGCGCTTGGGACCCCAGACGACTGCTGTGAAGTACCCTCTGTAGGAGTCGTGGCAGTTGAGGAAGGTGGGCTGGCCGGACGTGCCGCTCGCGTAGTACGTTCTGACGATTTCGCAGCAGACACATGCGTACTCGCCGATGTGGTCGCGTGCGGCGGCGCATGGAATGTAAGGAGGCGTTGCCGACAGGGTAGGACTGGGTGGTGTCGTCACCGTGGGACTGGGTCGTGTGGTCGTCGTAGGACTGGGTGGTGTCGTCACCGTGGGACTGGGTGGTGTGATCGTCGTGGGGCCGGGTGGTGTGGTCGCCGTGGGACTGGGTGGTGTGGTCGCCGTGGGACTGGGTGGTGTCGTCGCCGAGAGACTGGGCGCCAGGGTGGGCTCTGTCGAGGGCTGCGTGGTGGGGGGTATGATCGTTTCTCGTGGCGTCGCGGTTGCAGGAGGCCAAGGCAGTAGGCCCGGTCCGAAGTAGCCGAGCAGACAGCCAAGCACCAGGCCAATGACAAGCCCGTCCAAGAGTCCCAGGACCGTGATGACCGCCCAACCGCGGCTCGACATGTCATCCTCCTCTCGTAGGCGCTGCAACGCTGGTCGGTCGGTTGGTCAAGATAGGGAGCGAAGTGCCCTCAGTGTACCACCAGGTTGAAGGAAGATCAAGGCAAGTTTGAGATTCTGTGAGGAGACCGAGCTGTTCAGGGGAGATGTGATGAAGAAGTGCACGCGGGGTCGTGCTTCGGTTGTGGGCGGCAGGATCGGCGTGGTGACAGGTCTTGAGGAAGAGGTCAGGCCAGTGCGACAGGTGTCGCCAGTTTGGCGTTGATGTTCACACTATAGTGTTTGTGTAGAGTTGATATTGGGGACAGGGTGGTGCACCAAGGGAGGTGGAGGTGTCACCAGAGGGTCGTGGCGGGATAGATAGGCGCGCGGCTACTTTGGGGGTGGCCAGGCGCCAAAAAGGCTTGCTATTCTGTTCGATATGTGGTACAATACTCGTGGAACAGAGTTTCAGGTCTGACGTCCTTCGGCGATGCCGCCCCGCAGGGGTGCGGTGTTCCAGGACCACATAGTGTCCTGGGAGGAAGGCCATGAAGGCGGAGATATTGGCGATCCTCTTGATTGTGGGGACTCTGCTCGTTTGCCTGTCGCGCGGTGCCCAGCAGGGTACCCTGCACGCCGCCAGCCAGGATTCGGTTCTGACTGCGCCGCTGGGCCGCCCCCTATCCGATGCTCGGGGCGGACGTTTGTGTCGCTGGCTGTCTCATTGGCCTTCGCAGATGCGCGGGGTAGGCTGGGCGCTGGCCTGAGCAGGGGATGGATAACTACTCACTTTCAACGGTTTTGCGATGCGCGTCGTGCCTTTGCGTACCGGTCGTGGCTCTTGCACTGCCGCCCCTGGTTCTCGCTCTGATCTTGTACCGCAAAGGGCGAAAGAGCGCTGCGGCAGGACTCGCGGGCGTGGGCACGTGTTGTCTGGTCGTTGGGATGTGCTACGTGGTGCAGGCCGTCAGTCCTTTGGTTGACGACGAGCCTTTCATGATGCATCCACGTTGTTGGGCGCGCGTACAACCTGAGAGCTCCAGTTGGATTGCGTTCGAGTCGCGAACCAACGCCCTGTGGATTGTGCAGCCTTCCACGGGGGAGGGCCGCCAGTTGACGAGCGACATGGATAGGCTGAGCCTTGCTGGGGCAGAGCCGGACTGGACACCCTGGGCCCCGGATGGAAGGACGCTGGCCTTCGCTGCCGAGTTGGAAGGGGAGATCGGGGTGTTCACTTTGAGGCTTGATGCCCTGCGTCCGACGAAACTCGTGGGCGACCTGGGCGGCTGGCCCGGACAGATAAGTTGGTCACCAGGCGGGGACAAGCTGGCTTTCCAAGTCGGCGATTGGGACGCGGAGAGGTGCTTCGTGGTTGACGTCCAGACGGGGCAGTTGACTGAGTTGTGCAGAGATCTTGAGGCTTGCTATTCACCGGTGTGGCTGCGTGACGGCAGATCACTGGTTTGGATCGGGGTCGAAGATGGATACCATGACGTGTACGTTTATGACACACACTCAGGTGAGTCCTCAGCCATCACGCGCCATTACTCATCTTCGCGGATTTGGAGCTTGAGCCCTTCGCCTGACGGGTCGCAGATCGCGGTGGACGATAGTCCCCACCTTCCGCAGTCTTTCGTGACACTGATACAGATGAGCAACGGTGCGCTCAGGGGCATCGAGACAGGGATCGCCATCGACCTTTACCCGCACTGGTCCCCGTCGGGGGATTACATTGCTTTGTGGTCGGGTGGTAACAACCAGGACTATGCAGCCATGGTGGACCCGGAAAGCGGCTCAGCCAAGGCCATAGCAGGGCCTTTCCTCATTAGGGGCGCCACGAGGTGGGCTCCAGATGGGGACAAGCTCGCAGTTTCCGTATACGCGGAAACGGAGCTGCCTGCAACTTACGGCGAGAAAGATTCAGGCATATATGTGTACGATGTGCGAAGGGACTGCCTCTACAACTTGACCGCAAAGCAGACTGTTCCCTGGAGCATGGACGTGTCTTGGGGGCCTAAGGGCATGCAACTCGCGTACCAGGGGGTCGACGGGTCCATCTGTGTGGTCAATTACGACGGTACGGGCTTGCAAGTTGTGGGGTGGGGGAGCAGTCCGGCTTGGGCGCCTGTGGCGAACATGGATGTGAGGATCGCGGACTCTCCGGCGCCATCCGCGGCGAGCGCGCCATGAATGTGTTCGGGTTGCCTGGTCGCTGAGCTGCCTCACAGTGACGGTGCCGGGCGCAAGGCTCCGGGTGCTTCTTGCGATGGTGCAGCATGGATCTGCCTTCAGTGGTCGCGGGCGCGACCGACGCGGCTTCGGGTCGACGGCGCCCGGACGACCCGCACCGCCTTCGGAGTTGACACGTGCCTTCTAGTCTCTGAGGAGCTGGGAGCATCCTGTGAATCAGGCTTGCAGGACATCAATGATCCGGTGGCAGTCTAGCGAGGGTCTGTGCCCGGGTGCTCCCGCGGGCGAGCCCCCGCGCGGCGAACCGGCCGACACAAAATCAAAGCACCACGCTCTCATGCGGTAGTCAATGTGCGGGGGGTGCGCCATGTCGCGCTGCCAGGCAACCACCAGGACTGGTCACCAGTGCAAGAATAATGCCCTCCCGGATGAGGGGTACTGTGGAATACACCTTGTGCGGTCCGCGAAGACGGTGCCTCGGAGAGGCTGTATGAGGCAGCTGCGCAGATGGTCTCCAGCAGTCGCGTTGGTTGCCCTGCTGGTCGCGCTGCTGAGTTGGGTATTCTCAGACCCGCCGTCCTTGATAGTGACGCTCACGGGGATACCGATTAGGATCTTCCCCGTATCCGGGCTGACAGCCTCGCAGTGGGCGTTGCCCGACGATGTCGATCCCGCCACGTACATCCGTACCACCCCTATTTCGCCCGAACCCGCGCTTCCCGCAGCCATGTTCCCCGGGACGACGGGCTACATCCGTTTTGATGTGGTCAATCTCGATGGAACAGCGCAGGTCAATGTCACCGGCTTCTACTTGACGATTCTGGACTACAGGGAATGTCCTGACGTGTCGAACATCTACGTGTCAACTAGGGAAATGGGCGACGGTGAGGTAGAGAATAGGTTGTCTCTCGAGTTGATGGTCGATCAGCGTGTCTATGGATATGACCCTGAGTCACTCTTGGCCGAACCTCCCGAGGTCGTAAGGGCTTCATTCGCCCCGGAGGAGGGCCGGGAGGTCGAGTTCTTCCGTCTCCGGCCCAAAGAGAGCGAATCGTTCAGGCTGGAAGTACTGTTCGCCACACCCGGCTACTACAAGTTTCAGGGACAGGTGGAATACCGATACCAGGGGCAAGCCAGGACCGCGGCCTTGCCGGGTGTATACGAAGTCGTCGTGCCCAACGGCTACAGAGTGTGGACCTACGACTATTGGAGTCAACGTGTGGTAGGGTCGGATCTGCAGTACGACATCGCAACGGGGCAAGTCCGAGCCGCGACGCGTGAAGCCTTGGACGCGCACGCCCTCTGTTCAGACTCAGAGGTCTATTTTCTGTCGAGAATGTTGGACTTCCAGCATCCCGAACTGTACGTCGTCAAGGGCGGTGGTATAGAGATTGTGCGGGTGCGTGGGTCCCAGGCGATCCTTGGGGCAGACTTGTGGCCATTTGAGAATGTCCATCAAGCATCGTTCTCACCAGCGTCAGGCCTGGTTGCACTGTGCGTAGATGAGGGACTGAAGGTTCTTGACCTTGTTAGGCAGGAGGTCAAAGCCGAACGTAAGGGTGCTATTCGTTGGCCGTCTTGGTCGGGAGATGGCGAGGAGATTGCTTTTGAAGAGCATACGGGGGGCCAGGTACGAGTCGTGCGTTATGTAGTAGAGACGGGTTTCAGTGAGACGTTGAGTGCCGAGAACGTCGAGGGCTACTACCCTAGGTGGTCTCCCTCAACAGATGCCATTTCATATGTGTCCGAATCTGACGGGCACAGGGCACTGCATGTAGTAGATTTGTCGACGCATCAGGACACTGAGATTGCCAGAGTCTCGGGAGATGTCACGTTGGCAGCTTGGTCGCCCGACGGGGAGGCTTTGGCGTATACGACTTCTGGCGGTCTACCGCCGCCATTCTGCGACCTCTTCGTCTACAGTCTTGGTGACCGTTCGACGACGTTAGTGCACGAGACAGCCGAGTATCGAGGGGATGAGTCCCGGTTGGAGGCCGAACTCGCCTGGTCTCCCGACGGACGACTGCTAGCGTTTCTTTCAGAGGGGGGTATCCTCCTATGGGACGTCCAGACTCATGGCACCTCTAGACTGCCAATCCGGGGCACTCCCCTTGCGATCATGTGGGCGCTCGAGGGACCCAGGGTGGCCTATGTGTCAGAAGGCGCCAATGGGGGTGACCAGGCAATTTGGGGGTACGACTTGAACACCCTCGAAGACTCACAAATGCTGGCATGCTCCAACTGTCAGATCCAACCGCTGCTGTGGATCTGTCGGTGACGATGGGTGGGTTGGGAGCGGGGCGGAGGTGGGCTCACGGTGAGGGGTGGTGGTGTTCGACGGTGGCCCACAGCTGCAGACCGCGGGCGATGAAGTCGACGGCAGCGATGGGGACGCCGTGAACGGAGGCACTTGTGGATATGATGGCACGCCTGATGGTCATCGCGAAGTAGTTGTTGAGTTGGGCGGCTGCAAGAGGACTGGAGGCCTGGACGAGGAGGGTGCCGGTGTCGCGGTCGAAGGCAATGGCGTGGGTGTCCCGCAGGTAGGTCTGATAGTTGCCCCGACTGATTCGAAGTTTGAGCGCGTCTTTTATGGTTCTCCATACTTCTTCTATCAGTCTTTCTTCTTTGTATTTATTCGTTGTGTCCTGGGCACTAGGCGTAGTGTCCTGGGCAGCACGGCGCCGGAGGCTGTGGACGCGTTGTTGATAGGTGTGCTGGTCCATGCCGCAGCGGGCGAGCAAGTCGGCGTGGAGCTGTTGGAGACGGGGCGGGAGCTGCGCGAGTTGGTGCGGAGCGAGGATGGGCGGCTCTCTTAGGACGTGGAAGCGGTAGCGGGTCTGGGGGCCGGCGTGCCGCGCCTCGATGGCGAGGAGGCCGGCATCTTCGAGGGTCTCAAGGGCGCCGGGCTGGCGTCGTCGGGTTTCCCCCTTCCCTCTCCAGCGTCCGGTAATGAGGCGGCGGTTGCCCCTGGCGGCGATGAGGTTGATGGAGGGCAGCCGGAAGCGCTTGGGGGACGTGCTCGGGTCCACCTCTAGGATGGGGCTCGACGCCGGATGGAACGCACACCCCTTCTTGCCTTTCGCCCCTTCGCGATCCGGTCCACCCTCGCGAGGACCGAGCCCGGAGGTCTGGTAGGCTAGTAGTTCCTCTTGAAGATGATATTGGACTGCTGGCCGCCGGCGACGTAGGAGTTTATCTTCAGCCCATACGTCGGCGATAGGCAGCCTAGGATCTCCTGGCTACCAAGCACCCTCAAGGTGCACTGAAGGACCGCGTCCTTGTCCGTGCAGCCCTGAGAACCCGCCAATCACTCCTGCTCTCGGCTTTTCCAGCCACTAATCCACCTTCGCACAGCTGGAGAGCACACCGCGGCACTGCACTCGTGTCGATGTAGCTCCGGACGAGCTGGGCGCACTAGTCGACTGAGCGGCTTTTCACGAAAGTGCCATCCCGTCGGTTTTGACCCGCATGTATCTGCCCAAGCCTTCCTGCTCTTCTTGAACATCCCAGTGGCCTTCTGTCCCATCCCAGACCCATATGCGCCCGTCAGCATCCAGAAAACCGGCTCCCCTCACACACTGCTGCCTGGGGAAAGGCTGCCCTTCGTGCCAATGTCGCGGGGGGTTGTACGGGTGTTCACCGCCGGATGGCAGCCCGTTTCGGGCCCATGGGTCAATTTCTGCAAGAACAACGTCCCACTCGGCCAGTTGGCGCACGAGCTGGACCACGAACGGCGCTTGCCCCTCGTCGAGCACCAATAGCAAGGGGCCTGCAGTCTGTTGGGGAAATGAAGCCACGCGGCATCGGACCATCTCGCTGCAAGTGGATGTCGCCAAGACGTCAACCCAGGCCTGCTTTGTCGCGTCGCCAACGTAAGCAGGGGCGATGTCTGGTTCAACCTGCGCACCCGGATGATGCTCTACTGGAAAGACTCTGACCTCCTGCAGCCAACCGGGGAAGGTCACCATGAGGTCTCTCACCCAACCCACTCTTCCGACTGCATGCCAGGGGAACTCGTTAAGGAGGCTAGTCTTCAACTCGTCCGATAGTGCCCAGTCAAAACCGTATTCACGCACCTTCTCGTCGTGCTTGAGAAACACAGTCGAGTACAAAACGCAGAAGTCGCCGTCCCAAGGATCAGGGTTTGCTGGACAGACCACCAACGCCAGATCGGGCACGGCCCAAACAACTGGTGGTGGTGGGCTCATCGAGCTTGCTCCTGGTTTCTGTCCCTCAACCGTTTGGCGGCTGCGGCCAGCAGAATGGCTCGCGCGTCCAGCGCCCCCTCCGCCAGAAAGCCCGGTGGCCAATCCTCAATCTCCCCGTAGCGACCGATCCGACCCGTTCGCACGCGGGCCCCCTGATTGCCAGCCTCTGGCGGCTGCACAAATAGAATGTTCACCGAGTCCTGCAGTTCGCCGCTTTCGTCTTCGGCCACGCGCCGACGCAGCCGATTGATGAGGTGATCGCTGTGGGTTTCCACCAAGACTCGGCGTCCCGTGCGCGCGAGGCAAAGGAAGAACTCCGCTAACCCTGCCTGCGCACGCGGGTGCAAATGAATCTCGGGTTGCTCGAAAATCAGGATGCTCTCCACGGGCGACAGCAGACTTACGGCCACAATGGGCAAGATCTGATTGAGGCCAAAACCGACGTGCATGATAGACGCGTATGCCCTGCGTTTGGAAAGGAGGCTGAACTCCGCAGCATAGCTTTGCATCCATTTCTTGATTCTTGGCTTCTGTCCCATACCCAAGAGCCTGAGGGCCTCCCCAACCGCATGTTCCAGTGGCATGGGCGCCGGCTGTACCTCCCCGGGGCGAATGTCAGTTAGATTGCGCGGCAACGAGACAAAATCGACCTGTCTGCCCCAATTCTCGTACAACAGCTGCACTGCCGCTTCTCCACCAGGTCCCACATCGAGTGCAGGCACGCCCTGGCGCACGTACGTCCGCTGCGGCCCACTGCGCAACGGACCAACGTAGAAAAGTCTGTTCTCTAGTTCCTGCCTCAGCGTTTCGAGGCCAGGTGCGAACAGGCTTCGGAACGTGTCGTAGATGTGGCGCCGCTCCGGCGTCTGAGCGCGGGGCCGGCCCCGGATCTCCCACACCGGGATGAATCGGTTGACGGTCAATATGTCCTCCACTATTGCCCGGACCTTCCCGTCCACCTCTACCAGGCTCAGTCTCCATTGCGGACCCTCGGGCTCGATCGTCAGCGCCGGCCCACGGTAGTCGGTCTCGGCATGACGAATTCGACTAGCCACCACAATCTGGGTCGCCACAACGATGCCTTGGCCTTTGTCATAGCCAAACTCAGCGTCAAGTTCCACACTCATGTTCAATCGTCCGGCATCCTGGGGCAAGTTGCCAAAGTACTCGTGAACTGCATAGGAATCTGCCCGAACCACGGCGGTGAAACCCAGCCGCATTCGTGCTTTCATACTCGTTGGCTTGCCGAAAATCAATTCACTGAAATCGGCAAAACTGACGAGATCTGCATCGTACTTCAGTGCATCTTCTCTGGGTCCGCGGTAGGGAGCAAGGAGCGTCTGCCGGGCCAGCAGCAAGCTCTGAAGGATCGCCGTCTTGCCGCTGCTGTTGATACCGGCGATGAGGGTAACAGGCTCCACGTCTACTTGCACACGTTCATCGAAAGCCTTGAACCGCTCGAAGTGAACCCGCGTCAACCGCTCTCGGGGTAGCTCATAGACTTGTGGTTGTGTCAGCTCGGGTGGCAGATCCACCAAGCGACGCACCTCGCTAGCACGACTCTTCAAGCTAAACACCGCCCGCGGCGTTTCGATAGAAGCCCTGAGCTTCGGGCTGATAGCTTCATACGGTACTTCTCTTAGCCATGTCACTGGTCGAACATGGGGGTATTCGATCGATATGACGTCTGCGTCGAATAGATATGCACCGCGCACTTTGCCCAGCCACACCTTGCGCTCCAGGGGGACAGGCACTAGGACGATGTCGCCGTCGGCCATGCGGTGCAGGAATGTGAACAGTTGACCAGCTCTAAATCCAACTTGTTGCGGCGATAGGCCAGAATACTTATCAAGCAACCGCTCCCTTACATCATCCAGGCTGGCAAGCCCACCGATGTCGCCGACCAATGCCCAACCGACGGCCACAACAGCCTGTTCGTGGACTTGAGGGGCGATCTCGCCTCTAGCACCAGGGCGAACCAGCCAGAACATTCCTGTCATGTCCTGTTTCCTTTCGCAGGTTGTCAATCAACAGCCACGCGCTCGCGTGCTTCACATTCTCTACCCTCATTGCCCCGTCTCAACACATCGACACCCGGGGCGAGTTCCCCATCCAGTCGCGTTTGGCTGCTGCGCGCCCACTGTTCCTTTCCACGAGCGTGCAAGTTCGACGCAGCCTGCATTGCCAACTTGATGGAGTCCTCGTCCACCTCCCATGAGTCGTCCTCAGGGAGCAACTCCTTGAGAAACTCGTCAGAGGGCAGGCTCCGATTGACGTACGCTTTGATCTCGGGCAATAGTAGTGCTCCCATCGTCAGTAGCCTCCAGTCACCATTCCCCACGCCACACATCCCGTTCTCCAAGACGGCTATCCCAACACCTGCGAGGTCTGGTAGGCTAGTAGTTCCTCTTGAAGATGATATTCGACTGCTGGCCGCCGGCGACGTAGGAATTCATCTTCAGCCCGTACGTCGGCGAGAGCGGCGTGGGGTCCCCCTGGCTCCGCACCACGGTCAGCGTATACTCCCCGAAGACATCCCCAGCCTCGGAGATGAACTTGAACAACCCCTCTTGGAGGTACAGGTTGGGCTCCCCCGTGCGGCAGTACATCGTGCCCTGGTTCTCCGAGACCAGCTTGATCCACACCGGGGTCATGTTGCTGAGGGGGTTGCCTCCGGCGTCCTGCACCACCCCGCTGATCTCGGGCACGCAGAACCCCGGGTGGCAGGGGTCCTTGTCCGGTTGCCGGACCAGCTGGAATTCATAGGCCGCTGCCGGCTGGGTCGCGGTAGGTGTGGCCGGCTTTTTCGTTGCCGTGGGCGTCGCTGCCCCTGGAGTCGCCGTGGGTGTAGCGGTTGCCAACGGCGCGCAGGTCGGCGTGGGAGGCGCGGTAGGTCCGCACTCGGGGATGATCAATTGCTGCCCCACGTAGATGAAGGAGGGGTTGGCCAGGTTGTTGGCGATGGCCAGCGCCCACATCGACATCCCATACTGGAGGGCGATCCTGGTCAGTGTGTCACCCGGCTTGACGATGTAGAGACAGCGGTTGGCGGGAGGCGGGGCAGGCGAGGTGCCCCCGCCGGGGACCGTCAGCACCTGGCCCACGTAGATCAGATTGGGGTTGAAAATGCCGTTGAGCGCCACTAGCTCGTTGACGGTGGTACCGTGGCGGGCGGCGATGACCCCCAGCGTGTCGCCCCTTTGCACCACGTAGGTCGTCGCTCCAACGGCGGGCGGAGGCCCGGACGGCGCAGCACCGCCAGGGGTAAGGAGCGTCTGCCCGGCGTAGATGTAGTTGGGGTTGGACAAACCGTTGGCCTGCACGATGGCGCTGACGGTGACGCCGTATCGTGGGGCGATGATGCCCAGGGTCTCCCCCCATTGTACGACGTGGACACGGGTGCCCTGGGTCTCCGGGGATCCCCATAGAGGGGAAGTGGATCCCAGCAGCAGTACCGCAACCAAAAGGACCTTCGCCACACAACGGAGCCGACCGCCCATCTCTCCACCCCCTGCGCGCACTGCGAATCACCCTGCATTTAATCACAGGCAACGCAACCTGTCAATGGAGACCGGCGACCTCTGCCCGTCGCTCCATGGCTTTGGGTTTCTCAGGGAGGGCACATCGAACCCACCCCAAGCGAATGATGCGCTTGACAACCTCCGCAGGATACCGTACTATTCGACCCGTTGCTCAGGCAAACAGCAACGATCGCTGCCACAGCGTGTGTGCAGCAGCGATCCAGCGGACGTCGTCAGCGAGGAGTGTCCCAAATGCAGAGTAGATTTTCGAAGACCGTGGCCGGCGGGGTACTGGACCTCATTGGCAACACACCCCTGGTGCGCCTGAACAGGATCGGCGAGGGGCTGGAGGCCGAAATCCTGGGTAAGCTGGAATATCTGAACCCCAGCGGTAGTATCAAGGACCGCATCGCCCTCTACATGATCGAGAACGCCGAGAAGAGGGGAGACCTCAAGCCAGGCTACAGGATCGTGGAAGCCAGCACGGGCAATACGGGCATCGCCCTATCCTTCGTAGCCGCCGTCAAGGGCTATCCCATGACTGTCTACATGCCCAGGGCCGTGGCCAGCGAAGAGAGAAAGCGCATGATGCAGAGCTTCGGGGCAGAGATCGAGTTGGTGGGCACCGAGGATCTCGACGCCTCTCTGGATCCGAGCGTCCACGGCGGCGTGATCGAGATCGTGCCGCGGCAGAAGTGTAAGGAGGTGGAGGCCGCCAACCCCCACATCTGGTGGGCCCGGCAGTTCAGCAACCCCGACAACGTGGCCGCGCACCGGGAGACGACGGGCAAGGAGATCCTCGAGCAGACGGGAGGCCAGATTGACGCCTTCGTGGCCTCCATCGGTACCGGCGGCACGCTCATGGGCGTCGCTCAGGCTATCAAGCCCGTGCGCCCTGAAACCGAGATGATCGCCGTGGAGCCCGCCGGCGCGCCGTGGATCGGCAGAGGCAAGGAAGCGATACCCTTCATCGAAGGCATCACCGATGGGCTGCTCTTCGATATCCTGGACCAGGGTGTGCCCAACGAGATTGTCTGGGTCAACGACGAAAACGCAGTGCAGATGGCCCGGCGCCTGGCCCGCGAAGAGGGACTGTTCTGCGGCATGTCAGCAGGAGCGAACGTCTTAGCGGCCCTCCAGGTAGCCCAAAGGCTGGGCAGGGGAAAGACCGTCGTCGCCATCCTGACCGACAGCAGAGACCGCTACCTGACGACTGAAAGGTACATCACCTAGGCAGGGGGGACGGATCCTGCTCCCCACCCGGCGGCCTCGATCCATTTGCCCTGGTGTCCGTCGCGCTCCCTTGAGAAGCGTTTCTTTGTCGCTGCGAGGCACCGTCAGGTAGCGCGTCTAAGGGCACCTTGTTGTCGCTATTGGAGCCGTCGCCCTCTTGCGCTGGGCTCGCCCCTTCGGCTGCCCCGCTTCCGGCTCCGCCCCTCCCCTCGTAAAGTTCAGAGGGCGTCAAGATCTCCGCTGGACCCCATCACTGCCCCCTTGGGACAGATGCTTGAAATCCTCGCTTGGTTGCGATACTATTGCTTTCGTAGTCTGCCCCGCGAAAGGAGGGCACATGGCCAACGGCGGATCTCTGGCTAGGGGACTCCGATGTTTGTCCTGCGGCGAGACGTTCCCCCTGGACCCCAAGCTATTCGTGGGCTGCACGGCCTGCATGACGGAGCAGTTCCAGGCACCTCTGGACGTCACTTACGACTATCCCAAGTGGCTCGAAGACGTCCTGCCCGAAGCTCCCCTCCCGGGACTGGCACGCTACGCGCCGCTGCTGCCCCCTCTGGCAGAGGAACTATCGCTGGGCGAAGGAGGCACGCCCCTCATTCCCGCGCCCCACCTGGCTGCCTGGGCGGGCCTCGAGGGCGAGCTGTACATCAAAGACGAATCACGCAACCCCACCTGGTCTCACAAAGACCGCTTCGCGTACCTGACCATCGGCGCAGCAATCGAGGCCAGGGCCAAGGCTGTGATCGCCAGCTCTACGGGGAACCACGGTGCAGCCACCGCGGCCTACGCAGCGAGGGCAGGTCTGCCTTGCATCATCCTTTCGCCGCTCAACTGCCCCCCCGCCGTGCAGTCCTTCATGCTGGCCTACGGTGCCGCTCTGCTCAGAGTACCCACTCGGGCCGCGCGGATCATCATCGGCGAGGGCGCCCACAACGGCCGCTGGTATCCGGCCAGCACCTTCACCCCCACCCCCACAGGCCCTCCCTACGGTGCTGAGGGCTACAAGACTATCGCCTACGAAATCTGGCTCCAACTCGGTCGCCGCGTGCCTGGAGCGGTCTTTGTGCCCACGGGGTACGCCGAACTCCTCTATGGCGCGTGGAAGGGTTTCCGCGAGCTACGCGATCTGGGTCTGGCGGACTCTGCGCCCCTCATGGCCGCCTGTGAACCCGCCGCCCTGGCCCCCCTGCGGGAGGCTGTGACGGCCGGCGTGCCTACGGCGACGGTGTCCGCTC
>Ga0307378_10009191_pt1 | contig 13011 bp, 27 predicted proteins | sample UN1MG_FD_202238 | JGI IMG/M metagenome (GOLD analysis project Ga0307378, IMG submission 202238) | Soil microbial communities from Risofladan, Vaasa, Finland - UN-1 | ecosystem: Environmental > Terrestrial > Soil > Coastal area > Acid sulfate soil | place: Finland: Risofladan, Vaasa | collected... | reverse complement strand
GTAATCTGTGCCCTTTGCGTGTGTCGGAGTGGTATGGTAACCAACGCGATAACAGTTATTTGGAAATATATCACTTAAAAATTCTGTGAATATTTGACTTGGTCTGCCTGATGCTACCATAATTTTGGCCACTATATTTGCCAGTATAAGTACACAGTCCTGGTCTAACATATATTCTTTATTGATATTACACATATCGGATACGGTCTGTTTTAAATCCTCAATCAAGTTTTCCCTACTCTTAAGTTCCTTTGCGAACTTAACGATGGGTGACTTTTCCAGTATATTTTCTTTTACGTCTGTCATGTCATTCCTCCTGTTTAAAGAGTACTGTGTTAAAATCTTGACATATATTTTCTATTAATAGTCATTTTACTGGCAATGTCGTCTACCATATGTAACCTGGACTCATATGTATCCTCTTTAACTTTGATTACTGTGAATCCACGATTCTCATACATTTTTACCAGTTCTGCATGTAACCTTTCCCTTGTCTTTTGATCCGATTTCCATCGTAATCCATCAGCTACCCACTTTACATTTGGTGGTAGCATGATCACCACATCATACTTTCTGCTGTCAACAAACCGTTCAATGTCATCATTGTATCTGCCTGTATACATTTTGCAATAAAACTGTGTTACTACCGCATCGGCATCAAAGAACGTTATTTTATTGGATGATTTCAAAGCATCTTCATCCCTGGCTATCTGTTCGTAGGCTATTCTACAAAAATCAGACGGAGCCATTAATGCTTCATTGCCACCCAAATAGATGTTTGAATAATACCTGCCATATTCTACTGACCATGACGTATGGTGTATTTTTGCCAGGTATTTAACCATCATAGTCTTGCCGCAACTTTCTGTGCCTGATATTAGCATTCTTCTTGAGAAAAATCCTCGCGCACTTCCAAGAATATAATCCCAGTAATGTAAATAGTCCTCCCGTATGTTAGTGGCGCTTACAGGATATTTAGATCTTTCATAATCATACACCACATATGTGACATGGTCAGGGAAGTTACGCATATAAGTATCCTTATATTCCATTTCCCCGCCGAATATAGCATCGAATTTTTCAGTCATAACATGTAACAACCGTTTCGACCATTCTACTGTACCATCGGGGTATGGAGGTATACCGGTTTCATCCAGCATTAATATCGTTACGTGTTCAAATTCCTGTAGCTCTATAGATAACCATTTGGCTCTCAAAGCCAAAGGCATCGGTGGTAATTTCATGTCATTACATATGTCATCGGCAATTTTCATGTTGTCAGATACCACTACATATAGTTTGTCACATTGAGTTGCAGCCCTTATAATTGCGTTTAGATGCCCTCTGTGTGGTGGGAAGAACTTTCCTGGAAATACTCCTACATTATACATTATTATATGTCTCCTTTTTCTTCAAACAACCTATGTTATTGTATACGGCTCATACACTATATATCAATAAGCCGGTATGAGCCGCATTACAGGACATAAAATGTTACATATTTAACTGTGTTTTTGGCTCTTCGCCGCGTACAACAGAGTACCACTTATAATAACCATATATAGCGTTTATTAAGTAAGCTGACCACATTACCAACATGGCAGGAGCTCCTTCTACGCCACTTCCGATCCTGAAGGCCCACATTGTTATACTCACTACATCCACTATTATCCACAATAGCCATTGTTCTCTGTATCGTAGCATCATCAGTAACATAGCTATGACAGATAATACGGTGCTGCATGAGTCAAAATAAGGCACATTTTGGCCAGGTATGGTGGAGAGTAAATAACCGTATATTACGGTACCTACTGCTGATATCGTTAACCATACAGCTGTATAGCTTTTGGTTAACTTTCGCATCTTTACTATAGACCCATTCTCCAGATGGTTTTTCCACATAAATATGCCTATTATTTGGGCGGGTAGAAAATAACCTGCGTTCAGCATTACTTCTCCAAAAAATCCGTTTTGATAGGACAACCAACTATATCCAATCACGTTGTATAAACCAGGGGCATAGTTCCATATACTACCACGTGCTACTAGTACCACACAAATAATGCCCGTTATGAATACACTGAAACTGAGCAATGTATCTCCCCATGTGTAAGATAGACCGGCTCCAATAAATGTAAAGATGACTAACCATACTTTTTCAAATGTTGTCCATCCTTTAAATAGTTTCATGATATCTCCATAATTAATAGTATTGATTGTTTAAGTTCTACTAATTCATATTTATTACTTACACTCCTTTCCGAAATCACTATCAAATTTGTCATATAGTTCTTTCATTTCTAGTTGATGTTGTCGTTTACTCCACGGGCGTAACCATCTGATTCCCGATGCATGAGACCGGTGACCTGTAAATGGTAATAGTCCTTGTTTTATAGCTTGTGCTCTTTTTCTGTGCTCATTTATACTTTTTGGTTTGTTTGACATTAAGCCCCCTGTTACTCTTTAAACGAATCAGACATATTATATTTTAACTCTGTTTCAAGTTTAGATAGAGCTTCATCTCTGCCATTACATTCCCATGGCCCGGCTACTATGTCTACAAAGGGGGACTGGTGTGCCTCTTTTAAGTCCAAAGGATCAAAATATCTTTTCACTTGTAAAGATCCGTTAACATGTTTATAACCCCACCACCATAACATATTTGTTACCCCCTCCACCTGCATATGATAGCCTTTGGCAGTATGCGACCTATAATTTCTAATACTGTACTCCAGTTTCCTCCAGCTAGTCCGCAGCCAATTTTATATGGTATGAATACATTCAGCCTAATACCCCTGATTTTAAGATCATATTCACATAGATTAAATACTTTCTTGAATCCTACTTCTAAGGCATCATAATCTGTAAATACACCACCTCTTCCGTAACGGTCTTGTCCGCATAGATTGGCTATGTATAATGGTGCTATTTCATCTATTGTAGTCAATACCATATTACCGAGAATGAGTTTCCCCTCAGCAAACGCTTTTATATAATCAGTATATACCTGTGGGAAAGACGATCTTATCTGCTCAGCTAGTCCTGATCCCATAACACCTTTGCAATTGACTTGCTGACAGATTATACCTGCTTTTACTTCAAGTATGTTCCTTTTTATTATTGTATTCATAATCTGATATACCTATCCTTTCTTTTTTTCTTCGTTTAAGCGCACATTTAACCGATACTGCCCATTGATATAGATTATTAGCAAACCTACGCTGAATAGCGTTAACAATGACGCCATTAGTATACAGTATAATATAATTAATATAGCAGGATCTTTACCATTATTACTGGGTTTATTCAAGTAATAGATAACCCACAGTGTAACATCTTTGTGTGTTATTTCTAAACATACTATGTTTATTACAGCCATCGCAAACAGTGCTGTGGATGTACATAATAGAATAGATATAATAATATGTATCCCTGGTATATATATATGTAGCAATGCTGATGTTAAAAGCGAAAAAGGAAGGAGTATAATTAGACTAGTAATAATTAACACATTTCTATAGTTGAGCCGTATCGATAATTTTTTCATGATTATATCTTTTCCTCATCTTTTAGTTTTTGTTTATACCATCTTCCGATATATCCAGATATTTCTATCATCTTTGATAACTCTTCCAAAGGTATTTTGCCAGTCACTACGGTCATTTCATTCGCCCATTTATTGTTGACATCTGACAGTTTCTTTCTGTATACATTTGCCCACTGGTTAACCATATCAGGTCTACCGTGTTTGTGTAATATTCCAATCTTTTCTGCGGCTTCAAAAGTGAACGCTATAGATATCTCTGGTCCTATGTAATAGTCTGGCTCGCTACTACCATCATATACCAAATAGTATTCACCATCTTTTATTTCATAGTGATACACTGTTTCTCCTCCTTGATGCTTTCAGTTTTTTTGTTATTTCTGCAATATTACTTTTCAGTTGATACGACACTAATGGTGTTATGTATCTCCCATTGACATATTCTCTACTTTTAGTGACTCTTTTACTATTTCACTACCTTCTTCCATGTATCTGGGCATAACATTTCCCTTGATTATACCCACTGCGGAGTAAAAGTTCTTTGCATACACCAGTTTCATCTCATTAACATATTGATGTTTGTCTGCGCCCGTTAGTTCTATGTTAAACATTATACGTAATAGATAATATTTCATGGCATCATTACTATAGTATCGTAGTCTTTTATAACCGCTACTATATCGCCATCTTCATTGCATAATATAACTACACCGCTTTTTTCTACATGGATAATAACATACTTATAAACTGTTATTATATTTTCACCATGAAACACTTTGTATGTATGTACTTTTCTTGGCATATTTATTTTCACCTCCTATTTAGTAAATTTTTTCGGTAATAACAAAAGTATAATCATCAATGCTTTGATCTAGTCTCAGGGTCACACACAGCTAGTATATGAGCGTATATATCATTTTTTGTAAGAGTGTTGTATTTAGCAATACTGTCATCTACTATGATTTTCCACATCATACTTATATTCTTTGATTTTGATAAAAGTGCCGCTGCATCATATATATGTGCTGAATCTACTTTGTTTCCACATTTTAAACATGAAACCGTCCACTTATCATTAGCTATGATTGTAATATTTTCATCTAATAGATCGTCGTTACAAAATGGGCATATTTTCTGCTTTATAAGATCTATTGATACTCGTATCAAAATTTCTATGAATTTATCTACTTGGTACAATTTCTCAACTTTTTCATAATCCATATCTTCCTCCTTAACAATGATGTTTTTTACCAAGTAATGCCCATATTAATATGATTATCCATGTAAATATAGTCCATCCTATAACTATGTTGCATATAAGTATAGGCACAGCGTTTATACGCTGCAATTTAATGGCTATTACTGTAGGTGCCATGTATGCTATAGCACATATCAGTATTGTGAACATTGCTGTAAATATATTTGGTTCCATGAATAGTGTCCTCCAGATAGATGACTTTATGCTTCTGTATCTTCTACTGCGTTAAACCCAAGAAATGATATAACATTACAGTGTGGGCATTGGTCTATGTATTTAGTACTTTGGTATCTCATTTCATCATCAATAAGCTCGTTCATAATTCCTCTTACTTTGATCTCTGCTTGAGTAAACGTTTTTTTACAAGAAAAACATCTAAATAATTCTCCTGTTTGTGGCTTTTTGTATTGTATTCCACCGCTTGCCAATATTAAGGCTATCGCCCAGCCTATTACAGTGCCACCAAGTAAAACATTCAGTAATATTATAGGATATTTGTTAGGGTGTTTTCTTTTGATGGCAAATATTGTTGGAGTGAAATAGAGCGCTATTGCACACAGTGTTAAAAATATTGTACTTAATGTTACAAGTATTGGCATTATTGCATCTGTGATCATAATATGTTACCTCTAAAATTAGTGGTGTGAACAAATATCACATAAATAACATGGCTATTAGTTTACCTATTAATCCTACAATTACAATGACTAAACTGTATAGTTGATTATTAACTACCCAGTCTAGTGCACTGTTTACATTGTATTTACTTTGTGTATCGTTGTTTTCTATTATTAGGCTCCCTCCTTTTTATCTTCGAAGTAGTCTTTCAGTTTATCCTCTGCCATTTTCATGGCTTTTGTAGGTCCATATTCTTGACACGGGCATGGAATGAATTCACTTTCCTCTCTTGTATCAATTTCCATAACAGTATGGCATACGTCACAGCAGCCATCTTTAAAATGGTGTCCAATCCCAAGTTGTTTATGTGGTTTTGTAGTGCCTGGGCAGTATGAATCAGCAGACTCAACATCACCTATATTTTTTACTGTTTCTACCATTTTTTTTAAGCCGCGCATAAATATAAGTTTATTTATTGATGTTTCCATGTAGTATCTCCATTAAAAACAGAACCAGTAAGCTAGGTTAGTTTCCACACATTAATATGGCGTGGATATATTACCGCATCTCTGCCATTAATCCATTTAATATACAACCTACCATCTTTCTGATAGTGTTTAGATATATTTGCTACCATCGGATCATTACCAAAGTATCCGTCTGGATTTTTAAAGTTAACGAGATATACACCCTCAATATTCTCATCAAATAGTACCGGTGTGAGGTACGAATGGTCTGGTTCTGGTTCTATTATACCACATAGTCTGTTAACTTTTTTTATACCAACTCTCTGGCAATATGGACCATGAGCTATCTTATGATAGAAAAACAATTTTTTTATATAAATAGCTCCATTCTTGTACATAAATTTACCAAGTTTGTATAACATAATTATTAATCTCCCATTGATTGTTTTCTTTCAAGGTTTACTTGTATAGGAATATACAGCTGAATACGCCTTGACCATAGTCACGATAACGGTAGAGGCGCATTTTAAATATACGACCCTTCTTTACAAATGATGGCGTTAACATAAACACTGATTTATTTCCATTACCATTTGTAGAAGTGAACACCTTCTCAATATTCGATAAAGTGCGTGATACGTCTAATTCAGCGCCTATCATATCAATTATACCGTTTAAAAGTGTTAGAGTTCTTTGTAGACTGGCAGCCCCCTTCACGCAATGACGTAGTGAGGACGTTATCACCATTGCTTTGTTCCAACGGTAGAGACGAGATTGTCTTCTGAGACGATATCGCAGTATTTCGAACGCAGTGTCCATTGATTGGCACAGATCTATGTCTTCAAATCTATACGCCTGTGGTATATTTGCGAATTCTTCATAACATGCAACATTGCCTTTTATAATACGTAACCTGTCAGCTCTTGTATCACCCTCTGCTATCATTTTACGCCTATATCTTTGTAGACGATCATACACTTTTGGTACTATCTCCATAAATAATACCTTTGATTTAGGCGTAGACGCTATCTCGAAGGCGCTTTCCATGTGGCGGTTAAAAGATGGACCAGGTACAGACATCACATTTGACTTAATATATTGCTTAGCCAGTTCATATTGATCATTGTGAACAAACACTTTGTTTTGACACTTGTCAAATCTGCTCATTGGTATTCTTTTTGTCCAACTCATATTATCGTCTCCTTTAATTTGGGTGTATTAATTTCAAAGATCGATCAAGAACCATGGGCTACATAGTATCTTTAGCGGCCAATCTTCTCATTCTATTCACTTTACTCAAATCCACCGGCATTGTGGGGCATCCACCTCTATTACAATAACCAGTCTTAGTGCCAGGACATCCATCATTATGAACATCTTTTGATGGTAGTCGGAAAGAACACTTGGCTTTAACACTTTTAAATGATTTTTTCATATCATTTCTCCTTCTCCATAATAAGAAAATTTTGGCGGGGTGAGAAGCATTACACTTCCCACCTACAGTTATACTATTTTTTCAATGCTGGACAATCATCCATACAACAGTTAAGTTTCACATTATTACCGTTAATAGCACAGTAAGACTGTAATTTAACCCCGTTATATTTTCCTCTATTGCCGGGTGCGGGTTTTATTTTGGGCTGGCATTCATTTGATAGTTGTTCAAACTCTGCTTCTTCTGAAAGCTTTCTCATTCTAATTTCTGTTCCTAACTGATACACGTCTTTATATGGCATGTGTTACTCCTTCTATTAGAGGTTAACTGTAAATGAACTCATTGTAATTACTCCCATTATAGCCGTATGTATTACTCAAGTAATGCTTTACATATCTGCATGCAGCACATGCTTAATGTTTTATTACCACTTATCTTACACACTGGTGTTAAGATGCGATCTCCTGTCCAAGGTTGTCGATACTCACATGTTGCCGCAAGTAGTTTGAATTTATTCTCATCTGAGACCTTTTTACTTCTAATTCTTACTCCTAACTGATACACGTCTTTGTAGGGCATGTGTTACTCCTTTGTAATATGGTTAATGGTTTATACTATACCCCTGTTTTAGCTACGATTTTACATTTACTGCACGTAGCTTCCCCGGTAATGATATACTGTGTTACTATAGGTATCTTTATACTACAAAGCGTTATATCAGTATCCGGTTTGACTATGTGTATCTCATCTAATCCTATTACTACAAGCATTAATATTACCTCCTTATATAGTGTATTTAGGAAATTCCGGCGGATAAAATATCATAGGATACACCTATTACAGTGTCTATTTCTAGCTTCGTAATAACGCTCTCTATAAGTATCTGCCATAATTGAAGAATTATACTCTTTTTTATGGTATTTTTATCTCCTTTGTAATTAACTGTTAATATTACCCTAATTAAGGGGGTATTTACGTATATTATTACCGGAAATTTCGGCGGGTAAAATATCTGTAGGATGAACTAATATAACATAACATACTATATAGATAGTAATACATATATAGGATAAGTAAATAGATCTGATTTTTGATAGTTATCTGTGGTAATGATATAGTATTTCATACTTCGTCGCTTACGTAATAGTAGTGTTTTTCTATATATATTATTTTTTCTTAGTTGTTGTGATGTCTTTTGTTAACTGTACGTATACACCGCCGTTTATGGTATCATAGGTTATTTACTAATGGTATGCATATACTTATTATTACTTATTATCACTTATTACGCAGATAGTATGCATGTTCTTATTACGCAGATAGTACTTATTACTAGTGGTATGCATGTTCTTATTACTGGTAGTATTTATAGTAATTATTGTTCTTATTACTGATAGTATTTATTCTTTTATTACTTATTACTGATAGTATTTATTCTATATGTATATATCTGTAGTAACACCTTGGGTGTCTCGATCGACGACACATTCTTTCAGATCGACGATTGTTTTTCCATTCCCACTTTTGAAAGATCGAATTTCGATCATAACATATAGTAAATAGTTAAATACTATCAGTAGGTTATACCATCAGTTCGATCCTATCAGTAGGTTATACCATCAGTTACCCCATTAATTCGATCGACTATACTATCAGTTCAACAGCATCCACACAGGTAATAGTTCGATCACTGAATATCCAAGTATAGTTTCTATGATGTGTATACAAACTGTAAAGATCATAGCCGCTATTACTAACAGTATTATAAGATATAATATATCTGGATATACCATCATAAGTACTAATAGTAGTATTATTCCAATGATAATCATAAGTCTACTCCTCTAAGTCCTCTATATTGTTAGGATTTGTTCTTTCCGCGAGTACTTTTGTCAGTAGGAGTATTTCTATGAGCATAGTCTCCCGTGAGTCAGCCTCAGATATTACTATGTGAGATATTACACCTATAGCCACTATCATTAGTATCTGTAGTGCAATTACTATTATGAGTAAATTCATGATTTTCCCCCTTTTTTTAAGTAGTTGATTTTGTTGATAGTATTATGGTCTAGCCTAGCCTAGTAGTATAACTTTTTCATCACCTCCTTTTCTGTCTAGTAATAATCCATTTACCCCCCTTTTAGTGGGTCGTGACCACGATGTTTTCATCGTTTACCCCCCTTTTTGACTAGCAAAACCACGATAATATACTATAATATATATATAGATTGTTGTAGCACAACCTGTAGCACAAGGTGTAGCACAGAGTGTAGCACAGAGTGTGCTACAAGTAATATCAATGACTTACGTTGTAGCACAGAGTGTAGCACAAGGTGTAGCACAAATATTTAAATGATTTAATAAAGGAGTGTATTAAAGATGAGTTTCTGTAGCTTTAGGATAGACGACAAGGATAGAGAAGAATTAAAGATATTTTGCGAGAAAAGGAACATAACAGTGTCCGATTTATTACGTACATATGTAAGTACAATACTAAATAGTAATAAAGGTCCAGTATTCGACCCATATACAGGTGAACCAATAAACCAATAAACTACTAGAATCTGGTGTAAAAGTGGTGATTTAGCCAATATTTCACCCGATATAAGAAAAATTTTCGGTTTTTAGCTCTAAACTCACTTCATTCTCATGAACTCCTCCCTAGCCTTTACTCTATTTTGATTTATCATCACTCTTAGTTCAGCAGACTTACCTAACCATACTGGGTCATTTTGGTAGCCAGGTTTGAACATTTTGTCCAGTTCTTTAGTATACATCTGCGATATGGGGTCATTTCCTACATTACTCCCGCGATTTTTGTCATAATTCCTGTGATTCCGCTTGATAATTCTCAGCAGTTTATTCCACTCATCAGTCCTAATAGATGGATCATCAGTTGGGGTAACAATCCTTTTAGTCTCCCCCTTGTTGATATGTACTAATAGTAATAACATACTTACAATAAATATTAGTAATAGTATACTCATGATTTAGTCCTACGTATATTGTGCACATATCTCAGAAATCTATCAAACCAGTCTGATGTACCAATCATTGAACCTATTACCATTGCCACAAGTAAAATTCCTAAATTTAACAATGTTTGTGTAGTCACGAGATCTCCTTGTTGTGCTGTCCTATAGAAGTAGATCAGCAGGGAAGAAAAAGAATATGTATATTAAAACTATAAGTAACTAATAGGAAAAAAATTCGGTGTAAGAACGTAGTAGAAAAAAAAATGGTAGATGATAGACCATAATAGTCTACCACCTACCATTTAGTGTTTAATTACTAATATACGTCTCGGTATTTATCCCCCGAATACGTCTACTTCTTCTTCTGCGTTGGTAGCACCCATCTCAACCGATTGTGTGTTATTATCTGCACCTTCGTCTTCGTTTACCAGTTCCGGTTCTACTTCCTCGGTCGTCGCGGTCTTTTCTTTGGCATCAAGCACCGATTCAAGGCTGGCAATATATGCGCGTATCTGTTCTGGGGTGCTATTTTCAATGCTTGGTTGTACTGTTACGGCAGGTGTGACTGCGGCAAGTTTTCCCAAGTTCTGATCCCAGAAGTTCACTCCCTTACTCCATACTCTGGCATACCCATGTTTTCCAGTCACGGAAGCGATAGCGGCGTTGAACTCTGTCATGGGGCTGTGATGTGGGGCAAGCAGTTCTTCCGCAGAGAATTGTACCTCCTGCGGGATGCGTCCGGATTCTTTCAGGTGCATAAGATTGATTGCCATACGTTCGTTCAAGCTCTTCATGGAGTCACTGAGCAGTTGTATGTCATCTACCACTACTTCAATGTGTCTGAACAGTTTGTGTGATCCGTCGGCTTTCAATGTACCGGAGTCTTCTGTCCATGACTGCAGGCGTCCTTTGATATTGATCTGTTTTCCAGGATAGAGAAAGCAACATGCAACATCGGCAAGTTTGCTCCAGAAGTTGAGGGTTATTTCATCACTCATCTCTTCCTTGGTCCTGTCGTTGGTCCCTCTGTTGCAGATTACGGTTACCATTGCGTGGTTGCGTTTTGGTTCTGTACCTGGTACGAATGTTGGCACATTAGCGACTCTCAAGTCCAATCCTGTAAAACTCATAATTCCTTTTCCCATTTGATGTCTCCTTCATAAAATTAAATTGTAGTTGTTTTTCATGGTTAATTTGGCGGTTTGTGGATAGACTAGATCCACTATGTCTGTATCTCCTTTCTATATGTAATTATCAATATGCATTAAAACGGTTTGAGACGCGCCCTTTGGTTGTCATTTGAATGCACCCTTTATCAACCAGTCGTGGTTACTCACTATGTTTCTGTGGACTGTTATTGTCAGGGTTTCGTCAACCAGATTCTCTTTGTAGTAAGAGTTTTTCTCGTCATCGAGGGCGATATTACAAAGCGTTCTGTGCGTTTCAGTTGGTCCGGGTCCAAATACTACGAACCCCATACCACGATCTGTAAATATAAGACATGGACCACCAAGCAGGTGTGCGTTCTCTTCTGCCCATGCTTTTATCTTGACGCGGTTTATTCTGTATTTAAAGGTGAATACTATTGGTTTGTCGACACCTACCTCTTTATATGTGGTATGAATCATCAAACCCCACGGTCTATTTGAGACCAATTTAGTGTGTTCGTTTATCTTATCATCTGCGATAAGTTGTTCAAGTTTTGTGGCTGCATTTATCAACTCTTTTCGCAGAAATTCATCTGTTATCAAAGTTTCATATCTATAATCCTGGGCACCAGAGTACCTTTGGGTCAATACTTTCTCTGTAGTCATCGTAATTCTCCTCTTTTGGTGGTTCCTGTAAGGAAGCACTAAGAATAGGGTCAGAGCCGCGCTTTACTATCAAGTCGGCATCTTTCTTCAACATTACGTCGATTACACGTCTGTTGAGCGTATCAGTCATGAAGGCTACTAAGTCTCCTAAACTTATACCGTTTTTCCTAGGCGCTTCGATTGTTCCTCCCATTGGTAGTGCAATTTCCATGTGGTTATCTTTTATTAATAACACAATACCATATAAGTCGTTAAGTAGTCGCGGCATAACTATACCCCTGCGATATAAACTGTAATGTCGTTAGGATTTATTTCGGTCAATTCAGATACCCATCTACCGTCATCATAGTGTTCGTAAACTGAGCCGTATTGATCTTCGGCAGTGACGGTTTTCTGTATACCTGCACCGTTAACTACTGTGCGTGGATCAATCTTGGTGATGGCTTTTGGTGTAATCGCAGTCCATGTACCATCCATTACTTTGCCAATGAACGCGTTGGTATCCTGTCTGATGATCCATACTATTTGATGACCTATTCTCGCAAGTAGTGCGTTCTGTTTAAGATTTCCGAAGTTATCCATTTTGTTGGGATTCTGTTCGATTATACGCAGATTGATTATTTTCCCATTGTTGTTTATCGGAATATCAAATCCACGTAATGATCCTTTACTGAACCACCTACCGTTGTGTGTACCAGTGTTAGTGACCACTGTTACAGTTGTAATGTCTGTATTTGATACCTTTGATGCAAATATTTTGTTTGCGACTTGAACCATTAGTTGTACTTTCTCAGCGTTTGTCATTGTTACCTCCGTAGTGTGTAGTAATTTCAGTAATTCGGTTCGAGACGTATATGCGTGTTTGGTTAAATCACCTCCTTTTCTGTTATAATCCGATCA
>Ga0307378_10009188_pt1 | contig 13015 bp, 12 predicted proteins | sample UN1MG_FD_202238 | JGI IMG/M metagenome (GOLD analysis project Ga0307378, IMG submission 202238) | Soil microbial communities from Risofladan, Vaasa, Finland - UN-1 | ecosystem: Environmental > Terrestrial > Soil > Coastal area > Acid sulfate soil | place: Finland: Risofladan, Vaasa | collected... | reverse complement strand
TAATATATGCCTGTTTTGAAAGTTTCTATTGTTCTATTTATCAAGCTGGTTTTTAAAATATAAGAATCTGGAGTATTTATTAAATAAAAAGAAAAAAATGCTAAACCTATAAAAATAATTAATGGAATCGATATTAAAATCATTTTCTTTCTTCTTGAATAGAATTTTGCCCTCTTTTTTATATGTTTAAAACCTTTAATTACAAAAATAACAAAAAATATAATTATTGCTAACATTATTCCAATAAACGCACTTCTAGAGCCAGAAAAAAATAACAGCATTAAAAATAATAAAAATGAAACTAAGATTAATAATTTTAAATACCATTTTTTAAAATATATTACCAATCCTATATAAATTGGAAACAATAAAATTGTGTAAGCACCTAAAGCATTTGGATCCGTAAATGTTGCATTAAACCTTCCAGAATTGACCCAATGCTCAATATTTCCAAGAGAAGGATTGAAATAATATTGATAGATAATTACTCCAGCAGAAATCATAGTTGCTGATATTAAAGAAATTATAGAATTTACAATATCCTCAACTCTATCCACAACATTAAAAATTAATATAAAAAATAAAAATCCAATAAAATAATTATAAAAAAATCTTATAGTCCAGATCATAGAATCTGTAGAGCTCACTCCATTTAAATTTATTGCAAGATCATGATAATTATTTGTTATAAAAGGATAAAAGTTAGAATAGCGAAATATTGTTATTGCACTTGATAAAATCAAAATAACAACAAAAATAAACATTGCCTTTGCAATCTTTGAGTCAAAAATAATATCTTTAGAATATTCTAATGGACGTCTGCTTAGAATTTTACTGGTATTATTCACTAAGAAACCAAGAAATAATCCAAAAAATAAAAATACTATTATATATCTTGGCCGACTTAGAAAAGGTAAAGCTTGAGAATTTAATAATGGGATTAAAAATATAAATAAAAATAATCCGTATTTAATCTTATATAATGATAGAAAATAAATTATGAACATTAAAAAATGAACAAACAACATTAAAGACAAGTTATCTTCTACAATTAGTCTCATATACAAGAAAAAAATAATATAAAATATTAGAAAAATAATTATTCTTATTATTAACTTTTTATGATTGTATAATCTTATATATTCCATTTCATAGACATTCTATTATATAAAATCCAACCCGGACTTCTTAGATTAGGCACATTGTACCCTAAAAAATCTTAAGTTAGAATATCAGATGGGGTTAAATACTTTGGACTACCTTACTTTTTTATCTTAGATGCTAACATTTCAAGACACTCAATAGCAGGGCCATGAAGTGAACCCCTATAGTTGAACACATTATTAAGACAGGTTAGAATAACCAAAGGATTAGAAAGGGGGAAAGATATGAGTAAACACAGGAGAAAATATACTAGGGATTTCAAGATAGAGATGGTAGAGAGCGTACTGAAAGGCCACAGCACACTGGAGATTGCCAAAGAAAATGAAATATACCCGGGACTTATAACCAGATGGAAAAGCCAGTACATGGAAGGAAAGTTCCATGGAACATCAGCTACTGATACAGAGCTTCGTAAGCTAAAGATAAAGGTATGTGAGCTGGAGCAGATGGTTGGAAAGCTCACCATGGAAAACTACCTTTTAAAAAAAGAAAAAGAGTTTGCAATTGCAAGGAGAAAAGAAGCTTCATCCATAATAACAGGTCCCAATTTGGATCAATCAAGAAGGGATGTGAGCTGATGGGTATATCCAGATCAACCTATTACTACAGGCCGAAGGATAACCTGGCCAAAAAGAAGCGTGATGCTGACATTGCTGATCTAATTGAAAAGATTTGCTATGAGCATCCATACTACGGATACAGGAGAGCAGCAGCTCTTAAAAGAAAGGGTATGATAGTAAATCATAAAAAGGTACTAAAGATCATGAAGAAAATGGATATACAGTGCAGAAAAGCCCGCAGATTTGTATCTACCACCAACTCAAAGCACAGTCTTAAGGTTTATCCTAACCTGGCCAAAGATCTTGTTCTGGAAAGGCCTGACAGGCTCTGGTGCGCTGATATTACCTACATACGCATCCTTTTACCGGCTTTGTATACCTGGCAGCAATAATTGATGCCTTTTCACGCAAAATAGTGGGGTACGCTATTGGCAGGACACCTGCTGCCAAACTACCGCTGTAAGCTTTAAAGATGGCCATAAGAAGTAGAAATACAGATAATCTTATCCACCACTCTGATAAGGGAATTCAGTACTGCTCCCATGAGTACGTGGATTTACTTGAATCTCACCAGATTAAAATCAGCATGAGCGCTACGGCAAGCCCTCATGAAAATGCCACCATTGAATCATTCTTTAGAACACTTAAAGTTGAAGAAGTATATCTATGGGAATATGAGACCTATAGTGATGTAACCGGTAGGATCCCCTATTTTATAGAAGATGTCTATAACAGTAAAAGGCTGCATTCTTCTCTGGGCTATATGCCTCCTGAAGAATTTGAACATATATTTATTGAAAAAAATTCCTGTAAAGTTTATTCTGAGCTAAGACAAGTTGGTGTATAAATTTTGGGGTTCATACCATGGAGATCCTACAATATCTGGTGCAATATGTGATAGAATAATACACAACTGTTTAAGGATTGAACTTGATGGGCCCTCTGCAAGAAAAATATACAGGAATTAGCAGGGTCAAAGTTTACCACTTTTTGATTAGCTCTTTTGAAAATTTAAATTGAGGAAAAAGTGGCAGGTTTAAAACGGAATGAGTGGCAGATTTCACCGAAATACACAATAAATTGAAAAATTATAAAAAGAAAATATTTACTGAATAAATAAAAGCATTATTCAATGATAAAATTATTAGCACAATTTCATTTGTTGCAAAGGGATGTAACATTTGAAATAATTAGACATAATGATGTGGAATGCTATATGAAGGAAGGCTATGGTGGTCAGCCTATTGAAATGTGGCCAGTATATTCTTTCATTTGCCAATATAAAGAAGGTGATAAAGAGTCTGCCAAAATTAAGTTTCAAGAATGGTACAGTAACCAATTTAAAAAATACCATAATATCTCTAAGAAATTAGGTGGAATGTATAAGGGATCATTGTATCGACTAATTGAGAAAAGATATCATGAAAAAGGTCTGGAATTTCAAGGGAGTTTAGATAAAACAGATCCTTATATTATGCAAAAAGCTATTGAAGAAAGGGTCTCACAAAGAATGAAGTTATTGGATGATATACAAAAAAATGGATATCTAAAAGTTGCAGATCGCATAATTGCGGTTAAGAAAGATGGGTTGGTATATTTATTAAGTGGGCATCATAGAGCTGCCATACTTAAAGCTCTTGGGTACAAAGAATTACCCAGGGTGTTTGTTTTTCCTAATAAGGCAATCTATAAGTTATGGTGTTTTGTAAAGGAGGCGAAAGCATGGGTGTGTTTAAAAATGTTGAGGAATATAAAGAATGGATAAATAAACAAGATTGGTATCAGACAATTAACTTAAAGAATGGATTGATAACACCGGGCAAATTTTCAACACACAGTCGTATTAAATATCTTGAACAAATAGATTTTAGAAATAAACGTGTTTTAGACATTGGATGTAATTCGGGGCAATACTGCCTTATGGCAAAAAAACTGGGTGCCGGTGAAGTGGTTGGAGTTGATATCGATGAAAAGCGCCTAAGACAGGCAGAAACTTTAGCCCAAAATGAAGATTTAGAGATTACCTATATAAAAAAGTCTCTTTTTGAGCTGGAGGATTTAGGCCAGTTTGAAATTGTTTTATGCATTGCGGTACTTACTGAGATAACCGATTTTTTTGGTGCTGTTAAAGTTTTGAGAAAAATTATTGGCAATTATGCTTTTTTGGAGCTAGCTCTGGCAAGACCTATCCTTTATATGTCGCATTCTAAGAAATGGCTTCGTGGTAATTCACATTTTTCAAGAAGAAAAGCAGTTACTGAAGTGAGGCAAACCAAACGAGGCGATTGGGTGATTAGTCCAAGTTACGAGATTTTGCAAGCTATGTTTGGAGATAAATTTCGTTTACAAAAAAAAGGCTCTGGAATAAGATATGATATGGTTGAAGTCTTTCGTGAAAAGTAATTAGAGAATGAAAATTATTTATATTTCTTATTTAAATATACCTTCACGTGAAGCTAATAGTATACATGTAATGAAGATGTGCCAGGCTATTGCTTTAAACGGACATAATGTAATATTATTTGCTCTAAAAAAGAAAGTAGTCTATGAGAAAGACATAGATGATCTTTATGACTTTTATGGTGTTAAGAAATGTTTTGAAATAAAAAAAATATACTACCCCCCCCTGAAGAATTTGAATATATTTAAAAACAATAAAATAAAGGCTCATCAGTTGGCACTAACTTAGTTTATTTTGTGTCCAAATGATGAGGTTCATATCATTTTACTTGAAAGACCAATAATAAAATATAATACCTTTCTTAATTTTCATATTAAAGATCTAAACTGTTATAAACAGATAAGACCTTTATAGCCACTTTTTCCAAACTAAATTTTTTAGAATTTTCTAACCCTTTCCGGATAAGATCTTCCCTTTTCCCCTTATCCGCATATAAACATCTAATAGAATTCTTTAACTCGCCTAAATTATCAGGGTTTATTTTTATCGCTGCATCTCCAACAACTTCAGGAAGGGAAGAAACATTGGATGTTATTACAGGTGTACCGCATGACATAGCCTGTAACGGTGGAAGACCAAATCCTTCATATAATGAAGGGTAAATAAACATTAAAGCTGCTTTATAAAAATACTTTAATTCTTCCTCAGGTACATAACCTGTAAATATAATGTTATTTCTTAGTTTCAGCTTTTCAATCTTCATCATATATTCCTCAATTTCTTTAAAATACCACCCTTTTTTCCCAACTATAACCAAATCTATTTCTAATTCTTTATCCAATTCTACAAAAGCTTTTAATATAGAGATTATATTTTTCCTTGGTTCAATCATTCCAATATATAATATATATTTTTTTTCTATTCCATATTTTATTAAAATTTCTTTTGCTTTTTCCTTATCTATTGAGTAATTATAATAATCAGGGTAACTCTCATACGTAACTATAATCTTAGCCTCTAATACATTAAATAATTTCAATATATCTTTTTTTGTATTTTCCGAAACAGCAATTATTTTATCTGATATTTTTATAAAAACAGGTAGCATCTTACTGAATAACAATCTTTTTGTTATAGGGTATTTTTCAGGAAACAATAAAAATGTTAAATCATGTATGGTTAAGATAATTTTAAAACCAAACTTAAATAATGGGGTAATATAATTTGGGCTATGAAGTATATCTATCTTTAATTTTTTTAATTTAAAAGGGAAAATAAAATATTCCCATAAAACCCTAATAATTCTATTTCTAAATCTCTGGTGTACTATATTAAAATTTTTTTTATCTACCTTTACATATCTTCTGAGATATTTCTCGTCACCAAATATATAATAACTATTTAAATTATCTATCTTTACCAAACCATTGATTAAATTAGTAATATAAAAACCTGTTCCTGTTATTCCTTCTCTAATAATGGTACCATCTATTGCAATATTCATTTATTTTGCATTCCTCTCGAAAAATTTCTAACATTTAACTTTAAATTTTTCCCACTTTCTTATAAATATTTACATACTCTTGTAAAACTTTTTCAGGTAAAAAGTCTTTAGCTTTTTCGATACAATTGAAAGACATAGTTTCAATAATTTCTGGGTTATTTTTAAAAATATTTATTTTCTCTTTAAGTTGTTCTTCTAAACCCACATTAAATATAAAACCTGTCTTTCCAACATCAATAATTTCTGTAATCCCTCCCCGGTTTGAGCCAATAACAGGAACACCATATGAATAAGATTCATATATAACCCTTGGAAATGAATCATGCATTAAAGATGGAACTATAAGTACATCTATTATCTTAAAAGCTTCTTCTGTTTTTACAAAACCATGAAAAGTTATTTTTTCTGACTTGTATCTATTTCTTAAGTACTTATCATATTCTGAGTTTATTCCACTTCCGAAAACATGTAAATTTTCTGAGGGTATTTCTTTAAATGCTTTTAGCAATAATTCTATTCCTTTATGGGGAGCCAGAATTCCAATAAAGCCAAAATTTATTTTTTCGTTTTTATTTTGCTTTATGCTAATTTTTTCTGATTCCAAAGAATTATAAATAACATATTTTAAAGAATTCTTAAAAAATCCGGAGTTTAAATGTTCTTGAAGAACAAAATTACTATTGCCGACAACAGCATCAACATAAATTGAAAAGGTTCGTCTAAAGGCCAGGATTAGTCTGCAAATGAAATTTTTCTTTATACAAATTTCACCTCTTCTAAATAAAATGGCTCTTGGACACAATAATGAATAGTCTCTTAAAGTATGAATGACAGGTATCTTTTTTTTCTTAAAAACCTTCCATATTCCAACAGAGAACTCAGATAAGTTATTGGTATGAGCAATATCCGGACTTTCTTTTCTGATTATATTTTTTATCTTTTTTAATATTAGGAAATTATATAAACTCAAAAAATGCCAGAATGGTTTAAGAATCGCTTTTTTTGTTTTGGAATAATAGGACCAATATATATTAGAATGATAAAGATAATATACTTTTACTCCATTTATATAATCAATGTACTCTTTATCAGAAATTGAAACAATGACAGGAACCATGTCAAATTTTTTTAGATTTTCTGCAATAATCTGAACTGATTTTTCTGCACCACCTACTATATTAGGATAATATAATGAATTAATTATCATTATTTTCATTATTTTAGAACCTCTTTATATAACTCTTTATATCTACCAGCGATTATTTTTATATTGTATTCTCTTTTTACCTTATCAAATGCATATTCACCTAATGTTTTTCTTATATCTGCATTATCCAATACAAATTTAATTGATTTACCAATGCTAGTAAATTATCGTTTACTAATAATGTATGTGTCTTCAGCAATTCGTTGGATTAAATGATTATTGGAATTTATCTTATTAAAAATTAAGTTGTAAACTGAAAGTCTGCTGCGAATGTATGATGAGCTAAGTCCCGGAAATTTTTGAAATTGACTTAATTTATTAAGAAACTTTTGTTGTTTAAAAATAAAATCTATTACCCTTATTCCAGGAAACTTTCTTTCAACCTGTTGATATTTTATTATAAATTTTAATATTCTAAATAGAAATGCTGTTTTCATACTTTCAATACCATTTAGTTTTAAATATATACTTTTTTCTATATTTTTGTATTCAATCTGCTTATTATTCAGTAAATTTTCCAAGGCATCCATTATCCTTTCTGCTGATAGTTTTCCAGTGATACTCTCGATATACAACTGTACTATTTCTAATTGCTCATCAAATTTGCCTATAAAATTCCCATTAATTATATCTTCCAATATATTATAAAGTTCATTGATATTGTTAACTTTTAAGCTTAATTTATTCGGAAGCTCAGGTTCAATCGTTGTTTTAGTAATCGGATTATAAGCAATAACTGGTTTCTTTAATGCCCACGCCTCAATACCAGTTGTGCATCCTGTATGGATTACTGCCAGAGCACTCTGCATCCAATCGACAGCACTACCCTTAAAAACAACCTTCAAATTTTTTAACCCTTTTAGAGCTTCTTTCCAATTCTCCTTATCTTCGCTTGGATGTGGACGTAAAATAAAATTTATATCAGGAAACTTTGATGAGAGCAGTAAAAGCATTTCCTTATACTGTTTAAACAATTTTTCATAATATTCTTTTGTTTCTAATAGGAAACTAAGTTCATTTTCAGACAAAGAGCCATGCATTGTCTGGCTTTCAATATAACTATAGTTATAATGACGGCTAAAATTCCCGGCTACAAAATTAGTATTAATAAGAATATACCTTCCCCATTTTTTAAATATTTTTTCACTAATTGATTTGTATAAAGATGAAAATTCTGGACGTAAAAGATCAAAACGGGGATTGCCTACAGAAATCGTTTTTGATTTTAATCTTGGATTTTCTCTAATCAATAAGTTGCGTTGATAGGAACCCCATGTAAAAATAATACTCATATACTCAATTTTATGAGGATTGGAACGATCAAGATAAGCTTCATCATTTAAGAATACCAGTCCTTCTTCATCAAGAGTAATATATGTAAAATCTGATTTAACCAGGTCTAGAGTCTGGAATAATTTTTTATCACAGTGATTTTTATTCATATATATTCCGTAACCAAGACGCTCGGCTGCCTTTAAGACATTACATCGTCTTCCTATAATAACAGTATAGTTCCTGGATAAGGCACGATGTGCTAATAGCAATTTAGCATCAAGCTCACGTCCAGATGTTTCTATGGGCAGATAAATTATTTTTTCCATATAAAAATTACTCTATTGATAATTAATTTTTGCTGGATAGTTCAACTTAAAATATATCAAATTATGGAAAGTATTAATGCAATCAAATATAAAAAGCTTGTAAAATATGATAAAATTCCTTTAAAACTACGATATTTAAAAGGAGGTTACCATATGTTTACAGGCCTAAAAAAACAGTTAGAGTTAACTGATACTCTAATTGATGATATTTTACCGCAAGATAGCCAACTAATCAAATTTAAAAAAGGCTCTAAACTGGAAAGCCATTAATAAAATATGCAGGAGTGCTTTGTCTCAAAAAGAGGAAGTGGCAGCAAAAAAACAGATATAGTTTTAGGACTACTTATCTTAAAACACTTATACAAAATTTATTGAAACTATATTTCTTAAACTTGCAGCTCAAAGTTGTTTTCTTAAGAAAAATCATTTAATATCTTAAAAAAATATATAATAATATATCCTTTAAGTGATAATTATTTATCATAGGATATTTTTGGGAAAGAATTTGGAAAATAATATGATTTCAAACGAATTTTTTAATGATTTAGAAATAAAGAAGAAAAAAATTGCGATCGTGGGTTTGGGATACGTAGGTATTCCGCTATTGGTAAGTTTAAAAAATTATTTTAGAGTAATAGGGTTTGATATAAATATAGAAAAGTTAAATAATATAAAAAATAAAAAAAATCTGGAAGATATCATTGATTTAGTCAATAATAATGATGTTGAAGATATATTAACTTCAGATGAAAAGAATTTAAAGTCTGCTAACTTTTTTATAATCACAGTACCAACTCCAGTTGATAATCACAATAACCCTGATCTTAAACAAATAATTAGTGCTACAGAGATTGTTGGTAAGAATATGCCTAGAAATTCAATTGTAGTATACGAATCTACTGTTTATCCTGGTCTCACAGAGGAGGTATGCATACCTTTACTTGCAGAAAAATCAGGATTTAAAAATAAAATTGATTTCTGGGTAGGATATTCTCCTGAGAGAATAAATCCAGGTGATAAAACTCATACCCTTGAGAATGTTGTAAAAATTATTTCTGCCCAGGATAAAAGTACATTGGAAGTTATTAAAAAAGTATATTCAAAAATCATAAAAGCAGGAGTATATGAAGCAGAAAATATTAAAGTAGCTGAAGCCGCAAAAGTAATTGAAAATATTCAGAGAGATTTAAATATAGCTCTTGTCAATGAACTTGCAATGATTTTTTCAAGATTAGGCATTGATTCTAATCAGGTCTTAAACGCTGCTAAAACAAAATGGAACTTTTTGGATTTTAAGCCGGGTCTGGTTGGCGGTCACTGCATAGGAGTCGATCCATTTTATCTTACATATAAAGCAAGTGAGCTCGACTACCATCCTGAAATCATCCTGGCAGGCAGAAGAATAAATGAGAATATGAGTTATTTTATTGGAAATGAGATTTTAAAAAGATTATTAAATAATTTTGATTTAAGAGGAAAATTAAAGATAGTGTTATTTGGTATAACTTTTAAGGAAAACATAAAAGATATAAGAAATTCAAAAGTTGTTGATTTATATAATTATTTAAAGCAGTATGGAATTGATACCGAGTTATGTGATCCTTTAGCTGATAGAAAAGCGGTTTATAATGAATATAATATAAATATGATTGAATATGAAGATATTAGAGATATAGATGCTGCTGTTTTTTGTGTTGCGCATGATTGTTTCAAGCAAATAGATATGTTTAATTTAAAATCAAACTTTAGAAACAAAGCTCCATATATCTTTGATATAAAAGGCATTTTTGAGAAAAAGGCTCTTGAAGATATAGGATTTAAATATTGGAGGTTGTAAAATAGATTTAGATTATTTAAAAACTGATTATGAAATAAAAAAGCTTAGAATATTAATTACTGGAGTTGCAGGTTTTATTGGTTCAAACCTATTAGAGTCCTTCTTGCAAAGCGGATGTATGGTAACTGGAATTGATAATTTCATAACAGGTTCTCAAGTAAATATTGATGATGCAGTCAATAAATCAATTAAGCAAAATTCAAAAGCCGAATTTACTTTTATTAGGGGAGACATAAGGAGATATGCTGATTGTGTCAAAGCTACAAAAGACATAGATATAGTTTTACATCAAGCTGCCTTGGGATCTGTACAAAGGTCTATAGATAAACCGATTGATTCTAGTGAAACAAATGTAACAGGTACATTAAATTTATTAAAAGCTTCAATCGACAATAAAGTTAAAAGATTTATCTTTGCTTCATCTTCTTCTATATATGGTGATTCCAAAGTTTTGCCAAAAAGTGAAGAAATGATACCAAATCCTAAATCAATATATGCTGTAAGTAAGATGGCTTCTGAATATTATGTCAGATTATTTTATAGTATATATGGACTGGAAACTGTTTCTCTTAGATATTTCAATGTTTTTGGTAAAAGACAAAATCCGGATTCTATATATTCTGCTGTTATTCCGATATTTATTAAGAATTTAAAGCTAAACAAACCGGTTATAGTATTTGGCGACGGTAACCAGAGCAGAGATTTTACACATATCGATAATGTAGTTTTTGCAAATTTCCTTGCTATGGTTTCGGAAAATAATAAAATATATGGTAATTACTATAATGTCGGGTGTGGAGAAAAAGTCAGCCTTAATGAAATTATTAATTTTTTAGAGAGAAAAATAGGTAGAAAAATAGAAGTTATTTATAAGGAAGAAAGAAAGGGGGATGTCAAAAATAGCAAAGCATCTTTAACCAATATAAAAAAAGATTTGAGCTATGAACCGATTACAAAATTTTATAAAGGACTCGACGATTTTTTAAATGATATATTTTAGCCAAGCAAGAGTTATATTAATGTTACTATGATAAAAAAAATTTTAAAATTATTAACAGAAAGGGAGCGCAAACGACTTTTCATGCTTTTTGGGGTTATGATGATTTCTGCTATTGTTGAAGTTGCAGGTATCGCTTCGATAATGCCCTTTCTTGCTTTAATTACAAACCCCGATATGATACAGGATAACAAGATTCTTAACTATTTTTACACGGTTCTAAATTTCAAAAGCACAAATAGTTATCTAATTTTTATAGGTGCAATAGTTCTAGTTATTTTAATAGTCAGTAATTTATTAGTGTTTGTTACCCAATGGGGTCTGGCACGTTTTTCCTGGATGAGAAGCCATTCAGTTTCAAGACGTCTACTATATAATTATTTGTACCAACCATATAAGTTTTTTCTAAATCAAAACACGTCTCTACTTGGGAAAAACATTCTTTCAGAAGTATCGTTGGTTGTAAAGGGAGTTTTTATACCTCTTTTAGAAATTTTCTCCCGTGGAATTGTAACTCTTTTTATTTTTACAATGCTTGTAACAGTTGAGCCAATTCTGGCGTTTTCATTAATATTTATTTTGGGTGGTGCTTACATATTAACTTATAGACTTATAAAACAGAAATTAAATATTAGAGGAAAAATAAGACACCGGTCCAATGCTGAGAGATTTAAAGCAATAAATGAAGCTTTTGGTGATATTAAACTGGTTAAGCTTATGGGGTATGAGAATTTTTTTATAAAACGCTATTCAAAACCTTCTGATGAACATGCAAAAGTTAATGCCACAACTCAAATTATTGAACTGATACCTAGATATATAATGGAAATTTTAGCATTTGGGGGGATTATAATAGTAGTTCTTTATTTATTGGCAACTGGAAAAGGACTTGGAGAATTTTTACCGATAATAGGACTTTATGCTTTTTCTATGTATCGTTTACTGCCTTCTATTCAATTAATTTTTTCTGGAACTGCTACTATACGTTTTAATTTGAAGGGACTCGATGCTCTCTATTATGATATGTATTCCTTTAATAATGTAGAGGTTGATGCTTCAAATAGAACAATAGAGGCTATTTCTTTTAGAAAAGAATTAAAATTTGAGGATATCACCTTTATTTATCCGGAAGCAAACAAGCCTATTATAAAAGACTTAAGTATAAAAATTAATATAAATACATCTGTTGCTTTTGTTGGGGCTACCGGGGCAGGTAAAACTACTGTTGCTAATATAATTCTAGGTCTTTTAAAACCCTATTCTGGGCGGATAACTGTAGATGGAATAGAAATCAATGATGAGAATTTACGATCATGGCAAATGAATCTGGGTTATATACCTCAGGATATCTATCTTCAAGATGATACTATCATGAGAAATATAACTTTTGGTATTCCTGATCACAAGGTAGATATGGATTCTGTAATACAAGCCGCAAAGATTGCTAATATCCATGATTTTATAGTAAATCAACTGCCTGATAAATATGATACTATTGTTGGGGAAAGAGGTGCAAGATTGAGCGGCGGCCAAAGACAAAGAATCGGTATAGCCAGGGCGATTTATCGTAATCCGGGAGTACTTGTGCTTGATGAAGCAACAAGTGCTTTGGATGGCGCAACAGAGAAGGAGGTCTTTAAAGCAATTGAAAATATTGCTAAAACGAAGACACTTATAATCATTGCTCACCGGCTGACAACTATACAGGATTGCGATGTTATTTATGTAATGGATAATGGAAATA
>Ga0307378_10009187_pt1 | contig 13016 bp, 9 predicted proteins | sample UN1MG_FD_202238 | JGI IMG/M metagenome (GOLD analysis project Ga0307378, IMG submission 202238) | Soil microbial communities from Risofladan, Vaasa, Finland - UN-1 | ecosystem: Environmental > Terrestrial > Soil > Coastal area > Acid sulfate soil | place: Finland: Risofladan, Vaasa | collected... | reverse complement strand
GCTTGGCTCCTTTTGTGGAAATCGCTGGTTTGAGACTCGTACAAACCCCCGGTTTACCACGTGTTCAAGGACCAAGCTAGTTCGGCTCGGCCTCCGCTTCCATAGTATCACCCTACGGAATTTCACGGATCGTGCAACCTTGTTCACCATGCGACCCGGGGACTGTCGCACAAGTCCGCACCACGAGGAGACCCACCCATGCCGACGATCGCCGCACGAGGACTCATCATGCGATGCCGTACTCCACTTGCCCTGGCGCCCGTTCTCATCGCGACGGTTGGCGTTTGGCTTTCGCTCGCCGACGGCCTCGCTGCCCAGGAGGAGCCGGCCGCCGACGCGTTCAACTTCGAGGAGGCATCCCGCGACGTGCCCAAGCCGCGCCAGATCTGGCCGATCGTCCGAGAGCACACGGTGCCGCTGGAGTTCCGGGTCCTCTCCGACGAGATCGTCCCCAGCGACACGGACCCGTCGAAGAAGCTCCGCAAAGTGACGGCCCACTTCTGGAGCCAGGAGCTGGCCGGCAAGAAGTGGGGCCATCCCTGCGTGATCTTCCTGCCGGAGGACAACGCGGCGAACCTCACGCCCGAGCGCAAGGGCAAGGTGGTGATCGTCGGCTCACCGCCGCGCGACTACTATCCCATCCACGTCGACAAGTACGGCGAGCCGATCGCCGCCCGCACCGGCTACCCCACCATGGTCATGTCGAACCCCGGCGAATACCCCGACGGCACCGCCATCGAGGGCGACATGCGCATCCTCACCAAGCTCCGCAAGGAGACCGGCCAGAACTACTACAACATGAACTGCCAACTGGCCGTCTCGTACATCCAGGCGATGAACGCGTTTCAGGAGTTCCTCGGGCTCGACGACCTCCAGGCCGTCGTCGGCGGGCACTCCAAGCGGGGCCGCAGCGCCACGGTCGCCGCGGCGATCGACCCCCGCGTCGCCTCGGTGATCATCATGGGCAACGAAAGCATCTACGACACCGAGCGCATCCAGTGGCACCTCTCCTTCCACCACGCCTTCTTCCAGGAGCAGGTGAGCGTGCCCGTCTTCTACCTCGGGGCCACCAACGAAGACGGCTACAAGATGTTCAACGTGAGCCTGATGCAGGAGCGGCTCAAGCGCCCGATGACCATCGAGCTGATCCCCAACTACTGCCACTCGAACTTCAGCGAGATCCAATACATGGACTTCCTGATGTGGGTCGCCCACGTGTTCGACGGCCGGCCGATCACGCAGATCAGCGACGTGAGCCACGAGCGGCAACCGGGGCGGACCATCTTCCGCGCCAAGATCGAAAGCGAGGCCAAGGTCCAGATCGTCCGCACATGGTACGTCTACAGCGACGACGAGGCGTGGCGTGACCTGATGTGGTACCACCTCCTGATGAGCAAGGTCGACGACCACTACGAAGCGGTGCTCGGCGGCAAGATCCCCGACGCCTTCCTGGTCGAGGTGGGCGACATCGCCCAAGGCATCCCCGGCTACGTCTCCAGCCTCCCCTACAAGCTCACCGACGCCCCGGTCATCGAGCGCCACTCCCGCGGCTCGCTGCCGCGGCTTTGGGAGCCGGGCGAGTAGGCCCGGAAGCGAGTGGCTGTTCACGTGTTTGGAGCGGGGTGTGAGAACATGGAAAGAAGAAAAGGGGAGCTCGAGGAATTGCAGGCTTGACGACCGGAAATCACATCATTGCGGCTTTTCCATCCCCTACCTTTCCCCTCTTCCTGCATTACACCTGAAGTCGCTTCATTCGGCGGAACGGTTGCGAGATTGGGTGCCTGCCACCAACTCTTGCTCGTTTCCCTGGAATCGCGCCAAGAGCGACGGCTCGTACAGGTTCACAGCGCTGGCCTCATCGCGCCGGGTGGCGACGAGGCGGACGAACCCGAGGTAGCGGCCCGCGTCGTTGTCGAGCGTCTCCGCGACCGACGGGAAGTGGCTCTTGCCGGCGCTCTCTACGGCGACCTCGAAGTCGCGCCACAGCTTCCAGCCGTCGGGGAGCGTGTCGACAACGGCCACGTCGACACGGTTGGACCGCTGCCACAGCGCCCGCCAGCGGTCGGCCGTGAGGAAGCAGATGCACTCGTCGTTCCAGAACGACGCGCCGTTGGACTGCGGCTGCGTCAAATGCTCCGGCACGCCGCCCTCGATCGGCTGCATCAGCCCGGGCACGACGACGCCGAGCGTGCCGCGCGGGCGCACGAAGCGGGTGAGGTAGGCGAGGTAGAGCTCGTCGGTGCCGAAGTACTCGTAGGCGTCGACGCTGACCACCGCGTCGAAGAACTCCTTGGCCAGCGGCAGGGCGTGGGCTTCGGCCTGAAGGGGGAACACGCGATCCTCCACGCCCGCGGTCCGAATCCGCTCCCAGTTGCCGTCGGGGGGCGTCCAGAGATCGGCCGCCCACACCTGCACGCCGAACTCCCGCGCGAGGAACACGCTGGTCAGGGCCTTGCCGCAGCCCAGGTCGAGCACCCGCATGCCCGGCTTCAGGTCCATGCGCTCGGTGAGCCACTCGACGAGCCACAGGGCGTTGGGCCCCATCTGGCAGTCCAGCACCCAGTCGGAGTCGTAGGCGTTGGAGCGGGGGAATTCATCGCGATGGAGGGGATGGGGAGATTCGGACATTGGGGGCTCCGTTGCTTCGCGGCTCGAACCGACGCACGGATGACACAACTCACGCCCGCCGGGTTCGGGCAAAAAGGGCGGGTGAAGGGCACTTCTTGGAGGTGGGGGCGGGGGCAATGGCGCTCGCGTTTCACCGGTCCCTCGCGATTCACGGGTCGACGTCCCACAGGACGATCCTGCCGTCTTGGCTGCCGGCCGCACCGAGCGAGCCGTCGGGGCTGAAGGTGACGCACTGGAGGGGGCCGAGGCGCCAGTTCAGCTTGTGGGCGACTTTCAGGGTCTTGAGGTCATACATCTTGACCAGCGTCGGCCCGCCATGGATGACGGCCAACGCGCGCCCGTCCGGGTGGAACGCGAAGGAGATGAAGTTGCCGAAGGCTTGCGAGCCGCTGATCCGCCGCGGCTTGCCGAGCTGGGCGGTCTCATACACGTACATGCTGGTGTATCCGCTCACTCCCAGGTGCTGTCCGTCCGGCGACAGCAGCGGGTGGCTGACGGAGTTGGCCGGAAAGCGAGTCGCCGCCAGCTCCTTGTTGTCGGCAAACGCCCGGATGCGAACGGCCGAATCGTCGACCGTGACCAGTCGCTCGCCGTCGGGGAGGAATCCGGCCAGGTGGTGAACAGACTGCGTCGACGTCGCGTGCCAGATCACCCGGCTGCTCTCGGCGTTGGTCTCGAGCGCGCAGATATCGTGGTTGCCGTAGTGGAAGCGGGCGACCACCAGTCGATCGCCGCTCGGCGAGACGACGACCTGATGGGCCGCGACGTCGGGCACGGGCAGCGGGGCGCCGTCGGCCGTGCGGAACGAGAGAAGGCGGCCGTCCCAAGCGACGTAGCACGACTCGCCGCTCGGGTGGATCGCCACCGCGTTGACGTCGGCCCACTTGCCGGGCGTGGGAAGCGGCAGCCGTACGCGGTCACCTTGCGGCAGCGTCCAGACGTCGATCCCCGCCTGACCGTCTGCGAACGCCACGGCGGCCAGCAATCGTCGCCCGTCCGGCAGGAACCGCAGTTGGGTCACTCCGTCGCCGGCTTCAAGGACCTGCATGGCCCACCCCCACGAAAGAAACAGAAGGGTAACTCGCCAATGCGTTCATTCGCATTGCGACAAAATGACGCCCAGCGAAGCAACGGCAAGGTATTGGTGCCACTGAGTAAATAGGGTCAACGAACTTCTACGTTTCGTCCTTATGTCTGTCAATTCGCGGGCAGGAATTGCACCGCGTCGACGACCACGTAGCCGTCGGTCCCTTCGTTGGCGATCACCACGCAGCCCTGGTCGCTCGCCGCAAAGCGATAGGTGCCCAGCGAGACGAACGGTCCGTCCGTGGCCGGCTCTCGCTCGTTCAGGGTGGTTTTCGTGGTCCCATCGGCGGCGACGATCGAGATGGGCACGTTCGTGGCCCGGTTGGGGTTCGGCGAATAGGCCACGCGGACCTCGTAGCGCCCCGCTTCGGGGAGTGTGGGGCGAAACACGGCCTGCTTCTCGCCTTTCTCCGCGTTGCCGTCGTGCCGGTATCCGAACTGGACGAACTCGCCGAGGGCACTGCTGGCGGGCCACTCGCCGGTCAGCTCCGCCTGTTGGTCGTCGACCACGATGCCCGGGAGCGACGCCAGGGTGATCCGCCGCGAGGCGCGCGGGTCCGTCCAATCGAGAACCTGCCCGTCGGCCAGGAGCCGTTTGCGCAGGGCTTCCACGTCGATCGCCTGCACGGCCGCGCCTTCGTCGATGGCCTGGCAGGCCGCCGTGGCGGCCGACTGCCCGAGGATCATGAACACCGGCTCCATGCGGATGGAGCCGTAGGCGATGTGGGAGGCCGACAGGCAGACCGGCACCAGCAGGTTCTCGCACTCCGACGCCTTCGGGGTGATCGCCCGGTAGCTCACCGGATAGGGACCGCCGGGGCTGATCTGGACGTCGCCCTCGTTGCGGGCGTGGCCGTCGGCGTCGACGTATCGCTGCACGTTGTGCGAGTCCATGTTGTACGAGCCCATGCCGATCGGGTCGGGCGTCGGCTTGACGCCCGTGAGGTGCAATTCCGTCATGACGAACTCGCCGGCCATGCGCCGGGCCTCGCGCACGTAGATCTGGTGCGGCCAGTGGCCGTTGTCGGGGAACTCGTCTTGGGCCAGGCCCCAGCGGCTCATTTCCGTGCGAATCGCTTCCGGGACGCGGGGATCGTTGGCCAGGAAATACATCAGGCCCTGCTGATACGCCTCGTGCTCCGCGATGATCTCGCGGCGCCGCTCGTAGGAGGCCTCGGGATAGTCGTAGTTCATCCCGATGTTGTCCGTCGAGAACGCGCCGTGATTGTTGGTGTCGGTCTTCCCGTTCGGGGCCGGGTCGAACTTGCGGAACACGTCGTCCCCCCCGGTTTGCAGGTAGCGGGCCAGAAGCTCGTATTGGAGGGGATCGTAGCCCAGCGGCTTGGCAAACGGCACGCGGTTCTCCGGCACCGTCGTGAGGCACATACGGAAGCAGTACGCCTGGACGCGATGGTCGCCCGCCCCTTCCTCTCCCGGCGGCCCGGCGTGGATCCGGGGCAAAAGGCCGCTGGACGGATCGCCGGGCACGACGTACGGATCGACGGGCTGGAGAAACTGATGGTACACGGCGTTTTCGGTTTGCACGGCGTTGAGCGTTTCGCCGAATTCCGCGTTCGACTCGCGCCCGACCTTGTACGAGACGCCCGCGGCGGCCATCAGGTCGCCCTCGTAGGTGGCGTCGATGAACGTCCGGCCGCGATAGGTCTTGCCGCGGAGCGTGGTGATCGAGACGAGGCGAGTCCCGTCTTTGCGCACGCCGCGGGAGCGATCGAGCCACTGGTCGCGGTCGACGCGGACGCCGTGCTCGGCCACGAGCCGCTCGAACGCCGCCTCGGCCACGTGGGGCTCGAACACCCACATCGCGTCCTCGTCCGGGCGATAGCGCGAGTAATCCTGGGGCTTCTGGTGAATCCAGGCTTCCGGCCGGTCGTAGTGCTGCTTGATCCGCTGGTAGAACTCGCGGGCGATGCCTCCGACGACTTCCTTGCGCCCGGAGTCGGTCCAGCCCAACCCGCCGCTGGAGAGGCCGCCCAGATGCTCATCGGGCGAAACGACCACGACCGACTTGCCCATCCGGGCCGCCTGCACTGCGGCGGCGACGCCGGCGGACGTGCCTCCGTAGACGACGACGTCGTACGACCGCTCCGCGCCGGGCGACGCGTCCTCGGCGGGAAATGCGGCGTACGGGCGTGCAAGGAGAAGCAGGCAAATGATCGGGCAGGACCGAGTGATCGCTAGTTGGATCGTGATCGCTTGTTGCATCGCGTGGGGCCTTTCGGGGCGTACGGCGAGTGCGTCTTCGCACCTCATCGTTCTGGTGAGACGGACCTTATTCCTGCGTAACCGTTCACGGCGTTCGATGAAAGCAGCAGGCACACGCCGTGTGCCGTCAGCGGATGCCATGTTCAGGTCAGACCAACGACGCGTGCAGACGACTCTGCGGCGTTCTGCTCGCCGAGCGTACGGCGTACGGCGTGTGCCTGCTACTTTGCCCATTCTAGTCGGCAGTGGCCCCAACTCCAACTCCCGGGTCGCCACGAGTCACCCGGCGAGGTTCGACCTCGCGAGCGCTTGTTTTTCCGGTCTCGTTGGGCCACAATCGACGCGTGACCGTGGCCGGCCCCTGCGGCAAGCTCGGGGCGGCCGGCCCGTCGAGCGACCACGTTCTCGGAGGGAGGTAACCGTCATGCGTAACGTCGCCCTGTGCGTTCTGATTGCGGCCGTTCTCTGCGTGGCGGCGGCCGTCCACGCCGATCCGCTCGCCGAAATCACGCGATCCATCGAGGGGCGGACCCGCCGCGCTTCGAGCGGGCTGTTCGACCCGGAATCGAACGCCGACGCCTACCACGTCGGGCCCGGCGAGACCATGGAGCTGACGACGCTTCCCGGGCCGGGCGAGATCCGCCACATGTGGTTCACCATCGCCGGGCGCGACCGCCGCTGGCCCCGCACGCTGGTCCTCAGGATCTACTGGGACGGGGCCAAGGTTCCCTCCGTCGAGACGCCGATCGGCGACTTCTTCGCCGCCGGAAACGGGATGCGGGCGGACGTGAATACGCTGCCGATCCAGGTGACGTCGTACGGCCGGGCCCTGAACTGCTACTGGCGGATGCCCTTCCGCAAAGAGGCGCGGATCGAAGTCACCAACGAGGGGGAGAACCAGCTTACCGTCTACTGGCAGTTCGATTGGATGGAGCTGCCCCGCCTGCCCGACGACGCGCTCTACTTTCACGCCCGCTACCGACAGGAGTTTCCCGCCAAGCCGTTTTCGCCGTACGTGATTTTCGAGGGGCAGGGCGAGGGGCACTACGCGGGGACGGTCTTCTCGATCCAGTGCAGCTACGGGAGCTGGTTCGGGGAGTCGGACGACCGGTTCTACGTCGACGGCGAGGCCGAGCCGTCCATCGTGGGCACCGGCTGCGAAGACTTCTTCAACGACGCCTGGAACCTGCGTCTGTTCACCAATGCCAACACGGGCGTGACGATCAAGGAGCCCAACGGCGAAGACTGCCGGTTCACCGCCTACCGGTGGCACGTGCAGGCCCCGGTGACGTTTCGCAAATCGCTCAAGGTGGACATCGAGCGGCGGAGCTTCGCCCAGGTGACGGACCCGGAGACCGGCGAGCGAAAGCTCTACGACTTCAAGTACCGGCCCGACTTCTGCTCGTCGGTGGCGTTCTGGTACCAGAAGACGATCGCCCGGCCGTTCGACCGCTTCCCGCCCGTCGAGGAGCGGGTCAATGAGGAGATCTTCCTCGAAACCTCCGAGATGGCCGACCGGATCGAGACCTCGCCGGAGGTGACCGCCCGGCGCAACAGCAATCGGGTCTGCAATCTGAAGCGCGGGCTGTACGTGGACAACGCGGGCGTGGGCGGGTGGTTCGAGGTGCCCTGCCGCGTCGAGGAAGAGGGCAAGTACTCGATCTCGGTCTTCCAGTGCCTCTACCGAACCGGCGGCGTATGGAAGGTCACGCTCGACGGGCCCGCCGGAGAAATCCTTCTGGATCGGGCCATGGATTTCTACGACCCCTACCTGGCCTGGAAGGAAAACCGGCCCGAGAACTTCCTCTACGGAACGTGGTTCGAGAAGAAGGTCGGAATCCACCAACTCGTGCCCGGCGACTACGTGTTTCGCTTCGAGTGCGTGGGATCGAACCCGCTCGCCCGGGCGGAGGATTCCGACGAGCCCGGCTTGAACTGCCGCCTGGACGGCGTCTCCCTGCGCCGGTTCCCCTGGGACGACCTCTACGGCCAGATGCAGCGTTACCTTGCCGACGAGGAGAAGCGCTTCGCGGAGATGGTCGATCGGGCGAAGCAGACGGTCGCCGGCCTCGACGCCGCGATCCGGCGATTCCGGCTCGATACGGGCGAGTACCCGAGCGGCCTCGCCGAGCTTCTCGCGCGTCCCGCGCGACTCTCGACAGCGACCGGCAATTGGCCGTACGTCAACGCGCTACCGTTGGATCCGTGGGGGCAAGCGTACCGCTACGCGCATCCCGGGACATTCAACCCGGACGCGTTCGACGTCTATTCCGTGCATGGCCATAGCAGGAGCCCGGCCGGATGGATCGGCAACTGGCCCAGTCCATTTCGCCTCCGAGGGGCCTTGGAGGGCGAAGATCTCGGGATCCACGCCAGAAGCGAGGAGGTATCCGTCACGAAGCAGGAGGTCGGCATCGCGTCGTTTCCGCCGCTTTCCGGGGGGCGGCTGCTCTTCGTTCGGCTGCGGGAGAAAGGAGACTCGATCGATCTGGCGCTTCCCGCTTCGATCGAGCCGGGCCGCTACGTGTTGAAGGTGCGGCTGGTCACCTCCCGGGATTACGGCGTCCTTCGCGCCAGCTTCAACGGCGCGCCCCTCGGCCGGCCCGTGGATACCTACTCGCCGAAGATCGACGCCCGGTCGGTCGAGTTGGGACCGGTGGACGTGACCGCCGAGGCGAACGTGCTTCGGCTGGAGGCCGTGGATCGGAATCCCGCGTCCGCCGGGTGCTACGCCGGCCTCGACGCCGTCTTGCTGGAGGCCGTTCGATAGGGCCTGAGACGGAATAGGGCCTGAGACCGGGCCAATTCGCCGCTCTTCCGGCAGACGGCAACGGTCGGCAAGTCCGGGGGAAAACCCCGCCTCTCAAAAAAATTTCCGGACGCGGCTTGAGCGGAGGCGTTGACAGACGCGACCAAATCGCTATCATTGATCCGTTCAAGCTGCTCACTAGGTCGGCCGGGGCAGCCTTCCTTGCCGTGTGTGGGCAGCTATCCCGTCTGGATCGCCTCCCTCCTGGTTTTTAACACCCCCTTCGGACGGCCAATCATGGTGGCTGAGGAGGGGGTCCCTACGTTGAGCCGAGACGAGACCGAGTTACCGAGCGAGTGAGTTTGGATGTCTTTGAAGATGGATCGCAACTGCCGTTTCCCTTCCCCCGACGTAACGACGCTGGCCCAAGAGTGCCTCGAGAGAAGCCCTTACGTGACCGTGAGAAACGTGTCCTGTGAGTGCGACGGCGGCGTGCTCTTCCTGCGAGGCCGTTTGCCCAGCTACTACCAGAAGCAGCTTGCCCAGGAGGCGGTTGCTGAGCTGGAAGGGGTAACGCAAATCGTCAATCAGACGGAAGTCATTCCCTCCTTTGCCTAGCCTACGGCACCCTCCTTCGCTTACCCCGCCGCATGGTTCTCCCCGGAATCGCTGTGTCCACGCGATCCGATAGGGGACCTCCACGAGGATGAAGATGAGAGTCAAGCTCGTCAGCCAGAGTCCGTGGACGCCGAAACGCAGGATCGTCGTGAAACGCTTCCCGGCAATGATCGGCCGAGATCCCGACGCCGAGGTCCAGGTCGACGATCGTTGGGCCAGCCGTCGCCACTGTGAGATCGATCAGGTGGACGGGACCCTGGTGGTCCGGGACGTCGGCTCGCGACACGGCACGTTCGTCAACGGCGAGTCGGTCCGCTCGGCCCGCCTGCTGCCGGGGGATCGGCTCACCGTCGGCGCCACCAGCTTCGAAGTGGTCTATCGAAGGACCGCCGGGCGACCGGCCGAGCAACCCCACGCGGCAAGCTCGTGTTGACGGTGGGTATTATCCGGTCACGCGAGAGAGGTCTTGTCAGGTCGCTCCCATGGAGCCGTGCCTGGCCACCGTGCGAAGGGCGATCAACGGGGAGCCCGGATTCCCCGGAAGAAGGCGTCCGACGCCCGTGCGCTGGCCACCAAGGGCTCAATAGATGCCCTCGTCCCACGTGGGCAACTCGAGCGAGTGAGGCTCACCATGCGCCGGCCGGAAAGACTCGCCGGCTGGCTCCCGGACCGGCCTGCCGTAGCTGTCGGCGGGGACGATGGCCATCGCAAGCTTCTCGGCCTCCAACTTGCGCCAATGAGACAGGTACTGGTACATGCAGCCCCAGCCGGCAAACGTGAGCCCCAGAAGACACCAGACGAAGAACGTGGACGGCTCGGGGGCCAGGAGCACCTCGACGTCCGGCTCGCTTGCGTGAGCGGCGATCTTCTCCGGGCCACCGGTCGCGCCGTACAACTGAAAGTGCAGCGTGGCCCCGGTCCCACCCAAAACCGAAACCTCGTAGACGTTGATCTGACCGGCACCGAGGGCCAGCTCCGTGGGGAAAGGGCCGGAAAAATCGCCTACGGGCGAATCGTTCAACCGGAAGTCGCCGAGCGAGAACTCCTCCCAAACGGTCCCCGGCCCAAACAGGCCGTCGGCGGGAAGGGGAGTCCCATCCTCCAGGACCGGTGTGGCGCCGTCGGTGACAACGCCCTCCGGCCCAATCGTCACCACGCCAAGGCTCGTCCGAACCGTCGTGTTCCGCACGGGCACGGCGGGAAGGGAGGGGTCCACAAAGCCGTGGAACCATCCCAGGCCCTGTCCGCCCACCTGGGCGGGCTTGAAGGAGATGGCCAGCCCCAGGTCCTCTTGGCGATAGGCAATCGCCAGCCGGACGTTCTCGATCGCCCCGTTCGCGCCCGGGCCGCTGACGTTTCCGACAGCCCAGAGCCGAAATGGCTTCCCGCTGGAAGATCCGGGCGGTGCCATCACCCACGAGTTGGTGGCCTGATCGTAAACCCCACCTTCGAGGTAAAGCTGGAGCACGGGGGCTGCGTAGAGACCACGCCCACCCGCCAAAAGCAGTAATCCCAGAATAGCAACCGCTGCAACTCTTCTCATCTTGCCTCCTGCGCCCCATGACATGGGCAATCCTTGCCGCACGAAAACGACTCCATGCACAAGCCTCTACTAATACTCCGCCGGACGAAAGTCAATCCTGACAACGAGAAACGAAGTATCCCGAAATTATGGGCCGCGAGGCGGACAAGACCCGGATAAATACCCTTTACGGAGGTAGATGGCACCCACGACAGAGGTGTTTGTCGGGGTCGATTCGTGGAACCACGACTCATTGGAGGCATGAACGATAGACCTGCGGGTCTGAGCAACATAGGCAGGGAATTCCGGTTGAAGAATATCTAAGGTTTTCCGCAGGCCGTGGCCGAACATAGCAACTGCACATGGCCGGAAGGCCCACGATCACATTGCGCAGGGGGGCGCAATATGCCACTGAGTCGAATCGATGACGCCAGAAGCTCTCTCCTTGCCTCGCCCAACGTGCAGCCCGGCATCTACTGTAGCAACCGGGATTCCAGCATGGCTCCCCATCCTTCTGCTGGCGACCGTCGCGTCGCCCGCTAGCGCGCAGAGTGCCCTGCAATGGTCGTCGCGCCGGCCCCAGCCGAAAGAGAGTGTGGTCCAAGCGGTCCACTCGCTGCCCGTTGCCCGGCCCGCGTCCGAGGCCGCCTCTCCGGATCGCCCGCAGAATCAAGCGGAGGGCTCCTCGTGTCCGTCGGTGGGCAAGTGCGATCGATCGGTCGGTGGCACGGAGGTCGTCCAGGTAGCGCACCACAGCGAGTTGGCCGGCGGTGGCCAACCGGTGTTTGTCGAGGCAGAGCCCGAGCCGGCATACCCGCCCGGAATCGGGGGCTCCGATCCCGACGCGTCCTGCGCCTGCGGCGACCCCATGGGCGGCTGTGACGGCGCCGTGGGCTACTGCGACAGTCCCCGGGGGGGGTGCGACGGTCCCATGGGCGCGTGCTATTGGCCCGGCGACTACTGGTCCGGCTGCGGTCAAGGAGGGTGCGTTCTTCCGGTCTGGTCCGCCTGGAAAGACCGCTTGTGGTTTCGCGGCGAGTATCTGCTGTGGTGGACGCAGGGCGCGGACGTCCCCCCGTTGGTGACGACCAGCCCCTTCGGCACCGACCGAAACGACGCCGGCGTGCTCGGGCAGGACACGAGCATCCTGTTCGGCGACGACGCCTTGAACACGGACACACGCTCCGGCGGCCGTTTCACCTTGGGCTACTGGTTTCGGCCATGCCAGTTCGGGTTGCAGGCGAGCTACCTGTTTCTGGGCGACCAGACCGATCGGTTTGAGGCATCGAGCCTGGGAGACCCGATTCTTGCCCGTCCGTTTTTCAACGTCCAAACGGGCGAGCAGGATGCTCGTCTGATCGCGTTTGAAGACGCCGCGGCCGGGCCAATCGTGGAGGGGTCGATCCTGGTGGAGTCGACGACGTCGTTTAGGGAAGCGGAAATTCTGTTCCGGCGAGTCCTCTCCCAGCAGTGCGCGGGCCGGCTGGATTTTCTGATCGGCTATCAGTTCGCCCGGCTGGAGGACGGTTTGCTGATCGAGGAGTCGACGGTGTCGCGGAACCAGCAGGGCATCGTGGCCGGAACGGAGATCGATCTGTTCGATCGGTTCGACGCGATGAACGAGTTTCACGGTGCCGAGTTGGGCGTGGTCTTCGAGGAGCGCCTATGCCGCTGGTCGCTGGAGATGTTGATGAAGCTGGGGCTGGGCAGGACGCACTCGCAGGTGGCGATCCACGGGCGGACGGTCACCACGGTTCCCGGTTTCGACCCGGATCCCAGTCCGGGAGGCCTTCTGGCCCTGCCGACCAACATCGGAAGCTACGAGCAGGATCATTTCGCCGTGATTCCGGAATTGGGGGTGACGCTGGGCTACGACGTCACCTGCAACCTGCGGGCCACGGTCGGCTACACGTTCATCTACTGGAGCAAGGTGGCCCGACCCGGCGATCAAATCGACCTGGACGTCAACCAGTCGCAGTTCCGCGGAGGGAATCTGGTCGGGGAGCCGCGCCCTGCGTTTTCCTGGGTCACCACCGACTACTGGGCCCAGGGGCTGAACTTCGGGCTGGACTACCGATTCTGAGCGGGCAGGCGCGGCACGGCGGAAGTGATGGGGTGACAAGGTGACGGGGTGACGGGGTGACGGGGTGACGGGGTGACGGGGTGACGGGGTGACGGGGTGACGGGGTG
>Ga0307378_10009179_pt1 | contig 13021 bp, 8 predicted proteins | sample UN1MG_FD_202238 | JGI IMG/M metagenome (GOLD analysis project Ga0307378, IMG submission 202238) | Soil microbial communities from Risofladan, Vaasa, Finland - UN-1 | ecosystem: Environmental > Terrestrial > Soil > Coastal area > Acid sulfate soil | place: Finland: Risofladan, Vaasa | collected... | reverse complement strand
TTTTCGACCTCGCCTTCAAGCAACCTGCTAACCGGTATCCCTGTCCATCGGGAAACTATCTCGGCTATATCTTCACTATCTACCTCTTCCTTCAACATAGCCCCATTTGCTTGAAGTTCACGAAGCCGGTCTTCTTGCCAACTGAGCTGCTTTTCTAATTCGACCAGCGTACCGTAACGCAGGCGAGCTGAGGCCTCCAAATCAGCCTGGCGTTCTGACTGTTCAATCTGGATTTTAGCATCGTCAATCTTTGCCTTGGTGGCCTGAATCTCATCAATAGCCGTTTTTTCCGTCTCCCACCGGACACGAAGGGCATTTGCTTTCTCTTTCAATTCTGCAATTTCAGCTTCAATCCGACCGATCCTGTTCTTGGACGCCTCATCCCGCTCTTTCTTGAGGGATTCGCGCTCGATTTCTAGTTGCAGAATATGGCGATCCACGGTATCCAGTTCGGTCGGTTTCGAATCGATGACCATCTTTAACCGGCTGGCGGCTTCGTCAATCAGATCAATAGCCTTATCCGGCAACTGGCGATCACTGATATATCGATGGCTTAGCGCGGCCGCGGCAATGACGGCGCTGTCCTGTATACGAACGCCATGATGGACTTCGTATCGTTCTTTCAGTCCACGAAGGATCGAAATTGTATCCTCCACCGAAGGTTCCTCGATAAAGACCGGCTGAAATCGTCGTTCTAAGGCGGCATCTTTTTCGATGTATTTGCGATATTCATCCAGGGTGGTTGCTCCCACGGTATGCAGTTCTCCTCGGGCCAGCATGGGTTTGAGCATGTTGCTGGCGTCCATTGAACCCTCGGCTGCCCCGGCCCCAACCATGGTATGCAATTCGTCTATGAAGAGAATGATCTGACCTTCACTTTCGGCGATCTCTTTGAGTACCGCTTTCAACCGTTCTTCAAACTCGCCACGGAATTTTGCGCCAGCGATAAGGCTACTCAAGTCGAGCGCGATCAACGTTTTATCTTTCATGCCTTCTGGCACATCGCCTTTGACGATTCTTTGAGCCAGCCCTTCGGCCACGGCCGTCTTACCGACGCCAGCTTCGCCGATAAGCACCGGATTGTTCTTGGTCCGCCTGCTTAAGACCTGGATAACCCGGCGCACCTCTTCATCCCGGCCAATGACCGGATCTAGTTTACCAAGCCGGGCCAGCTGGGTGAGATCCCGACCGTACTTAGCCAGGGCTTCGTAGGTGGACTCGGGATTTTGATTTGAGACCCGTTGCCCGCCACGAATACCGGTCAATGCCCGCAGCACGTCTTCGCGACCCACATTGGCATTAGCCAACGGAGCGAGGTTTCGTATGTCTTTAGCAATATCAACCAGGGCCAGGAAGAGATGTTCGGTGCTGACGTAGTCATCTTTCATCTTGGCTGCTTCTCGTTCGGCCGCTCGGGCTACATTGGCCAGCTCTTTGGAGATCCCTACCTGGGTGGCCGGACCCACCGCCCTTGGCAGATGACTAAGCTCTATATCAACATGTCTATCGAGTTGATGCCGGTCGACGCCAATGCGGTTGATTATCTGCGGCACCACGCCTTCTTCCTGGTTCAGGAGAGCAGCCAGTAGGTGTAACGCCTCGATCTGGCTATTATTTTGCTCTTCGGCTAGGTTCTGCGCACCTAATACGGCATCCTGGGCCTTTTGTGTATATTTGTTTAAATTCATCCTTTCCTCTCGTTTGTTTCACATGTTACTCTCTGGTGATCAGCTTCGTAACGAATGTTCGATCCCAAATAACCATGATTATTGTCGGTCAAGAACATCAGAGAGCCATTGGTGGAATATCAGAGAAACGTTAGCAGTTCAATCAGGGTTGTTTTATAATAAATCATGTCTGGTGAGCGTTGTTCAAATGGTTATCAATCCACCAGGCTTTTCCTGATTTTCACCCAAATGAATGACCGAGGGTCGATATTATGCAGGAGCGAGGAGGGATGATGGCTGATAAACCCAGTCTATATAGAAATGTGACCGGTCAAGTCGATAAGGCGGCCGAATTAATGGGTCTCGACGACGATATTCGCGAAATCCTATCGATGCCGACCAATGAAATTGTCGTTCATTTCCCGGTTAAGTTAACCGATGGGACGATCAAATTATTTGAAGGTTATCGGGTCCAGCATAATAATGTCCTTGGTCCTTTCAAGGGCGGGCTTCGTTATCATCCGTTGGTAAATCAGGATGAGGTTCGTGCGCTGGCCGCCTGGATGACCTGGAAAACGGCTATCGCCAATCTTCCTTACGGTGGCGCTAAAGGGGGTATCCAGTTTGATCCTCAGGATTACAGCTTAGAAGATTTGGAAAAAATCACCCGGCGCTTCACCTTTGCTCTAGGCAGTAATATTGGACCCGAATACGATATACCAGCGCCTGATGTCAATACAAATGCCCAAATTATGGCCTGGATAATGGATACCTATCTATCCATGCAACCTCCCCATGAACGACAGGCTAATTTTCACGTGGTTACCGGAAAACCAATTGAATCGGGTGGTAGTGTCGGCCGGGATAAAGCCACCGGACAGGGGGTGGTTTATACGCTAGAGCGTTGGGCCAAGGACAACCACTTTGATCTCTCTAATGCGACCTACTTTGTGCAAGGGTTTGGCAATGTTGGATCGTGGGCATCCGTACTGCTGCAACAGCACGGGGCTAAACTTCTGGCTGCCGAAGATGCGTCGGGCGCCATTTACAATCCAGCGGGGATCGATGCTGACGATTTAACAGCCTATGTTGCCGCCAATCGTCTATTGGAGGGTTATCCGCGCGCTGAACGTATTGATCACAAGACTTTTATGGCGACCAAAGCCGACATTTTTATACCGGCCGCCTTGGAAAGTCAGATAACAGAGATAACCGCCCCCTTGCTAAATGTTAAACTGGTCGCCGAAGGGGCTAATGGTCCAACGACACCGGAAGGAGATACCATTCTTTTCGAGAAAGGGATCCAACTATTGCCCGATGTGCTTTGTAACGCCGGTGGGGTCATCGTCAGCTACTTCGAATGGTTGCAGAATAAACGCTCGGAATTTTGGGATTTGGAGGAAGTGGATGGCAAGTTGCATAAGATGATTATGAAGGCCTATGATCGTGTAGAGAAAGCGGCCGTCGACTATGAAACCGATTGGCGCACAGCGGCCTACATCGTCGCCCTATCCCGCCTGGAGAAGGTATATCGCGAACGAGGGATCTTCCCCTAGTGAATAACCCTGTGGTCTATCGACTGCGGCCGTCGACCCAGGATGATTACGAATTTATCTACCAGGTCAAAAAGACCGCTCTGGGGCCTTATGTGGCCGCGACCTGGGGCTGGGACGAAACTTTTCAGCGGGCGTACCACGCTCAAGGATTTGATCCAGCTGAATATCGAGTGATCCTTGTGGATAGCCAAGAAATCGGCGTATTGGCCGTCCAATATGGTGATTCAGAAATCAACCTGTCTGAGCTTTATATCTTGCCCGAATACCAACGACTGGGTCATGGTTCATCGATAATTAAGGATTTACTCACCGAGGGGAAGTTGAGGAGTCGCCGGTTGAAGCTGGGAGTTCTCAAAGTCAATCCCGCTAAACGGTTATATGAGCGGTTAGGTTTTACAGTCATTGAAGAAAACCAAAACTACTTCATGATGCATCTTAAACCGTAACAAGCGAGAGAGGCCAGCCTGTTCTCTTATACCAATCCAACCTTTGATTAGGGCAGTTTTCCCGATTTATCATTCGTTTAGGCAATTATTCCTTTGTTCATACGGGTACCATGAACTGTTCGACCTTATCTAGCCAAGTTTGAATCCATACTATCTGAATGATGGCCGGTATCTGCCACCAGTAGAATAGGGATATACGAGGCTAACAAAAGTGTTCGATATACTTGTTGTGGGTGGCTTTATTTTCATTGAAAGATACGAGCCAGGTGCCGGTCACCGACGATTCCCCATCGATCTGGCCTTCAAGATCTTCTAACTCGGTCAGCCGGCACTACGTGTTCCGTATGATCCAGATCGCCCCGTTTGATTCCTGTGGCTTGGCAGCTGTTCCGTTTCTATTTGATTTGCAAATGTACTCTCCTGTTGTCTTTGGTTTCGATTTTTAGTGTTGCTTAATGCTCATTGTGAATCTTTGAAATATGTTAGGGCAATGCATTTTGGAGCACCTTCAATCGTTACAGATATCCTGTAATTATTAGTTGAGTTCGTGCTTGACCGTGGGCATGGCGATGTTGTACGATGGTGCCAGATAAATAATTTTGCTCAAGCTAAGCCGAAAGGAGGCCATTGATGGACAACAGTGTGTACAAAGTAATTGAGTTAGTGGGCACCAGTGAGGAATCTTGGGAGGCTGCGGCCAAGAATGCAGTTGAGACGGCTTCAAAATCCCTGTCGAATCTGCGCATTGCCGAGATCAACAAGCTTGATCTGAAGATCGAAAACGGCAAAGTGGTCGCCTACCGAGCCCGGGTAGCGCTTTCCTTCAAATATAAGGACTAACTTTTAGCTCCTAATTTGATACGAAAAAAGCCCTGCCGGCCGATCCGGCAGGGCTTTTAAGTTTCTAATCCAATCATATTAATATCATCCCATTTGGAGACTCTTGTGTAACGAGCAAAGGAAAGAACAACGATACCACCGTAACGATCATCATTAAAGTAGACATAATACCTGGCGCCGAAGAATCACCTCAAAATACTGAGAAATCACTTGGCAGACTACCGCTGTTACAAAGGCCAACAGCCACCGATATGATGGGTTAATCCCATAGATTGATTTCCAGGAATTGTCGAAAGGTAAAGATCCCTATTTGTGGGGTGTTTTGGATACATTTGCCGGAGATCAGAAGGAACGAACTCGCGAATTTGCCAAGTCCAATTGAATAATCGTCGTTCTGCTCTATACTAAGCCGTTATAATGAACCAATCATCTGCTGCTACCGTTACTCTTGACGATGTGATGCGCCTAGTATTGCCTCTTACCACCATTGTTATCGGAGGTGATTATTCTGGACGACAGGCGAATTGGGTATCGATTCTAACAGAACTCGATAATCTCGAGGGCCAGATCTTGGCCGGCGACATCGTTTTTCTGCCAGATGCATTACAACAAAGCGCATCCGATGTGACCCTGGCCGAAATGATACAATCCCTGGCCTGGTTATCGGCTTCGGCGCTTTTAACTTTTCGCCCCATATCGAAGAATGTCATCCAGGCGGCCGAGTTCAACGATCTTCCCGTGATGATCGTATCGGGAGATGTGACCTTACGAGAGTTGCACCAACGCGTGGCCGGCCTGTTGGTTGACCGGCAGAAACAGATTGCTGAACGAGGTCTGCAACTATATCGACGTTTAACGGAGATGTCTCGCGAAGGACAGGGACTGGCAGCGATGACCGAAGTGATGTCGCGGCTCACTGGAAAGATGGTTGCTGTTCAAGATAAGCGGCTAGAGATTGTGGCCATTACGATACCACCAGGACTTGGCATAGAGCTCGAGGCTGCCCATCTGGCGTTGGGACGACAGGATACGCTGCCCCGACCCTTGCATAATCGCAAAGAAGCGGCTACATCGTCGCAAAGCCATTGGCAGCAGCTATTACCGATAGGCGACCAGGAGATGGCCCGGCTGATCAGTCCTATCGTGTCCGGAGATCGAGCCCGGGGCTACGTATCGGTGGTTGGCCAACCTGATGAATTGGATCTGCTTGACATGGTAACTGCTGATTACGGGGCGGCGGCCTGTGCCTTGGAAATGGCCAAGGAAAAAGCAATCAGTGAGGTCAAGAAGGAACTTCGGGGCAACTTTCTTGAAGGACTTCTGGCCGGCAAAATACTCGATGAGGAAATTGAACGCTTAGCTGGCCGGCTTGATCATGATACCAATTGCCCACATGTCATTTTGACATTCAGATGGGAAGGCAACGATGTACCCTCATTGCGTCGAATGGAATCCCCTCTGCATAACATCTTGTCGAGTCACAATCGACCGGCCCTGACCCATATCTACAGCACCGATCATGTGTGCATTTTTCAGGCTCTAGAAGAAGGGGACGATGATATCAACACTGGGCTTGAATTGGCCCGTCGGTTAAGAGAACATCTACGGTCTGAGTTCCCTCAGAAGCGTCTGGTGGGTGGCATCAGTGGCCCGGCTGCAACATTAGCCGAATGGCCAATCGTCTACCGCCAGGCGGTACAGGCGATGCGCCTCGCCGAACGTTTACATCTGGATACAATCGTCGAATTTAATAGCCTCGATATCTATCAGTTATTAGCTGAACTAGAAGATTTCCCAGCAACGCATAGATTTTGCGAGAAGATTATTGGCCCCCTGGTGCATTATGACGAACGTCATCGTAGCAGCCTGGTAAAAACCATTGATGCCTATTTTGATTACCGGGGGAATATCAGCCAGACTTCAGAGCGTTTGTTCGTACACCGCAACACTTTACTCTACCGGCTTGAACGCATTCAAGAGGTAACTGGCCAAAACCTGGAGAACCCGGACGAGCGCCTTGCTTTGCATCTGGCGCTAAAGTTTTGGCAGTTGCGGCCGGAAGCTGATGGGAAGGTTTCTCAATAGCGCTCGCTATCTAGGCCCCTGACATCCCCAATAAAAAACAATCCCCTGCGCTACAATAACTGGCAACTCCAGAACTTATCTAATCGGTTTGGTTTTTGTCGTTGCGACTCGAGGGGCAGAAAATTTCTTTATCATAGTTGGTAGATAAAGTAGGTTAATTGAGCCGGTTGACAATAACCTGGCCCAACTCGCGAGTCCCGAGGGCTTTCTCTTTGTCCCTGGCCAGGTCCGTGGTCCGGAAGCCGTCACTAATAACCTGATCGATAACCGACTCAATTAGCTGGGCTTCTTCAATCAGGCCTAACGAATGGCGCAGCATCATTGCGGTCGAAAGGATTGTCCCGATGGGGTTAGCAATGCCTTGCCCGGCAATATCAGGGGCCGAACCATGAATAGGTTCGTATAAGCCCCTTGGATAGCCATGCCCGTTAACAATCTCGCCCAGGGAGGCTGATGGAAGATTGCCCATTGAACCCGAGAGAACCGAGGCTTCATCAGTAAGAATATCGCCAAACAGATTGGCGGTGACGATGACATCAAAAGTTCCAGGCCGGGTAAGCAAATGCATCGCGGCTGCGTCGACCAGAAGATTTTCCAGCGGAATATCAGGATACGAATCCGCTACTTCGGCCACTGTCTGCCGCCAAAGGCGGGAGCTTTCCAGAACGTTCGCTTTGTCCACCGATGTTACTTTTCCGCGACGTTGGCGGGCGGTAACGAATGCCAAATGGGCGATTCTACTAATCTCGCTCTTGCCGTAGATCATCGTGTCGATGGCGAACTCCTCGCCATCGACCATGCGCCTTTCTTGCGGTTTACCGAAGTAAATGCCCCCAGTTAGCTCTCTAATAACCAGGAAATCGACGCCTTCAAGCCGTTCCCGTTTTAACGGGGAGGCTCTCAGCAGGTCAGGATGTGGTTTTACCGGCCGCAAATTGGCAAAGAGGCCTAACGCCTTTCTGAGACCTAATAAACCCTGCTCTGGCCGGACTTTGGCTGTGGGATCATCCCATTTAGGTCCACCAACCGCACCCAATAAGACAGCATCAGCCAACAAACAGGCTTCGAGAGTTGATTCTGGGAGCGCTGTCCCATAGGCATCAATGGCGCAGCCACCCAGCAACTGTTTTTCAGTGGTTAACTCGTGACCAAAGCGAGCGGCTACCGTAGCCACTACTTCCAAGGCAACAGCCGTAACCTCCGGACCAATCCCATCTCCTGGCAATACAACGATCTTTACTTTCATATTTTTTAAGATCCGGCTCTATATTCCTAATTAGCTTGGCCCCATCAGGTTATTATTCTTCCCATTGATAAGGGCGAACTCAATACTATCGAATAGCGCCTGCCAACTAGCCTCAATAATATTAGCGCTGGCGCCGACTGTGCTCCAGCGATGAGCTCCCTTTTCCGTGTCGATTAATACTCGAGTCGTGGCGCCGGTGCCATTTTGACTATCGAGAATGCGGACCTTATAGTCGGCCAGGTTCACGTCTTCCAGCGATGGATAGACATTTAGTAAGGCTTTTCGTAGTGCCGCATCTAAGGCATTAACCGGACCATTACCCTCGGCCGCCGTAAAGAGCATCTGATCACCGACTCGAACTTTGACCGTGGCGTCAGCAGAAACCCCTCTGTCCTGGCGGTGCTGGACCAAAACCGTGAAATCAAGTAATTCAAATGGAGGCTGGTAGCCAACCTGAAGTCTGTGCAACATCAAGCTCATGGATGCTTCCGCGCTCTCGAAAGCGAAACCTTGGGCTTCAAGAGTCTTGATCTGTTGAAGAACTTCTTGGGCCTGAACGCTGTCCGTATCGACGCCAAATTCACTTGCTTTATCCAGCACATTGCCACGTCCGGAAAGCTCCGAGATGACCGTCCGTTGACGATTGCCGACAAGGGCCGGCTCAATATGTTGGTAGCTGGCCTCATTCTTGCGCATCGCGGCAACGTGAATGCCGCCTTTGTGGGCAAACGCGCTTGAGCCCACAAAGGGGGAGTGGCTATCGGGCGACAGGTTGGCAACTTCGGCGACAAATCGTGAAAGTTCAGTTAGTTGTTCAAGATTTGCCGCTGGGACGCATTCTTTCCCCATCTTGATCTGCAGGTCGGCGATGATGGTACACAGGTTGGCATTGCCGACACGTTCACCGTAGCCGTTGATCGTACCCTGAACATGGCTGGCGCCAGCCATGACTGCCACCAGGGTGTTAGCTACGCCGCAACCGGCATCATCATGGGTATGAATACCGATAACGGTATCGACTCGTTTCATAACAATGTGTAGGATATCGGTGATCTCCCAGGGCATGGAACCACCATTTGTATCACAAAGCACGACCGCATCGGCCCCATTTTCAGCCGCCACGAGAAGGGTGCTTAAGGCATATTCAGCGTTGGCTTTGTAGCCATCGAAGAAGTGTTCTGCGTCATAAATAACTTCCTTGCCCTGGGCTTTAAGATAGCTAACGCTATCGCCTATCATTGCCAAATTTTCCGCCAGGTCGGTTTCTAACACATCATAGACATGGAGATCCCAACTTTTGCCAACCAGAGTTACGACGGGCGTTTTAGCCACCAATAGGGCATGAATATTGGCGTCATCGGCCGGCGCGGTATTTTTTCGCCTGGTAGAGCCGAAGGCCGTAATCTTGGCGTTTTCAAAATGCATTTTGCTGGCGGCTTCAAAAAAATCAACATCTTTTGGATTAGAGCCAGGCCAGCCGCCCTCAATGTAGTGGACGCCAAAGGCATCCAGCCGGCTGGCGATGCGTAACTTATCATTCAAGGAAAGAGAAATCCCCTCACGCTGCGTGCCGTCCCGGAGTGTTGTATCGTAAATGAACACAGTCTGCTTCATGCTGCACCTTCCATCCTCTGCTCGTAAGCGCTGATATCTGGTTCGTGCTTAAGCAAGAAACCAAGTTGATCCATGCCTTCTAACAAGCAGGTCTTGTTAAAAGGATCGATGTTAAAGTCGATTTGCCGGCCGTCTGGTAAGATCAGATGTTGATTCTCCAGGTCAATGGTGATTCTGGTCTCAGGTTCTTCCTCGACCAGACTGAATAACTGTTGGTGTGTCTGCTGGTCAACAGTTACTGGCAGTAAGCCGTTTTTATAGGCATTGTTTTGGAAAATGTCAGCGAAGGATGTGCTTAGGACTGCTTTGAATCCCCAACTCAACAAAGCCCACGCAGCGTGCTCTCTCGAGGACCCGGTGCCAAAATTATCTCCGGCCAACAATACTTGTGCGCCAAAGCACGCGGGCCGATTTAAGGCGAATTCCGGTTGGAGATCGCCATTTGACGCGTATCGCCAACCCGCGAAACACCCTTCAGCCAGACCTTCCTTGTTCGTGACCTTGAGATATCTGGCCGGGATGATCTGGTCAGTATCTACATCGTTGAAGGGCAGGGGTACCATGTGGGAACTGAGGTTGGCGAAGGGTTTCATCTTAGTCTTGCCTTAATGATAATTCTTGAGATTGCGGTAAGCATATTATTTGGGTTCCGTTTCTGAGACCTGTATGTTAGCTGAGGAGGAGTCGGGGATCGGTAATCTGTCCATGTATTGCCGAGGCAACGGCCGTCAATGGGCTGGCGAGAAATGTGCGTCCGCCTTTGCCTTGTCGACCCTCAAAATTTCGATTACTGGTGCTGATGGCATATTGTCCGGGTTCTAGCTGATCACCGTTCATAGCAATGCACATGGAACAGCCGGCATAACGCCATTCGGCGCCGGCCTGGAGAAAGATTCGATCCAACCCTTCGGATTCTGCCTGGCGCCGGATCTCTTCAGAACCAGGAACAACCAGCATGCGGACGCCCTCGGCTACCCTTTGTCCTCGCATCATCTCTGCTGCTTGCCGAAGGTCACTGATGCGTGAATTGGTACAACTGCCAATGAAAACGACATCTATTTTGTGCCCGGTTAAGGGCCGGCCGGGCTGCAAGTCCATATATTTTAGGGCTTTTTGAATGGCGTCTCGCCGGCGAGGATCTGATTCTTTTGCGGGATCAGGTATCTCCTGGCTGATCGGAATGCCCATACCTGGATTGGTTCCATAAGTGATCATCGGCTCAAGGTTGCCGGCTTCGATAGATACCGACCGATGATAGATGGCCTCGTCGTCAGTTGGCAAAGAGCGCCAATAGTTGAGAGCTTTGTCCCAGGCTTGTTCTTTCGGCGCATACTCCCGGCCGGCTACGTATTCGAAGGTTATGTCGTCAGGGGCGACCATGCCGGCCCTGGCGCCTCCCTCAATGGACATATTGCACAGGGTCATTCGTGCTTCCATGGGCAGGGCCTTGACGGCCTGACCGGTATATTCGAATATGTGTCCTGTGCCGCCGCTAACGCCGATCTTGGCTATTAGAGCCAGGATCATATCTTTGGCGGTTACCCCGGGACCCGGTGTTCCGGAGAAGTTGACCTCAAATGTTTTTGGTCTCTCCTGGAGTAAGCACTGGGTCGCTAAGACGTGTTCTACTTCGGTTGTTCCAATGCCAAAGGCCAGGGCGCCAAAGGCGCCATGGGTCGAGGTATGACTATCGCCACAGACGATAGTTTTTCCGGGCTGAGTCAGGCCAAGCTCGGGACCAATAATATGAACGATACCCCGGTTTGGACTTTCAAAATCAAAGAGGCGAATACCAAATTCCTGGCAATTAGTTTGCAGCTGAACTAATTGCTTTCGGGCTAAATCATCCGTCATTGGCAGGGTCAAAGAAGTGGTTGGGGTCGAATGATCCATTGTCGCAAAAGTGCGATCGGGTCGACGCACCCGTAGCCCCCTGGCCCGGAGCCCGGAAAACGCCTGGGGTGATGTCACTTCGTGAACCAGATGTAGGTCGACATAGAGGACCGTCGGTGAGCCATCGCCGCTTACAACGACATGAGCATCCCAAAGTCTATCGAATAATGTTTTTGGTTTAGTCATTAATTTTCCTGGTTTAGACGTGGTCGAAATTTGTTCCGGATTAGAATCAGAAAAAAGTAGTCGTCAGACTTAGACAGATATCTCGGCAGCAATGTCAGGTAGGCCGTATCGCCCACTGGCGACAAGAAGTTTATTGAGCGCCGACAGGTATGCTTTCGCGCTGGCCACAATGATGTCGGTATCCGCTCCATGGCCGCCAAAAGTGCGCGGTAGTTGTTGACCACTTTGGGGAGAAGTACGCTGGTGGATAGTACCATTTTGCGCTTCGAGCCGGACCGTTACCTCGCCGATGGCATCGATACCTTCGGTTACGGCGCGGACGGAAAACTCCAGTAGGCGATTGGGTGCTTCCACAACGAGGTCAATTGCCTTGTAAACGGCATCTACCGGCCCAGTTCCTACAGCTGCCAACACATGCTCCTCTCCATCGGGTCCCGTCAACCGGACAGTGGCAGTGGGCATGCCCATGGTGCCACAAGCGACTTGCAGCCCATGAAGCACAAATATTTCACGCGGTTGGTAAAGTTGATCGGTAATTAAAGCCACGAGGTCAGCATCCGTGACGATTTTCTTTTTATCGGCAAGCTCCTTAAAGCGGAAGAATGCTTCCTCAAGTTCCTTATCACTCAGGATGTAACCCATATCTTCCAGGCGAACTCGAAAGGCATGGCGGCCGGAATGTTTGCCCAACACCAGCGAGGAACGCAACAAGCCGACTGTTTCGGGTCGCATGATCTCATAGGTATCCTGATGCTTAAGCATGCCGTCCTGATGAATGCCGGCTTCATGAGCGAAAGCATTAGCCCCAACAATCGCCTTATTAGGCTGCACTGGAATGCCGGTGTAATTTGAGACCATATGGCTAATTCGGGTGATCTGGGTCGTATCGATGCCAGTCTCTAACCCATAGGCTGCCCGGCGGGTATGCAGGCCCATGGCGACTTCCTCCAGAGAGGTGTTGCCCGCACGCTCACCAATACCGTTAATCGTAACTTCCGCCTGGCGCGCACCCGCTAATAGTCCGGCCATTGTGTTCGCGGTGGCCAAACCCAAATCGTCGTGACAATGAACTGAGACAATTACATCTTCAATACCCGGTGTATTGGCCATAATGCCGGCAATCAGAGCGCCGAACTCTTCAGAGGTGGTATAACCAACTGTGTCCGGAATATTAAGGGTCGTTGCGCCGGCTTTGATGGCTTCGCCAAGGACAAGATAGAGGAATTCAGGATCGCTACGGCCGGCATCTTCAGGTGAAAATTCGACATCTTCGCAATAACTTCTGGCGTAACTCACCATCTCTCGAACCCGATCGACGACCTCCTCCGGATCCATGTTAAGCTTGTGCTTCATGTGAATTGGCGAGGTGGCTAAAAATGTGTGCACCCTGGGTCGGGCGGCATATTGGACGGCTTCCCAAGCTTTGTCTATGTCGCTTTTTGTTGCCCGGGCAAGACCGCAAATAATGGGAGGCTCACCAGAAGGACC
>Ga0307378_10009178_pt1 | contig 13022 bp, 22 predicted proteins | sample UN1MG_FD_202238 | JGI IMG/M metagenome (GOLD analysis project Ga0307378, IMG submission 202238) | Soil microbial communities from Risofladan, Vaasa, Finland - UN-1 | ecosystem: Environmental > Terrestrial > Soil > Coastal area > Acid sulfate soil | place: Finland: Risofladan, Vaasa | collected... | reverse complement strand
ACAATCTTTATGATCGTCTGGCATCACGCTATACACGCGCACTTGCACGTTCTATGGCACACACCAAGCAGGTTAAAGCTGCCTCTGTTCTTAACAACGCCTTCAACTCAGCATTTGCTGGTGGCGACACTAAAGAACTTTGTGCAACTGACCACCCGCTTACAAACGGTGGCACATTCGCCAACGAGCCAGCAGTAGCTGCTGACCTGAATGAGACCTCACTTGAGGACGCACTCATCAGCATCGCTGGTTTCACTGACGAGCGTGGCTTGATCATTGCCCTTAAAGGCATGAAGCTGATCATTCCTCGCCAGTTGCAGTTCATTGCCGAGCGTCTGCTTGTTTCAAACCTACGGGTTGGAACTGCCGACAACGACATTAACGCAATCAAGTCTTCTGGTCTGTTGCCTGAAGGTTATGTAGTCAACGACTACCTGACTGACTCAGACGCATTCTTCATCAAGACTGATGCGCCAAACGGCTTCAAGCACTTTGAGCGTATGGCTTTGTCAACTGGAATGGATCCAGACTTCGACACAGGCAACATGCGGTTCAAGGCTCGTGAGCGTTACAGCTTCGGCTTCAGCGATCCACGCGCAGTGTTCGGTTCACCGGGCGCATAAGCGTAGACACAAAGATATTAAAGGGCGGCTATTCAGTCGCCCTTTTTTATTGTATAATAGGTTATCCCTGACAGCCACATGGTGTGGCTGACACTAGCCACGACAGGAGATCTAAATGGCTCTTTCTACTTTTTCAGGACCAGTACGTTCAAACGCTGGATTCCAAATTCCCGTTGTAACCACTGCAAATCTGCCAGCTTTTGGCGATGTTGCTGTTGGAACAGCTTATATGGTCAGCGACAACGGCGTGGGCAACAACGAGTATTGCATCGTAATCAACACAGGTGCTGCTTGGGTAACTGCTGTTGGTGCTGCTCTTAGCTAATAGGAGGTTCAGATGGCTGGTCCATTAAAAGCCTATTCAGCTACAGCGACAGGTGATGTCGGCCCCGGTCGATCTCGTTTACGCTCTGTTGGCTGTTACATTGCTTCGGGTGTAGCTTCGTTTACGCTAAAAAACGGCTCCGCGTCAGGAGAGACTCTGCTTACTCAGACTCTTCCCGCTGGATACAATGAAGTATATATCCCCGATGATGGCATTATTGCCACTGAGGGTGTTCATGTTTCTGCGATCAGCGGCTCGACAACGCTGACCATTTTCTTGGCATAAAAAAAATGCCTGTCCACGAGATAAGATCCATAAGTCAGGTTGGAACGGTTGAGCCGTTTAACTTGCAGGTTGCTCGTGGGCAGATCCCCGGTCACAAACTTAAATTTAAGTTCGGCAACAACCCGGCGGTAAGCAACACAGAAGAGACCATCTGGGCAGAAGGTGGTCTATACGTTTACCCAACTTCAGCAACACAGATGACTGTTTCAAGCTCTAGTGCTAATGACGCTGCGGCAGGGACAGGCGCGCGGACAATTAATATTCAAGGTCTTGACGCAGACTACAACGAGATCTCTGAGGATATTATCCTTAACGGACAAACCCCTGTTACCACTGTTAACTCTTATCTTCGCATAAATCGCGGAATTGTCTTAACGGCTGGCTCTGGCGGGAAAAACGCAGGCATCATCCGCGCTGGAACAGGCACTGTAACATCTGGCGTTCCTGCAAATGTTTTTTTAAGTATTGACGGAGATGGCGATAATCAGACTTTGATGTGCTTATGGACTGTTCCTGCGGGGTACACAGCTTTCTTGGTGCAGACCAACGTATCAACAGGCAATTCCTCAAACACTCAAGCGCTTTTAAAGACGACTATCGTAGCCCGCCCCCACGGCGGCGTGTTTAATACGCAAGAACGTATTACTTTGGTGAACGGCAACCAGTTGCAGGGCTATAACTTCCCGTTACGGTATACAGAAAAGACAGACATTGAGGTTCGCGCTAAATCAACTTCTAATGTCACGTTTGACTGTTCAGCTTCTTTGGAATTTATTTATATAAAGAATGATTCGAGGTTGTAATGGCGACAAGAAAGAAGAAATCTGTTAATCTATCAGTTAAGCGTGGCGAAAAGCTGCCAGCATCTAAAGGCGCTGGATTAACGGCAAAAGGCCGGGCTAAGTATAACCGAGCCACAGGCTCAAAACTAAAAGCACCACAGCCGGGTGGTGGTAAGCGCAAGAAATCTTACTGTTCAAGATCAGCCGGGCAAATGAAGATGCACGGTATTAGTTGTAGCAAAACCCCTAAAAAGCGTATTTGCGCTGCGAGAAGAAGATGGAAGTGCTAATGGACAACAAACTTATCGCCGGAGCGATGCTGGCTTTTCTAGGTTGGCTTGGGATTTCAATTATGGATTTAAAAACCGACACGGCAGTTATCGCTGTGAAGGTAGACAAAAACCACGAGATACTAACTGTCTTGTGGGGTGATTTCTTGGAGAAAAAAAATGGCAATCTCGCGAGGTTCGATGTCCAAGCAAGTAAGTAAAGGTGGGTCGAAGGATGCATGTTACAGCAAAGTTAAGCGCCGTTATAAGGTCTTCCCGTCAGCGTATGCAAGCGGGGCAATCGCCAAGTGCCGTAAAGTCGGTGCAGCCAACTGGGGAAACAAAACAAAGAAAGCAGCAGGCGGGACATACAAGTACCGCACAACCAAATTATATTGATAGTGGGCAAGTAACACTGAAGCCGTGGTAGAATTCTTGCTAACAGTTTACTTGGGAAGTCAACTAATAGATCAAACACAGCGGTTCGCGGACATAGATAGGTGTATCTATTTTGCTGAACGGTTATCACAGCAGCCATCGGTGCCTATAACTGACGGAAGGAGGGCCAAAATAGTAGCTATTTGTAAACCTATACCAAAGAGGTAGATATGGAACCAATTTCGACAGCGTTAGCAGGGATTGCTTTAGTTAAAAGCGCTGTTGATGGTATAAAGGCCGTAATAGGAACTGCCAATGATATAGGTGATATAGCTCATCAGATTGATGCTTTGTTTACGGGGCAGAAGCAGGTTAACGAAGCCAGAAATAAAAAGTCCGGCGTAGGAATAACCGATCAATTTGGTGTAGATAGTGTAGCTCGTGAAGTCATAGACGCGAAGATAGCCGCTGAAAAACTACAAGAGGTGGCTACTATGGTGGATATGAGATTCGGCCCGGGGACTTGGAAAGGTATTTTAGAAGAACGACAGAAACGCATACAACAAGCAAAGGAAGCAGCCGCAGAAGCAAGACGGCAAAAGCTACAAGAGGCAAGAGAATTTGAAGAACTAATAAAACAGATTGTGCTTGTTTCTACAGTTGTTGTTGCGACGATTGGTTTCTTTGTACTTCTGTTTACAATTATTTTGTAGATATGGATGAGATATGGCAGTACGAAAGACTAAAAAGGGAGCGGCCCTCAAGAGGTGGTTCAAAGAAGAGTGGAAGGATGTTCGCACCGGGAAGGCGTGTGGGCGTAGCAAAGGAGAAAAACGGGGTACTCCATATTGCCGCCCCTCCAAGCGCGTATCTTCTAAGACCCCTAAAACATCCAAAGAAATGACAGCCGCTGAAAAACGTAGTAGAATATCCCAGAAGAAAAGACTAGGTCAGCCAGCAGGTAAGCCGCGTCGTGTTAAGTCATTGAAAAGGAAAAAGTAATGTCAAATTGTTCTCCTAGAAAAGCTATGGGTGGTGCGATGTCTATGCCTACTCGTAATAGCAAAGGCCCTATGCGGAATCGTTTTAAAATGGGCGGCGGTAACTTCCCTGATTTGAGCGGTGACGGTAAGGTTACGCAAAAAGATATTTTGATGGGCAAGGGCGTAGTAAAAAAAGGCTACGGCGGCATGCATAAGAAAGGCAAGTAGATGGCAACCTCGGGTTCAAGAGACTTTGACCTAGATGTAGCAGACATCATCGAAGAGGCGTATGAGCGGTGCGGCATAGAAGTTCGCACGGGTTACGACTCTAAAACTGCTCGTCGTTCTCTAAACCTGATGTTCGCTGACTGGGCTAACCGAGGTCTTAACTTATGGACAGTTAAGCAGGGTACACAGGCACTAACGCAAGGCACAGCTACATATACTTTTACAGCAGACTATGCCGACCTTCTCGAAGTAGTGGTCCGTAGAAGCGGTATAGACTATGAGCTAGATCGTATGTCTCGTGGTGACTATTTAACTCTGCCCAACAAGACTACCGAGGGTAGACCAAGCCAGTATTATTTCAATCGGCAAGTTAGTCCTGAAATCACACTATGGGCAACGCCGGATAATTCAACTGACACTTTGGTGTATTATTATGTGCAGCGCATGGATGATGCAGACACTATGATTAATACAACAGATGCCCCCTTCCGTTTCCTGCCTTGTATGGTTGCTGGGTTGGCATACTATCTTGCAGTTAAAAGAGCCCCAGATCGCATTCAACTTCTGAAGGCATTGTATGAAGAAGAGTTCCAACGCGCAGCGGACGAAGATTCTGATCGTGTACCTTTAAAACTACAGCCTAGTATTTCTTATCTTAGGGTTAACTAATGGCACGATATGCATCAGGTAAAAAAGCTTGGGGATATTCAGATCGTTCTGGATTTCGCTATCGCTTGGCTGAAATGATGACTGAATGGTCTGGTGCAAAAGTAGGCCCTGATGAGTATGAGGCAAAACATCCACAGCTTGAGCCAGTAAGACCCGGCCCAGATCCGCAGGCTTTGTACAAACCTCGCCCCGACCAGCGCACTGAGGTTCCTGTAGAAAACCTTTTGTCCTTAAATCCGTTTCAGTCTGGGGCGCAGGGATCTTCTGTGGTTACTGTCATAGAAATGGATCATGGCAGAACAACAGGAGATATCGTTCGGTTTAGGGAAACCGCTAGCTTTGACGGTATTACTCAAGCTGTACTTGAGCTTTCGACCGGGTATACAATAACTGTAATAGATGCTAATACATATTCAATCACAGTGGCGGCTACAGCCACAAACGGAAATCAACGTGGTGGCGGTGGCTCGGCTACAGCAGGCCCAGTAACGTTGGGGGTTTAAATGGCTTATACATACGCTACGCTAACACAGGCAATTCAGGATTATACGCAGAATAACGAAACCACTTTCGTTGCGAATATAGACAACTTCATTCAGAACGCAGAAGAGCGGATTCTAAAGGAAGTAGATCTAGACTACTTTAGATCTAATGCTGGTGGCACTATGACCTCTGGCAACAAATATCTACAGATGCCCGTAGATTATCTCGCTTCTTTTTCTGTTGCCTTTACAAATTCATCAGGTGAACAGGTCTTTTTACTACAGAAAGACGTAAACTTTGTTCAGGATTTTAACCCTGATCCTACTGTAGTTGGTGAGCCGCGATACTACGCCCCCTTTGATTATCAGAACTTTATTCTGGGGCCAACTCCGGATGATAATTATCAGACTGAAATACATTATTATTATAGGCCGCAGTCAATAGTCTCTGCTGGTACGACTTGGCTTGGAGACAACGCTCCGAACGCGCTACTGTTTGGATCTCTTATAGAGGCTTATATTTTTATGAAGGGTGAGCAGGACGTAATTCAGTTCTATAATACTCGATACCGAGAGTCTTTAGCTAGGCTAAAGAACTATGGCGAAGCCAGAGAGAATTCGGATGCATATCGGCAGGGGCTGGTAAATATTCCGCAGACATAAGGAGGAACTATGTCTAAGAAGGAGGAGGCTCTAAGTCCTTTTTTAGGGCTTGAGGGGAAGAACATTGCTATTGTCGGGCTGGGATCTACATATGCTGACTATGTGGCAGCCCGTGTTAATTCTACGCAGTTTGACGAAGTATGGGGAATCAACAGCATCGGCGGCATAATTCATGTTGACCGCACTTTTATGATGGATCCTGCCTCTAGGTTTTTAGATGATGTTAAAGCAGGCACTCAAACAGGAATTGGACAAGAGTTTTTACTAGAGACTCCTTTAAAAGGGCCGATTTATTCGTGCTGTTTAGATGATAGAGTCCCGGAGCTAGTTGAGTATCCTCTTACCGAGGTTGTTCGAGATTTGGGTTACGCTTATTTTAACAACACTGTCGCGTATGCTTTAGCCTTTGCTATTGTATCTAAAGTCGCAAAGATAAACTTGTTTGGAATAGACTTTAGTTACAGGCAGAATGTGAGCTTTGCAGAAGCTGGAAGAGCCTGTTGTGAGTTTTGGTGTGCTATTGCGTTAACCAAGGGTATTGTAGTAGAGACCGCAAAGCGCTCTGGGTTTTTAGACACAAATGTGCCAGCTAACGAAAAGTTGTACGGCTACCACAGGCTAGAAGATCCTTTAGTTCAGTTGATTAACGGTGACCAACTAATGATTGTTAGGCAGTCTGAGTATCAGGCCAAAGAAGAAAGCACTCAGCTTTTATCCCCAGAACCTTTGGATGGGAAAGACGGGATTGTTTTTGGAAGACACGACATACCGGGGGTAACATACAATGATTAGTGTTAGCGGTGCTTTTGAAGTAGGTAGTATTAGTGTGACGACCTCTGACGACGGGGGTCTGTCTAGCGAACAAATAGCGGAGCTTGCTAGGCGAAAAATCTTGTACATATCTGAGAACGCCCCTCCTGCAATAAAAGAGCAAGCAGAGGCTTTTTCTGATAAAGTAGAGCAGATTGTGCTTCACTATCTTAACTTGGCGAAGCGGGAAGAACGTGCTACTATATGTCAGACTTTGCGTAAGGCAGGTCATACAGACATTGCTGAATATATCAGGAGATTATAATGGCGATTACCCAAGCAATGTGTACTTCTTTTAAGTCGCAACTTCTGACAGGTACACATGACTTTACAAATGGTACAGGCAATGCTTTTAAGCTTGCTCTTTTTGCTGTCGGCGGCGGCGGTAAAGCTTCAACTACAGCGACACTTGGTGCTACCACTACTGCTTTTGCCACGACCGGGGAAATTGCCTCAAGTGGGTCTTATACTACCGGCGGCGGTGCGCTAACAAATGTTACCCCATCTGTTGACGGTACAACTGCAATCACAGACTTTGCTGATCTAAGCTTTACGACAGCTACAATCACTGCCCGTGGGGCACTGATTTATAATTCATCGGCCACAAACGCTGCTGTTGCTGTTCTAGACTTCGGTTCCGATAAGACATCTACAACTGGAACCTTTACGATTCAGTTTCCTACTGCGGACGCTTCTAACGCTATTATCCGTATTGCCTAAATAACGGAGCGTACCTATGGCCCTTGTGCTTGCTGACAGAATAAAAGAGACCACTGCCACTACAGGCACTGGAACCCTTACGCTTACAGGGGCGCAAGCTGGTTTTCAGTCGTTTGCGTCTGTGGGCGACGGTAATACGACGTACTATGCAATACAGCATACCGTTCTAAACGAGTTTGAAGTCGGGATCGGGACGTATACATCCTCTGGAACAACACTTTCTAGAGACACTGTTTTAGCTTCTTCAAATGCTGGTAGCTTAGTAAACTTTTCTTCTGGTGTGAAAGTTGCTTTTGTAACTATCCCAGAATCTGCTTCCGTTTATGAAGATGAATCAGACAATGTAACTGTAGCTGGTAAGATTACAGTTGGTACAGGCCCCACTGCTCAACTTGATGTAGCTACAAAAGCATATGTCGATGCGGCCACAGCAGCCTCTATTCACATTCACGATGCTGTTCGGGTTGAAAAAGAGGGTAATCTCACCGCAACTTATAACAACGGCACTGCCGGTGTAGGCGCGACGCTTACCAACTCTGGTACACAAGCTGCGCTTGTTATTGACGGTATAACACTTAACACAAGTGATCGTGTCTTAGTATATGAACAGACAGATCAAACGCAAAACGGTGTTTATGTAGTTACAGACACTGGTTCTGTTTCCACCAATTGGGTTCTTACTCGCTCTTCAGATGCAAATACTTCTGGTGATAATGACGCTAACTCTTTAGACGAAGGTTCTTATTTCTACGTCCAAGAGGGTACGGCTGGCGCGGGTGAGTCTTATGTTTGTAACGTATCAGGTGCTATTACCTTCGGTACTACAAATATTACGTTTGCACAGTTTGCGGCAACGCCGGAGTTTACTGGCGGTACAAACATCGATGTAACTGGTCAGACGATTTCTCTTACAGGGACCGTTGACGAGACTAATGGCGGCACTGGTAACAATTCGTACACCCTTGGCGATACGCTTTATTCTTCTGCCTCAAACACCCTTGCTAAACTTGCGGGCAATACAACCACAACCAAACAGTATCTTAGTCAAACAGGAGACGGTGCAAACTCTGCTGCTCCATCTTGGGATGAGATAAATCTTGGAACGGACACGGCTGGTGACTTTATCGCGACAGGCGCTGTTAGCGGCGTGGGTCTTTCTGGCTCTGCTTCTGGCGAAGGTTCTACCTTTACTGTTACCTCAAACGCTACAAACGCAAACACAGCAAACACTATTGTTTCCCGTGACGCCTCCGGGAACTTCTCTGCGGGTACAATAACAGCGGGTATTAGTGGTAACGCAAGCACTGCAACAACTTGGCAAACAGCCCGAAGCTTAACGCTTTCTGGCGACGTTACTGGAACGGCTACTGGAATCAATGGATCTGGAAACATTGCTGTTACCACTACTATTGCGGCGAACTCCGTTGCTCTTGGTACGGACACCACTGGCAACTACGTTGGCACATTAGCCGAAGGCACCGCGATTGATATTAGCGGTGGCACTGGTGAAGGCGTTACGAACACAATTAGCATTGATCTCAATGAACTTGCTACGTCAACAACTAACACTGACGGTGATTATTTTGTTGTGGTTGATAGCGCAGATGGCTCTCAGCATAAGCTGACAAAAGGAAATATCGCTCTCTCTGGGATGAATAATGATTCTGGGTGGACATCTAATGTTGGAGATATTACGGGTGTTACCGCTGGAAGCGGTCTTACAGGTGGCGGCTCGTCAGGTTCTGTAACACTGAATGTTGGCGCAGGTACAGGTGTTACCGTTGCTGCTGACACAGTGTCTATCGGACAGGCAGTTGCTACATCCTCAAATGTACGGTTCAACAGCATCGGCGTAAATACTGCTGGCTCTGGCACCGCCGGGCAAATTCGTGCCACAGGCGACATAGTTTCCAACTATTCAGATGGCAGGCTAAAAACCATTGAAGGAAATATTCCCGATGCTTTAGCAAAAGTTAAATCTATTGGTGGATATTACTTTACGGAGAACCAGACAGCAAAAGATCTGGGATATGACAACGACGACCAGCAAGTAGGTGTTATTGCTCAAGAGGTTCAAGCAGTTCTTCCGCAGGTTGTAAAACAAGCACCGATTGATGATAAGTATCTAACAGTACAGTACGAAAAGTTAGTACCACTTTTAATTGAAGCTATAAAAGAGCTAGAGGCCCGCGTAGCAGAACTGGAGGCATAACATGTCTTTAGCTAGCTCTTCTATTGCAGAAGCCGCCATTGCAGGAGATTCCGGCGGTGGAATTGCGGTAGCCAGCGTATCTGGTCTTTCCTCTACGGCATCTTTAGGTGGCGTAGTTGCTTCAGCGGGCGCTATAGTTCAGGCTACGGGTGTTTCTGCTACAACAAATCTAGGGCAGGTTACTGCGGCAGCGCAGTTTATTGCTTTGATTACTGGTGCTGAAGCGATTGCAAGCCTTGGATTAGTCGCAGTTGACGCTGGATCAATTGTGACCACTACAGGTCAGGGGGCAACAACAAGTCTTGGATCAGTAACAGTTGACGCTGGTGTTGTAGCGATACCACTAGGTCTTGACGCTGACGCTGATCTCGGTAGTCTATCTATTACAGGTAGTGCGTCGGTTAGCCTAACCGGTGAATCATCTGTAGCAAGTGTCGGCACTGTAGAGGCTATTCCGAGCATTGAGGTTCTTGTAACGGGTGTACAAGGCACCTCTGCAATAGGAACGGTTGCCATCGACGCGGGTGCTGTAGTATTATGTGCTGGTGTTAATGCGTCTACCACGCTTGGAAACTCTAATGTTTGGGGCAGAATTGTTCCTAATCAGGTAGCTAACTGGACTACCCTATAGCTGCATAAGGTGAATTAAATGGCTTCTACATATACTAGCAACAGTGGCATAGAAAAGCCCGGCTCTGGAGAACAGGCCGGAACTTGGGGGGCAACTGCTAACAAAAACTTTGATATCATCGACAGAGCAATTAACGGAATTGGCTCCATTACACTTTTTGGCACAACTCATACTCTGGCTACAACAGATGGTGCCTTGTCCGACGGTCAGTATAAAGTTTTAATTGTAGGCGGTACTCCCTCCGGCACCAACACAATCACGATTTCTCCTAACGATCAGGACAAGCTTTACTTTGTAAAAAATGCTTCTGGTGAATCAATTATTTTCACACAAGGTAGTGGTTCAACTGTAACTGTACCTAACGGTTTCTCTTCAATTATCTATGCTGACGGTGCTGGTGCTGCGGCAGCCGTATCAGATTTCAGCACTATATTGAATTTACCGACTTTCCTTAATAATATTGTAGAGGATCTGACTCCGCAATTAGGTGGAAATTTGGACGTTAATGGGCAGGAAATAGTCTCTGCAAGCAGCGGTAATGTTGTTGTTAATCCAGATGGAACAGGCCATATTCTGCTTCAGGCTGCGACGCAAATAACAGGTAATACAACGCTAGAAGGTGACGCAATTCCCGACACGGATGGAACTCGAGACCTAGGGGCTGATACTACCAGATTTGCAAATGTGTATGCGGACAACTTTGTCTCTGGCGATATGGTTCTAAATAACGTAGGAAGACCCTATACAAATAATATTGATGGAACACAGGGGTGTTGGAGAATTCAGGAGGGTGATGAAAACCTGTTTATTATTAATGAAGTAAATGGTAAGAAGTATAAGTTTTTAATTCAGGAGGTGTAACAAAAATGAGTAAGGGGCCAGACATGGATCACTATATTGGTGTGTTCGATAATGTGATTACTGAAGACGACTGCACTAGACTAATCAATAGGTTTGAGAACATAAACAACAATGCTTCTTTCTTAACCTCTGATGGCTCTCATCAATTCGGGAGTAGCTTGGGTAGAAAAGATCAATCTCTGTTCTTTGAAAGAGTAACTCCACAAGACGCTGGATTTATTCAGGGAGCTGTTGGAAATTGTATGGAAGCCTACACTAAGACCTACATAGGTCTTCAGGGGGAAAAATTAATTTCTGAAACATGTAAGGTGCAAAGGACCCCGCCTAGTGGTGGATATCATGTTTGGCATTCGGAACACAGCGGTGATCATGGGTCCATGCGACGGGCTGCGGTATGGATTTTATATCTATCCACTCATCACGGCTCCGGAGAGACAGAGTTTTTACAGCAAGGCATAAGGGTTGCGCCACAGGCTGGAAGAGTGGTAATATGGCCTGCAAGCTACACACATCCGCATCGCGGAAATCCTGTGTATGGCGACGCAGATAAGTATATTGCTACGGGTTGGTACGAACATTACTACGATGTTCTGGATAAGGCTAAAGGGTAAAAAAATGAGATCTTATGCTCTTATAGAAAATGGGGTATGCACGAATACAGTTGTTGCCGAGGCGGCCTTTGTTGAAAGTGTCGATGATGATTATGTTTTGTTGTCAGAAAACAGCCTTGTTGCAATAGACTGGACGTACGATGCTGCTACAAGAACTTTTACGGAACCCGACGCGGAATTACTGGCACCTGAAGACATCGTGACCGAACTGGCTGCCACAGAGATATAAAACAGAAGAATAGGAGATCATTTAGTGGCATATTTAATTGGTAATACTACGGTTATCACTAACAACGCTGCGTTAGGTGCTGTTGACGGTAACAGTCTAAATCTAGCTAACAACAATAACCTTAGTGCTGGTGGCGCGTCGTTTTCAACTATTACGAGTAGCCAGAACACCAGTGTTGCTGGTTCAACCTTTGCGTATCTTTTTGTTGTTGGTGGTGGCGGTGGTGGCGCTCGCGGCCCCAACTCTCCTAGCCCCCCTTATGCATTTACTGGCTATGCTGGTGTGACAACTATGTCTATTGTTGACGTTTCTGGTGGTGGAAATGCTACATACACTATCGGTAGTGGCGGAAACGGGGGGGCGGTAAGCCCGGGTCCTGTGACGGGTGGTAACCCCGGAGGTTCAAGTAATTTTACCTATCCCGGTACGAATTTAGTGGCCAACCAACATAACACTGCGGCTGGTGGTTCACGAGCGGGCGCTGACACTGACCCGAAAGCGCCAACAGTGCCGAGCATGAACCCGTTACAGGCTTTCTTTAATGTTAGAATGAATTCAGGATACGGCGAGAGCTCAACTAACTTGGCTTCAGTTAATGCTAGAACCTCCTATTTTGATCCGTTTGGCAGCGGCGGTAACGATCAAGCCGCGGGTACAGCCGGGTGTATAAAACTTTTAGGCTTTTAAGCTATGCTACCCTTTCAAGCAGCGCCTTTATTACCTAAGTTTTCATATAGGGAACAAGGTAAGACATACGAAACGTACCACCCAGCGGTTGGTGACATTCAAACACATTTGGAAGCCGCTGGTCCTGAAGTTCTTTTTGCATTAAGAACAGATCAGATGATTAAAGATGGTGTAGAGGAAGCCGCTTCTCAGCCCCACGACATTAATTATCAAGGAACATGGGAAGACGCATTTCTGTATAACGGCTATGAAAACGGTAAATATCGTTTTATGACTGGTTTTTTTTTACAGAATATTCAGGAACGTGGCTTTAAATATAGCAGCAGTTATCACAACAAGTCTGTCAGAAACCCTAAACTAGGGAACAATTGGATTGTGTTTGCGATGTGGTACAATGATCAAAACTGTATCCCTGATAAAGACATAATGGGAGAAAAAGTGATCATGGGGGTGACTAACCCTAGATTGTATTTACCAGATGTGGTAATAAAAATGTTGGATATGGAGTTTGGTTACGACATGGAAAGAACGAGGCACAGATGATTAACCAAGTGGAGGAGCTAATAGGTGGTGA
>Ga0307378_10009176_pt1 | contig 13023 bp, 8 predicted proteins | sample UN1MG_FD_202238 | JGI IMG/M metagenome (GOLD analysis project Ga0307378, IMG submission 202238) | Soil microbial communities from Risofladan, Vaasa, Finland - UN-1 | ecosystem: Environmental > Terrestrial > Soil > Coastal area > Acid sulfate soil | place: Finland: Risofladan, Vaasa | collected... | reverse complement strand
GTCTTGTTACCGCTATAACCGCGGTAGGTTGTACGGTTACTGTAACCGGTGTGGTTGCAAAAGTGGCTAAGCTCTATATTGGTACTTCAAAGACTTCTATGTTTACTGAATTTGTAGGAGTAGATACAGCCGGGGAATATGTATTTACAATTACCGATTTAAGCGCTTTAACAAAATACTATTTTTACATTAAAAACACATTTGCAGATGATGACGGAAGGACAGGCATATATAGTTTTACAACTATTGCAGCCTAGTAAATAATTAAGATCTAAAAAAAGGAAGTTTAAAAATGGCTATAGTGGACACAGTAACCGGTGAAACCATAGAAAAGTTACGAGGGGTAATTGATTTCTATATGTTAAGAGGGATCTTGCCGGTTGCTAGATCATGGCCAAAAAAACCAAAACCGCCATACACTATTTTACAAGCGGAGGCTATGGCGGTTTTTGCTATTGCTAATGATTCTTTTAAGTGTCTTACTGATAATATGATAAATGCCTGGCGTGTTGGATCTGTGGGAAGTGTTGCAGCCTGGACCGATGTATTTAGAAGCTTGATAATGAAATATTGGAAGTTAAATAGGATAATTGCACCTATAGCTATTGATTATCTGGTAACTGAAACCGAAACACAATTTAAAGTAAAATGGAATATTCTACAAAGATATATTGATATAAATGTACCCTGGGAATATACAGAAGTAGAAACATTATTGATAAATAAAGAAGATATATTGTTAGCACCTAAACCAATATATTTTACTCTATTAAATGAGGAAGGGATAAGGTTAGTTGCACCATATATTACTTTTGGGATTGAAATATGAAAACAGGTTTTGTAAATGCTTATATCAAGGTACCACTACAAAAATATTACTCTTACCATGGAACAATTATGCCATGTAATATACAACCGAATCCGGATCCTTTTTTATTGGAAGATATGCCAACAGAGCCTTTTCCTATATATGAAACATTATTGAAGGTTACAACAATTTATCAATGCGGAGAATCGGGTTGGCCACCAAATTTATATGCGCCTTTAGGATATAATACTTGTGATCCAGGATTTGTAGTAAACGATGACGAGATATATCTATATACTAAAACAATGTGGGGAGCAGGTGCAGGTCAGGCAATATATAATAAGGAAAGTTTATTACCTAAACTGATTCATAAAGTTGTGGCTATTCAGAATGTAGAAGTGCATATGAAAGGAGAGGTATTTGTATATGTACCTGGTACTCATTACTTTTGCGGACCTGGTCAAGGAAGGTTATATATAATCTGCACATATACAGAAAATTCATGGCAATCTATTTGCTTATTACCCGGTATCAGATATGAAATATCATATATTTGGAATAAGTGCAAACCGCCATATGTAAGTGCAAGAAATTGGGATATGGAATATCTTGAAGAAAAATCAAAAATAGGGTTTAGAGTGGATCAATGTACTGAAACAGATCCGTTAAACTGGGGAGTAAACCGGACCAGGTGTTATCATAATTACTGTGTTGTAAGATATAAAAACTCCTTAATAATAACATTGGGATTTCAAAGTATTGAATGGGATATTGGTCCAAATTATGTTACGCTTTATGGAAGAGTTTTAGGTGCTAAAAATGGATATTTTATAAGAGGATTTCAGTTATGGAAAAAAGAAACTCCGGGAGTGATCATAGAAAAAACGTCTAAAAGCTCATTTAGTACAGATGAAAAAGATTATTCGGAATATATATCAGGTCTAACTCCAAGTACTGAATATAAATATAAGGCATTATTGAGGAATACGGGGACCGCTGCAGATACAATTTTCGGAATTGTGAAAGGCTTTACAACAAAAAATTAATTAACTGAGAGGAAAGAAATAAGTAAAAAATACATATCTTAAAGAAATCTAAAAATATAAAATACATTTTAGCACATATATTATGACCGCTATCAATGAGCTTTACTCCACAAAGTACGAAGAACTTACTAAAAAAAGGATAATATAACTAAAACAACACTCTAAACTGCGCATTTGATACGGAGAGTAATTAGGATTTTTAATAATTAAAATAAATAGGCCGAGAAGTCAATTTGATAAATAGAGGAATTAAAAAAAAATCAAGACATTGATATTTTTTTTTAATTCCTTTTTTTCTTTCTTTAGGATCGTATTAGTAGTAGGGTATTGTATAATGTGGATAACTCAGAAAAAAAAGTTTTTTTATCTGTTCGTACCCGGTTGAAAAAAATGGTAATATGAGCAGGTAATAAAAAAGATTAAAAGAGGGGCGAACAGAAGTCATTTTTTAATACTTAAAAAAATGTTAATAACCATGTTAACTAAATGTTAATAAAATGTTAATAAATGAGGGATAAACATTAGTTCTGTGGAAACTGTTAATAAGTAAGGGAATTGTTAACAGGTTATCAACAGGTTAAAAATGAGAAAAACCGTTTTTTTAACGGCCAATAATAATTATTATGTAAAGTAAACTTTATGGCCTGGTATGCAAACAAAAAAAAATGTGCATAACTAGTGTATAACTTATTTTTAGATCTAAAAATAAAAAGGCCTTTAAAATCAATATTATGAAAAAAAAATCTTCTCTATTTTGATTTTAAAGGGGGTCAAAAAAAAGGTTGGTATGATTGTACCTAATTTTAGCTAAAATAAAGGATCTATATACAAGGGATATTGAAAAAAGCTATTTCTGGGATAGGTCGGACCTGATTTCAGTCATTACAATTTTAAGTTCTCTAATTTCGCTTGAAATAGTACTTGCCAAGCTGTTATTTGTCTTGATCGTCTCTTTTAAAAAATAATCCAACCGTATTATCAGGTAAAATGATAATACGGTTGGAAAACCATAAGTACCTATGAGCTTAAATAGTTCTTCAATAGTCATTGATCCGGAGGGTCCTTCCATATTTTTTGTTTGCCTGGTCTAACGTCAAGGTGAAGGAAGTTCTTTTTTGAATAATAACCTATACCGGTAAAACCCACTTCCTTTGCTACACTAAAAAGATTATCCAGGTAAATATCGGCTACGTATATATCGGCTGCCATGCCTTTCATATGGTAAGAGTTAAGATCTCCATTGACTCTAGTATTTTCAAAAGGACATCGATAACCGGAATTTAAGATAACAGGTCTATTAACAAGGAAACGGAAACGAGTCAGTTTTTGAAGTAATAATGGAGATAACTTTACAGTTTTACAGCAAGGACAAATAAATTCTTCAAGAAAAAAATATTGATTTAATCTTATTTTTGGCATGGTTTTAACTCCTGATATTTTTCCTCTAAAGCAGCTAAAGCCATTAAATCAAGTAAAGTTTTATTTGAGTCAGGTATACTGATCAAGTAATTATAATTGGCTAGATCGACATCAGAAGGCTTATTTATTTTATCTTTTGTCATGGTTTTTTTACCTGGTGTTTTTTCTTAAGTGAGTCTATTATTGCGGTTACATCTTTTTTTCTGAGGTTAGGCTCTCTGGCAGATTTCAACGTTTCCGGTAAAGCAGAATAGACTATTTGATTTATTTCAGGGACGGTTGATTTCATTAAAGTAGTAACATTATTAATTTCTTTTTCAGATAAAGTGATACCCTGTGTTTTCAAGAGTTCAATTATTTTCTGCCAGGCTTTGGACCATTTTTCATCTCCATGACCTATTCCAAATACTTCTTCTGCCCATAACATAGCGGTTACAACAGCATCTTTAATAGCTTCGGCGCGATCTATTCCAAACTGCTTTACCAGGTATTTTGTAACCATACCGGTTAAGAAAACAGCTATGGCCTCAAAAAAATATTTATAAATGAAACTTAAAACTATTGACATAATAAAAACCTCTCTTTCTTTTAAAATTTAAAAATTTGGCCGGATATAAAATTGATGAAATACCCGGCAATTATTCTAACGATCAATTAATTCTAATAAGGAGCCCATAACCTCCTTTCTTAAAGTATCTTTTTGAGCAAAGCGAAACGTCCGGACAGTTCTAATCATACTCTTAATATAAAAGTTTGTATATACCAAGCACCGAATATAAGCGAAAACGCTATATATGGTAGTATACCCGAAATTAAAGGCTATATATAGCGTTTTGTCTTGTATGAGGGGCAATTTTTCGGCTGTCTTAAAAGGCTAACAACAGGAGAAAGTTTTGTTTTTTAGTCTTCCCGAGAGAGTTTTCTCGGGAAGACTAAATAAATAATATTTTCTCCTGGCTAAAACATTTGTAAGGGAATATTACAGCACCATATGCACTGAAAGAGTAAGAATAGGGACGGGGCAAGGGAAAGAGGAAAAGCCGATACACTAACATTTAATCCTGTAGAGGATAGGTGAATTGACCGCAGTTTTTCCCTTCTCCCCTAAATACCCACCTATTAAAGATAACCTAACCTTAAATAAGCGTGTTTTCCCGTATCTGACGAGGTAACAGGGGACGTTCACGTCCCCGAAGCGAGGCAGTACGGGTAAAAAACACGCTTTAAAAAGGAAGAGGGGTTTTAGGGGGGTTTTAGGGGGGAATAGGGGAGAAGGGAAAGCTACCCGTCCCGTTCATGGTATGGAGTAACAATCGGGAGTCGAATACTAACCATTGAGTTAATAAAATCTCTTATAGAGGATAATTGCCAGCGATCGCTTGGGATTAGAGGATAGATCACCGGGGATTAGAGAATAGATCGCTTGGGATTAGAGGATAGATCACCGGGGATTAGAGAATAGATCGCTTGGGATTAGAGGATAGATTCCCGGGGAAAATAAGATAAATCATAAAATTCGTGTTACTGGCCAAAAAACAGATTGGTAAAAACAAAGGATTTTATTGAATTTTACTGATCATGATCATTTGCTGCAGAGGAAAAAATCGTGCTACTGAAAATAATTGGTGGAGGTAGATCATTTAGATCCAAACGTAAAGTGGAGGGAATATTGTATTATTATAAAATAGAGTGTATCATGTGAAATAAATATCATATATAAAGGGGTGTTATTGTTTGGCAAAAATAAAAAATCCATTATTTTCAATAGTGGCTATGGGTACGATCGATAAGAGTTTAATATACCGGAAAAGAAAAGGTATTGATGATGTAAAAAAATACACAAAAACAATTAATCCAAATACAAGTGGCCAGTCAATACAAAAAGGTTATTTTAAAACTGCAATAGAGGGTTGGAGGGTAGACGGGTATAGCGTTTTAGACAAATTTGCATGGGATCAAGTTGCAAAAATATCTAAAATAATCACAAGCGGTTTTAACAGGTATTCGAGTTTTAGAATATCAGCATATAAAGAAGGACTTACATGGCATGAGTTAAAGAATTGTACTATATATGATGTAACCGGTGCCGGGTTTAAGGTGGCAATTAATATTAGTGATGATTATAGCGGTATATTATATTTGGGAACTTCTAAATATTCAATGCTAAAAGAATATATTGGTATATTTTCAGTTGATAAATATATATTCACTGTTACCGGTTTACCAGATGAAACAATGGTATATTTTTATATAAAAAATACTTCTCCCGGTGAAGGTGCAAGATCGGGAATATATACACATTATCATGTAGGCGGTTTTATTCCAAGTATAATTGATATAGGGGCTATTCCCGGTGTAACTTCTTATAGATTATATGATTATACTACGGTTGATAAATCTAATCCCGCAAATGGTAATGGAAAAATAACATCTGTAAAAATTCTTATTTCTTATGAATCTATAAATGTTAAAGTTGCCACTTTTTATATGGTAGATTCTACTCATCTATCGACGCGTGATACTGAAATAATACCAGGGTCCGTTCCTGGTGGCTCTGTACAAACCTATGATGTTGATTTAAATGTACAGATAGGCGATTTTATTGGAGCATATATAAGTAATACATATTACGGATCGCTTACTGGAACTGGAATGTGGTTTATTCAAAGCAACAAAATTCCATGTGTAAATCAGGCTTTTACATTCTCTACTAATATAATTCTAAAGAGTATTTGTGGAACTGGAGAAACAACCGGTTGATATGTTAGAAAATAGATTATTAGTATCAAAAAATGAAAGGAGGTGAGGAAAAATGGCTAAAGTAAAGGGTCCGTTATTTTCGTTGGCTGCAAGTGGCCAGATCGCTAAAACATTGGTTTATATGTCTTGGAAAGGTATAGCAGACGTAAGAAAATACGTCATACCGGCAAATCCGAATACAGCAGGACAGCAAGAACAAAGAGGATTTTTTTCAACTGCGGTTGGTCAATGGCACACTGACGGGTTTACTGCGGTAGATGTAGCAGCTTGGAATTTGTACGCGCTGGCTTTGAAGGTGGCACAGAGTGGTTTTAATGTATGCACAAAATTGAAAGTACTTGCATTGGTGGCCGGAAATGCCTGGTCAAAATTAGTTAACTGTCTTGTTACCGCTATAACCGCGGTAGGTTGTACGGTTACTGTAACCGGTGTGGTTGCAAAAGTGGCTAAGCTCTATATTGGTACTTCAAAGACTTCTATGTTTACTGAATTTGTAGGAGTAGATACAGCCGGGGAATATGTATTTACAATTACCGATTTAAGCGCTTTAACAAAATACTATTTTTACATTAAAAACACATTTGCAGATGATGACGGAAGGACAGGCATATATAGTTTTACAACTATTGCAGCCTAGTAAATAATTAAGATCTAAAAAAAGGAAGTTTAAAAATGGCTATAGTGGACACAGTAACCGGTGAAACCATAGAAAAGTTACGAGGGGTAATTGATTTCTATATGTTAAGAGGGATCTTGCCGGTTGCTAGATCATGGCCAAAAAAACCAAAACCGCCATACACTATTTTACAAGCGGAGGCTATGGCGGTTTTTGCTATTGCTAATGATTCTTTTAAGTGTCTTACTGATAATATGATAAATGCCTGGCGTGTTGGATCTGTGGGAAGTGTTGCAGCCTGGACCGATGTATTTAGAAGCTTGATAATGAAATATTGGAAGTTAAATAGGATAATTGCACCTATAGCTATTGATTATCTGGTAACTGAAACCGAAACACAATTTAAAGTAAAATGGAATATTCTACAAAGATATATTGATATAAATGTACCCTGGGAATATACAGAAGTAGAAACATTATTGATAAATAAAGAAGATATATTGTTAGCACCTAAACCAATATATTTTACTCTATTAAATGAGGAAGGGATAAGGTTAGTTGCACCATATATTACTTTTGGGATTGAAATATGAAAACAGGTTTTGTAAATGCTTATATCAAGGTACCACTACAAAAATATTACTCTTACCATGGAACAATTATGCCATGTAATATACAACCGAATCCGGATCCTTTTTTATTGGAAGATATGCCAACAGAGCCTTTTCCTATATATGAAACATTATTGAAGGTTACAACAATTTATCAATGCGGAGAATCGGGTTGGCCACCAAATTTATATGCGCCTTTAGGATATAATACTTGTGATCCAGGATTTGTAGTAAACGATGACGAGATATATCTATATACTAAAACAATGTGGGGAGCAGGTGCAGGTCAGGCAATATATAATAAGGAAAGTTTATTACCTAAACTGATTCATAAAGTTGTGGCTATTCAGAATGTAGAAGTGCATATGAAAGGAGAGGTATTTGTATATGTACCTGGTACTCATTACTTTTGCGGACCTGGTCAAGGAAGGTTATATATAATCTGCACATATACAGAAAATTCATGGCAATCTATTTGCTTATTACCCGGTATCAGATATGAAATATCATATATTTGGAATAAGTGCAAACCGCCATATGTAAGTGCAAGAAATTGGGATATGGAATATCTTGAAGAAAAATCAAAAATAGGGTTTAGAGTGGATCAATGTACTGAAACAGATCCGTTAAACTGGGGAGTAAACCGGACCAGGTGTTATCATAATTACTGTGTTGTAAGATATAAAAACTCCTTAATAATAACATTGGGATTTCAAAGTATTGAATGGGATATTGGTCCAAATTATGTTACGCTTTATGGAAGAGTTTTAGGTGCTAAAAATGGATATTTTATAAGAGGATTTCAGTTATGGAAAAAAGAAACTCCGGGAGTGATCATAGAAAAAACGTCTAAAAGCTCATTTAGTACAGATGAAAAAGATTATTCGGAATATATATCAGGTCTAACTCCAAGTACTGAATATAAATATAAGGCATTATTGAGGAATACGGGGACCGCTGCAGATACAATTTTCGGAATTGTGAAAGGCTTTACAACAAAAAATTAATTAACTGAGAGGAAAGAAATAAGTAAAAAATACATATCTTAAAGAAATCTAAAAATATAAAATACATTTTAGCACATATATTATGACCGCTATCAATGAGCTTTACTCCACAAAGTACGAAGAACTTACTAAAAAAAGGATAATATAACTAAAACAACACTCTAAACTGCGCATTTGATACGGAGAGTAATTAGGATTTTTAATAATTAAAATAAATAGGCCGAGAAGTCAATTTGATAAATAGAGGAATTAAAAAAAAATCAAGACATTGATATTTTTTTTTAATTCCTTTTTTTCTTTCTTTAGGATCGTATTAGTAGTAGGGTATTGTATAATGTGGATAACTCAGAAAAAAAAGTTTTTTTATCTGTTCGTACCCGGTTGAAAAAAATGGTAATATGAGCAGGTAATAAAAAAGATTAAAAGAGGGGCGAACAGAAGTCATTTTTTAATACTTAAAAAAATGTTAATAACCATGTTAACTAAATGTTAATAAAATGTTAATAAATGAGGGATAAACATTAGTTCTGTGGAAACTGTTAATAAGTAAGGGAATTGTTAACAGGTTATCAACAGGTTAAAAATGAGAAAAACCGTTTTTTTAACGGCCAATAATAATTATTATGTAAAGTAAACTTTATGGCCTGGTATGCAAACAAAAAAAAATGTGCATAACTAGTGTATAACTTATTTTTAGATCTAAAAATAAAAAGGCCTTTAAAATCAATATTATGAAAAAAAAATCTTCTCTATTTTGATTTTAAAGGGGGTCAAAAAAAAGGTTGGTATGATTGTACCTAATTTTAGCTAAAATAAAGGATCTATATACAAGGGATATTGAAAAAAGCTATTTCTGGGATAGGTCGGACCTGATTTCAGTCATTACAATTTTAAGTTCTCTAATTTCGCTTGAAATAGTACTTGCCAAGCTGTTATTTGTCTTGATCGTCTCTTTTAAAAAATAATCCAACCGTATTATCAGGTAAAATGATAATACGGTTGGAAAACCATAAGTACCTATGAGCTTAAATAGTTCTTCAATAGTCATTGATCCGGAGGGTCCTTCCATATTTTTTGTTTGCCTGGTCTAACGTCAAGGTGAAGGAAGTTCTTTTTTGAATAATAACCTATACCGGTAAAACCCACTTCCTTTGCTACACTAAAAAGATTATCCAGGTAAATATCGGCTACGTATATATCGGCTGCCATGCCTTTCATATGGTAAGAGTTAAGATCTCCATTGACTCTAGTATTTTCAAAAGGACATCGATAACCGGAATTTAAGATAACAGGTCTATTAACAAGGAAACGGAAACGAGTCAGTTTTTGAAGTAATAATGGAGATAACTTTACAGTTTTACAGCAAGGACAAATAAATTCTTCAAGAAAAAAATATTGATTTAATCTTATTTTTGGCATGGTTTTAACTCCTGATATTTTTCCTCTAAAGCAGCTAAAGCCATTAAATCAAGTAAAGTTTTATTTGAGTCAGGTATACTGATCAAGTAATTATAATTGGCTAGATCGACATCAGAAGGCTTATTTATTTTATCTTTTGTCATGGTTTTTTTACCTGGTGTTTTTTCTTAAGTGAGTCTATTATTGCGGTTACATCTTTTTTTCTGAGGTTAGGCTCTCTGGCAGATTTCAACGTTTCCGGTAAAGCAGAATAGACTATTTGATTTATTTCAGGGACGGTTGATTTCATTAAAGTAGTAACATTATTAATTTCTTTTTCAGATAAAGTGATACCCTGTGTTTTCAAGAGTTCAATTATTTTCTGCCAGGCTTTGGACCATTTTTCATCTCCATGACCTATTCCAAATACTTCTTCTGCCCATAACATAGCGGTTACAACAGCATCTTTAATAGCTTCGGCGCGATCTATTCCAAACTGCTTTACCAGGTATTTTGTAACCATACCGGTTAAGAAAACAGCTATGGCCTCAAAAAAATATTTATAAATGAAACTTAAAACTATTGACATAATAAAAACCTCTCTTTCTTTTAAAATTTAAAAATTTGGCCGGATATAAAATTGATGAAATACCCGGCAATTATTCTAACGATCAATTAATTCTAATAAGGAGCCCATAACCTCCTTTCTTAAAGTATCTTTTTGAGCAAAGCGAAACGTCCGGACAGTTCTAATCATACTCTTAATATAAAAGTTTGTATATACCAAGCACCGAATATAAGCGAAAACGCTATATATGGTAGTATACCCGAAATTAAAGGCTATATATAGCGTTTTGTCTTGTATGAGGGGCAATTTTTCGGCTGTCTTAAAAGGCTAACAACAGGAGAAAGTTTTGTTTTTTAGTCTTCCCGAGAGAGTTTTCTCGGGAAGACTAAATAAATAATATTTTCTCCTGGCTAAAACATTTGTAAGGGAATATTACAGCACCATATGCACTGAAAGAGTAAGAATAGGGACGGGGCAAGGGAAAGAGGAAAAGCCGATACACTAACATTTAATCCTGTAGAGGATAGGTGAATTGACCGCAGTTTTTCCCTTCTCCCCTAAATACCCACCTATTAAAGATAACCTAACCTTAAATAAGCGTGTTTTCCCGTATCTGACGAGGTAACAGGGGACGTTCACGTCCCCGAAGCGAGGCAGTACGGGTAAAAAACACGCTTTAAAAAGGAAGAGGGGTTTTAGGGGGGTTTTAGGGGGGAATAGGGGAGAAGGGAAAGCTACCCGTCCCGTTCATGGTATGGAGTAACAATCGGGAGTCGAATACTAACCATTGAGTTAATAAAATCTCTTATAGAGGATAATTGCCAGCGATCGCTTGGGATTAGAGGATAGATCACCGGGGATTAGAGAATAGATCGCTTGGGATTAGAGGATAGATCACCGGGGATTAGAGAATAGATCGCTTGGGATTAGAGGATAGATTCCCGGGGAAAATAAGATAAATCATAAAATTCGTGTTACTGGCCAAAAAACAGATTGGTAAAAACAAAGGATTTTATTGAATTTTACTGATCATGATCATTTGCTGCAGAGGAAAAAATCGTGCTACTGAAAATAATTGGTGGAGGTAGATCATTTAGATCCAAACGTAAAGTGGAGGGAATATTGTATTATTATAAAATAGAGTGTATCATGTGAAATAAATATCATATATAAAGGGGTGTTATTGTTTGGCAAAAATAAAAAATCCATTATTTTCAATAGTGGCTATGGGTACGATCGATAAGAGTTTAATATACCGGAAAAGAAAAGGTATTGATGATGTAAAAAAATACACAAAAACAATTAATCCAAATACAAGTGGCCAGTCAATACAAAAAGGTTATTTTAAAACTGCAATAGAGGGTTGGAGGGTAGACGGGTATAGCGTTTTAGACAAATTTGCATGGGATCAAGTTGCAAAAATATCTAAAATAATCACAAGCGGTTTTAACAGGTATTCGAGTTTTAGAATATCAGCATATAAAGAAGGACTTACATGGCATGAGTTAAAGAATTGTACTATATATGATGTAACCGGTGCCGGGTTTAAGGTGGCAATTAATATTAGTGATGATTATAGCGGTATATTATATTTGGGAACTTCTAAATATTCAATGCTAAAAGAATATATTGGTATATTTTCAGTTGATAAATATATATTCACTGTTACCGGTTTACCAGATGAAACAATGGTATATTTTTATATAAAAAATACTTCTCCCGGTGAAGGTGCAAGATCGGGAATATATACACATTATCATGTAGGCGGTTTTATTCCAAGTATAATTGATATAGGGGCTATTCCCGGTGTAACTTCTTATAGATTATATGATTATACTACGGTTGATAAATCTAATCCCGCAAATGGTAATGGAAAAATAACATCTGTAAAAATTCTTATTTCTTATGAATCTATAAATGTTAAAGTTGCCACTTTTTATATGGTAGATTCTACTCATCTATCGACGCGTGATACTGAAATAATACCAGGGTCCGTTCCTGGTGGCTCTGTACAAACCTATGATGTTGATTTAAATGTACAGATAGGCGATTTTATTGGAGCATATATAAGTAATACATATTACGGATCGCTTACTGGAACTGGAATGTGGTTTATTCAAAGCAACAAAATTCCATGTGTAAATCAGGCTTTTACATTCTCTACTAATATAATTCTAAAGAGTATTTGTGGAACTGGAGAAACAACCGGTTGATATGTTAGAAAATAGATTATTAGTATCAAAAAATGAAAGGAGGTGAGGAAAAATGGCTAAAGTAAAGGGTCCGTTATTTTCGTTGGCTGCAAGTGGCCAGATCGCTAAAACATTGGTTTATATGTCTTGGAAAGGTATAGCAGACGTAAGAAAATACGTCATACCGGCAAATCCGAATACAGCAGGACAGCAAGAACAAAGAGGATTTTTTTCAACTGCGGTTGGTCAATGGCACACTGACGGGTTTACTGCGGTAGATGTAGCAGCTTGGAATTTGTACGCGCTGGCTTTGAAGGTGGCACAGAGTGGTTTTAATGTATGCACAAAATTGAAAGTACTTGCATTGGTGGCCGGAAATGCCTGGTCAAAATTAGTTAACTGTCTTGTTACCGCTATAACCGCGGTAGGTTGTACGGTTACTGTAACCGGTGTGGTTGCAAAAGTGGCTACGCTCTATATTGGTACTTCAAAGACTTCTATGTTTACTGAATTTGTAGGAGTAGATACAGCCGGGGAATATGTATTTACAATTACCGATTTAAGCGCTTTAACAAAATACTATTTTTACATTAAAAAC
>Ga0307378_10009175_pt1 | contig 13024 bp, 17 predicted proteins | sample UN1MG_FD_202238 | JGI IMG/M metagenome (GOLD analysis project Ga0307378, IMG submission 202238) | Soil microbial communities from Risofladan, Vaasa, Finland - UN-1 | ecosystem: Environmental > Terrestrial > Soil > Coastal area > Acid sulfate soil | place: Finland: Risofladan, Vaasa | collected... | reverse complement strand
CTTCGCTCTTTCTTGACCCATTTCGATACATTGCTACACCCTTGCAACCCATCTCCCATGCCATTATTGCTGCTTTAGCCATTGTTTCCCTACGAGTTAGCTGGGGGAAGTTAATTGTTTTAGAAACTCCTGATTGAATATGCTTTTGGGCTGTCGCTAAAACTGAAATGTGTTCCTCCCATGTAACCTCACGCGTACCATTAGATGAAACTGCACAACGAAAATATGGTTTATTCGCTAGATTATTTTCAAAAGTATAAATACCTGTCTTATCGTTTCTTATAGTAATTTCTGAAAAAACTGGTTCTATTCCACTAGAACTACCTGCGATTAAACTAACAGTTCCTGTTGGTGCAATAGTTGTAACAGTTATATTCCTTCTGGGAACAGGAAGTTTTTTACAATATTTTGGTATTCCTAATTCTGCTCCTGCTCTTTCCGATTCTTCTTTAGAAACCTTGTCTATAAAACCCAGAATAGAATCTAATTCATCCAAGGATTCCTGCGAACCATAAGCTATCTCTTTCATAAGCAGGTAATCAGCAAAACCCATAATTCCTAAACCAATTGCCCTGTTTTCATCAGCCCATTTTTCTATTTCTTTAGTTGGATAAGCACCCTTACTAACAACTTCATCTAGAAATCTTGTTCCAAATTTAACGGCAATTTCCAGTTTTTCAAAATCCATTTCTTTGTTTTTATCAATAAACTTTGATAAATCGAGAGACCCTAAATTACATATTCCGTTGGAAGGAAGAGGCTGCTCACTACAGGGGTTAGTACTAAATATTTCTTGTCCCGTATATTTATAGGGTGAATCATCTATTCTGTCTTTGAATAATATTCCGGGTTCGCCATTTTTCCACATTCCCTCTATTATCAAATCAAATACAGTTCTTGCTGAATACTTCTTATATTTTTCACCCTCGAACTCTGTCCAATATTCATTGTTATCTATAACAGCTTCCATAAAAGAATTATCAACCATTACTGATATATTAGCATTAGATATTCTTCCTTCTTCAGTTTTAGCTGTAATAAATTTTATAATATCTGGATGATAAACATCTTCTGTAAACATTATAGCCATAGCTCTAACAATCTGTTACTTTTGTGACCTATTTTCAATAGGCGAATAAACATTTCTGTTTACTTCTGCAATTTTCTTAGATTATATTTGCAGTTCAGACTATACCATTATCCTTCTTTTCAGTTAGGATACCCTTGGTAGTCGTTACGGCTCTAAATTAACTAGCGCCTCGGGGTTGCCTATCTCTAGGTTTTCACCGATATTCAGGTTTTCTACAGAAATTACTTCCTGTAGGGGCTTAATATAATTATAAGAATTGTTTTTGTGAATTTCTATATGACATTTTTGGCAGAGAGTTACTCCGTTATCCACTTCTAAGCGAATCTCCGGACTATTTTGTGCTTTAATTATATGATGAGCAACTAGTTTGTTGCTGCTACCACAAAGTTTACATCTAAATTCATCTCTTTTCAATACTTGCTTTCTCCAAGATTTATATCCTCTTCGCCTTCTCCATGAATCAGGGAGTCCGGGCGTTCTTCGTGTTCTGGATTGATACTCTTTTTCACACTCCCAAGAACAAAAGAAAACAGTAAATTTTTCTAACCTATATTTTTTTCTATAAACCATTTTTCTGCATATTTCACAAGGAACTTCTTTTCCATTTTTACTCAAAGGAGATTTCCACGATTTATTTCTTCTCGGGATGTTGTATAATTTTAAATATTTTCTAACAACCATATCATTTACATTTAAAATTTTTGCAACATTTCTTATAGAGAGCATTTTATTTAGATATAAATCTTCCAAAATATTTTTATCTAAAACAATTCTTTTATCCATTATAATATAATTAACCCAGCTTGAGTCAAGGCTTCTGCGTCATGAGATATTGTGTCAGCAAATTTTATCCCCCCTCCCGCATATCCATGTGTACTTCCAGCAACCCTAGCCCCCTCCGGTCTTATCTTTGAAAGAGCTGTACCACAACCCCCACCTTTCCGTGCAATTAGGGCAAAGTCCAACTTTGTTTTATATATGCCTTCAATTGTATCTGGAAAATCAACCACAAAACAGGCGGAAAGCCCCGGGGATTCTTTTCCTGCATTTACAAGGCAGGGAGAATTTGGAACAAAATAAGTATTTAATATTAACTGCCTCATTATATCTCTGTCTTTTTTATTCCATTGTGGAACAATAAACTTTATAACACGTTCACATACTTCTTCCCAGCTTGATTCTGTTTCTAAAAAATATCGCTTTTTTAAAATATTTTTTGCTACTTTTGAAATTTTTCTAACTTCCGGGAACATATTATCTGGCATTATTTTTTCCCTCAAACTCTGCTATGAAATTATCTATTGCGTTGGAGAGGGGTTCTAACCCACTAATTGAACTTATTGTATAATCAAACACAAAATCATCAAGAGCTATTTCCGAAGGATGAAGCATCTGTTCTTTTGACAACTTGCTGACATAATTATTCCTAATAATTCTTACAGAGCTAACCATACCGGGAAATCTTGCTTTTGGATAATATACTTCATTTGGGAAACGGCAGTCTGATATACAAAAATAATCATATTTATCCTCAACTATTTCTATCGCATCACAGGCTCTTTCAACCCAAAACAGGGGTTTATTTAACTCTATCCTAACTCTATCTGTTCCGAGCCATTGTAGTAGTGTTCTGCCTTTACTATCTTTTTCTCCATTCCATCCCAAATATGACCTTGCAATAAGCTTTAAATAATCCGCATAATGCAGAACCAAAGTATCCCCCTCTAATTTTTCTTTCAAAAAATTTGATGCTGTATCCTTACCACTTTCTGCCTTTCCGCTAATCAAGAATATTTGCTTCATCTAACTCCTTTCTAATTTTTTCCACATATTCATCCCAAGTAAAAATTCTATCTGGGTATAAGAATTTTTGATTCCAAGGTTGGTCAAATAAATATCCTTTACCTAAAAAATTATTAACATTTGAATATTTATCGTCAAGTATTGAGAAACCACGTATTAAACTTTTATCGTGACATGCCACAAAGTTGTCTCTTGTATTAAGAAGTCCACGCTCTGTTAGCCAGTTGTATTTTGCATCATTAGAATCCCCAGCCGTTACATACACAATTCTACATATATTCCAAGACATAATCTCTTTTAAGGATTTAATAGAATTCCCTGTTGGTTCAGCAGTAGTAAAGACATCTCCTTCATAAATGTATTCGTATATGCGTTGATGCGCTTCCGGTTTAATAAAATTTGTTATATTCCAATCGTCTATATCCTCTTTCTTTATGTTGTCATTAAATTCTTGATTATAAAAAGCTAACCAGTTTGTCATGAAGTCTGTAACAACATCGTCAACATCTATCAATATTATTTTCTTTTCCATAATTCTTCCTTATTTTCTTCTATCTTTTCTGTGACATTATATTCAACTATAGAATGTCCTTTACTTAATTTCTTAAATTTATTACAAAAAACAAGTTGCCCTTCTTCGATGTTGTGCTTTTTATAAGCTGTCTTGTCAATGAATATTGATTGTTTTATACCTTTTGATAAGCAATAAATATTAGCAATCATTTGTTTGGAGTCGAAAGAAATAATATATACATATCTTGAACTTATATTATCAATCACCTCGTTATTCTTTACGATTGTTTCTATTCTTCTTTTTAACTGATTCTTGCCTAATTTATTTAAAGATTTTACAGTATTGTCTTCTTCCTCTGGAGGTAACTCATTTGTTAACACCTCTGCTTTTGATATTGTAGAATTACCAAGAGAGGATAAGTCAAATAGAGAAATTTGCCTTGGCTCTATTTCATCTATAAGTTTCATTACTTCTTTTTCGTAGAATTGTAAATCTACTTTATATTTCTCGAAAGGAACGCTTGCGTCATAATCATTTAATATTCTGACCATCCTACCAACATACAAACCAATTAGTTTTGCACTCGTTATATTCCTTTTTATAAAACTTCCACCCTTAGTGGTTACATAAAAGCGATTTGTCTTTTGAAGTTTTTGTGTACCTTTCATTGTATGCAACTCGCTAACAAAATTAGTGCCTGTTTTTTGAGATATGCAGAATTCCATTATATCTTTGCAATTTTCAAGTGTTTGCCTGACCGGGATATTATCTATAAAATAAGCAGACAATGCTTTTGCCACAATTGGCATACGATAAGCTTTTTTGAGGTCTACCTCTTTTACAAATGCCCCCTTCTCTTTTGTATAACCATCTTTTTTTTGCGTTATATAACTGTTTACATCACGGCGAATATATTTACTGTATTCGGTAAATTCCAATTCTAAATTACTAACTTCTTCCCACCTCTTCGCAACTTCGTAATATTTGCTTTCTAATTCTCTGGGAATTTTACATACAATTCCGTCTGTGTTGGCACTTATAACTTCTATACCGTTTAAATGTAAATCTTCTACCAACATTAACAAACCAAGTTGCCCGCTAAGTGTTGTTGAGAGAAACTGTCTTGCATCTAACAGCCAGAAATTTCTATAACCTAATTTACCAAAAATAGAATTAATAGTAATCTTTAAACCATCAGCCTTTACCTTATCGCCCGCTTTTTTTGCCTTGATACGTTCTGCTGTAATTTTCTTTAACACTTTTATGAAGTTTTCCCCAAGATGCTCCGGATAAAATTTATTGTTTATTATAAGGTTTGGATAATAGCTAGCAACATCCAAATCCTGTATTATATATTCGGAATCTGTCTCAAACTTACCCGGGGCATCTTCGGTGTGCAAACCACCAACGCCCAATGAAAATTTACAATTTGCAAAATATATCTTCTCCGAGTATTTGTAATTGCTATATTCGTACACAATTGTAGAAAGTACTCTATCAAGAAGTTCTTTGAGTTCTGGTGTTTTAAAAGATATAAAATCCGCAACACAATTTTTTAACCATACTTTTTCTCTATGTGTTCTCATATCTTTAATAGCTCTTATATCCATATGCAGTTCGTTAGAGTATATATTCTCTAAAATAAGATTTGCTATCTTTGAATCAGACGCAGAACTAAGGTTTATACCGTAGATTTTACTAAGTTCATCCCTTAATTCCCTGATGTCTTTTATTTCTTCATATAATCTTTTGGTTATTAAAACATCATTTTTATTGTATGATAATATTTCTTTTAATTTACGTTTATCAACATCTTCGCTATGCCCAATTGGCATGTCTTGAATTTTGTACCATTTTAAATTTATTGCAGTTTGCTTCAAGGAAATACCGAGCTTATCAAAACCTAATATTTTCATTAAGTCAATAGATTTCCAAGGGTAATAAACCTTTCTTGGGTATCGCAATGCGAGTATTTTCTTATCGCTTCTGAAACCATCGTTCACTAGTTTTGCAGATAAAATATTTAAATCGCTTATTAAGTTATCCCCCGTGTATCCTACTATAAACCTAAGCATGGGGTCATCATAACTTATGCTGTTATAACCAATCAGTGTCATTTTTTGAGATAGAAATCTTTTTATATCTGAAAAATCTTCTTTATCAATGCCAACATAGAATACATGCTCGTCACTCTCGTCTTCTACGTTTATGAATGTTGCTGTGAACAGATTGGGTAAACATTCGATATCGTAAGCATATCTTACCATTAAAACTCCTTTTTTGTAATATTTATAAATGCTGTGCCACTATTTCTAAATTATAATGGCACTGAATTTATATATATTTATCCTTTAAATTCACAGCTCTCTCTAACACCACATAAGTTATTACAGAAAAAAGAGCTAGAGTTATCAAAAAGAAACTCTTCATCTGCTCTTATCTTTTTCACACCCTCAATCATCCACGCAATAGCTTCATCTTCCTTTTCAATACTACATGGAAGTTCGACTTCTTTTTTCAGACGAGTAAATAATAAGATTGTTTTCTCTAAGGGCATTTTCATCTTATGTCTAAGAGCATAAGCATAAATAAACATTTGTTTATAATATCCCTTTAGTTTTGAGTTATCAGCTATTTCCTTTCCTGTATATTTATCAATTCTAAAAGGTGTAGATGTTTTATAATCATATTGTATTATTTTTCCAGTCTCTATTTCTTTTAATACTAAGTCAGGTTTTGCTACAAGTTTAATCCCCTTAACCTTAAAATCAATCTTATCCTCTAGTATTAAAATATCATATGCACTTTTATCAAAAGAAAAGGAATCAAAAAAAGCCTTTCCTTGTACTCTGTATTTGTAATCTAAATTTGAGAGAAATATTGGCGGAGCAGTAACCACTCGCTTGTTGAACTCCTCTTCATAATATCCAGAGAGTTCATATGGCTCCATTTCTCCACCAAAGAATTTCTCAAAGCATTCGTGAACCAACAAACCATACTCTGCAAAAAAATTATTTATTCTAGGCATTGAATCAATGTAGTTTAATTTATAGGCATATGGACAAGTATTATATGTAGATATGGCAGAATATGAAAAGCGTATGTTGTCCAAAATAAAGTCATAACTACTCATAGGACAAACCTTTCTTAATTAGCCCAATTTGGTTCGTCGCCGTCGCCCTGCGAATCGTGGTCATCGTGGTCTGTGTTATCGGTATAATGAAACGCATGTTTCTCCTCTTCTCGGGTCGGATTGGAAAACAGCATTCTTTCTCCAACAAAAACTACTGCAAACTCAATCTGAGCCCCATTTCTATTTTTTAATATCTTAATTTTAGATTTTAATATTTTACCTCTTTCGTCTTTTTTATGAGCAATAGCCCAAACTTGGTCTGCTGGTTTTTCTCCAGCTTGATTTAAGTCAGAGAGTTGTATCTCTGGATTTTTTATTTTTCTATCTGTTATATTCCTATTCAATTGATGATTTAGTATAATTGGTATTCCAAATTCTTTTGTGAAAGCTTTTACATCAATTGCAATTTTATCATATTGTATATAAACTGGCTGATTTACATATCCTTTTATTTGCTCAAGTTGGTCTATTACAACCAGTTTTATATCTTTCTCCATTAGTTTTCTTATTTTAGAACGAAGCTCTGCTATTGTAATCCCAAAACTATCATCAAAATATATATTACTGTCAGAGATTTTCTCCATTGCTTCTCTGTATAATACCCATTCTTTGTCCGACATCTTTCCCTGATACACATCTTTAAAGGGTATACCAGTTAATTGACATACTAAACGACAGATGGTTTCGTGAGTAGACATCTCCAAAGCGAAAAAAGCTGTTGCTTTTCTCTGTACAATAGACACTTGATTAATAACACTCAGAGCAAGGCTTGATTTACCCTCCCCGCTTCTCGCGGCACAAATAACCAGCTCGTTAGTGTATAACCCCCCTATCTGATAATCGTAGTCGGAAAAACCAGTTTTTAATTGTTCAATTTTCCCTTCTGCCAACATTCGGGTACGCTCTGCCACCATTTCTGTTGCTTGCTTGCTTGTCAATACATTTGTTGATTTTGCACCACCATATAAGGCAATATCTGAAATATCTTTTTCTATATCATTAACTATTTCAATTAAATTCCCTTTTTTAATATAGTGTTCTTTGTTATCCATAAGCGATTCTATTTTCCTAATAGAAGCTTTTTCTTTTATTATAGAAGCATAACTTTCTGCATTATCTATATTTACGTAGCATTGATTTACTAATTTGGAAATATCGTCTATAGAAATTTGTTCTGTTTCTTTTAATACTTCACTTGAGACAGTTAAATAATCTACTTTTAACCCTGAATTATACAACCTGTTTATTGCTTTATATACAAATCTATTTCTAAAAACAGAAAAATCTTCGAAATTTAAAATGTCATTTACTATTGGTATAAGACTATTTTCAATAAGTAGACAGGCAATCAATACATTCTCGATTATAGCTTGCTCTTCAAAAGTAATTTTACTGGCAATTTTTTTATCACCAGAAATAATTTTTTCTTGAATGGAGTCTGGAATAGAAGCGGTTCTTTCTTTTGAATATGCGTGACTCAATACTACTTCAAATTCCGATTTGTCTAATTCAATACGCAAACAAACCGGAAGTACTGCCTCCCTTGACTCTTCTTCGGTATAACCACAACCACAAAAATCAGCTAATACTTTAAAGAGTGTGCTGTTTCTCTCTCCCTTTTCAGCTCCGTTTGCCAGAAAGTTAAGACTTGCACGAGACAGCTGACGCTTATCTCCGCTAAACATAGAATTATTTCCACGCACATATTCTAAAGTATTATCTGGAAATAGTTTGCCCATTAAACCATCGGGTATAACCCCGGGGGTTCTTGCCCAATCGTCAAATCGTTTGTATTCGCCAGTGTACTCTCCCTCTAATATCTTGCTTGGGGGAACAATAAAATAACCACCTTCTCCACGAGTGTCAACTCCAGTTTTTGCGTTTGCTGTTGATTTTCCACTACCAGTGAACAATATATGCATACCGCCAGAGGGAGTAATAGAATGAAGACCTGCACTATCGTTTATATTCCAACTTGCAAATGTTTCTAGACCGTCTACATGTTTTTTGTCTATATCTACAACAAATAGACCAGACATGCCAGCATTTACTCCAATTAAAGCATCTGGAAATCTAGCCCACCACTCTCTTATTTGGTCTTCGTCTAAGGTAGCAGCATACAAACCACTAGCCACATATGGCTGTTTTTCTGTTGGGGTAATAGTTTCCCCGCGTTTTGTATATGGTGCGCCGGGTTTTTCCCTACAAGGAAATACGTACCATCCTCTGTTAGCATAATCCAAAGCTTCGGAAAGCATGTTGCCCATAAATATTATCCTTTCAAATTAAAATAAATCTTTTTTTCTTCCTATATCTTTTGGCATTGGTGCATATTTTTTTATTTTACGTTCTGGAAGTTTTTCAACAAAATTGTCATCCGAATTCGCTTCCTCTTTTTTTGCAAATGCTTGAGGATATACTGTTTTCATTTTTTCAGGTGTCCAGTATATAGGATTAAAACCTTCTTCTAAAGCCCAATCAATGAATTTACCAATTGGTTGCTTGTAATTTTCTTGCCTGTCATTAACAAATTCTATAAACTTTTCCCATCTTGGATTATCTGCTGTTACATTCAAACGTCTTTCTATTTCTTCCCGTATGTCAAAAAGTTTTGCTTTTTCTTCAGATATTCCTGCTTTTTCGGCGGCGGTCATTTCGGTTTTTTTAACAACCGTTTTGGAAACTACAGGAGTTTTCTTTTTATAAACATGACCCTTACCTGTATTCTTATTGCTCTTTTTTTCAGTAACAGCTTCTGATTTTTTTCCTGTATAGTCTTCCCACATTGTATTTAATATTTCCTGATTTACTCTAAATCTATACATGTGGTCTAAACGCTTATATTCTTCTGTGACTATTCCCAAATCAACTAGGCTCTTTCTCGCTGTTCTTTGCTCGTTATACGTAAGCCCTGTTTCTTCTTCTATGTCGTCGGAGGTTTTCCAAATCCAATCGTCACGAGTTTTATCGCACCAATATAAGAGCTGACATAACAATATACTTGCGGTTGTTGAGTATGTTATCTTCTTTAGATTCGGGTAGTATGCAACAATCCTTCCTAGGTCTAATATATAATTGCTTAATTTCACTCTACCTCCTAACCTTATATTTTTTAAAAAAGATAGGGACTAATTTTTACTATAGTCCCTATCCTCTGCTATCGCTTGCTTTTATTTAGAAAGGAATAGTGTTATCATCTGGTTCAGCAGATGCTTCACTATCAACAGTCTTACCCTTCAAAATACGAACTTGATTGGCTGTAATCTCATATGATGCTCCGTGCCCGCCACTCTTTAATTCATAGACAGTTGGAGAACCATTTTCTCCTACACGCAAGCTTCCTGTAACAATTACATGAGAGCCTTTACCGCAATACTCGTTGACTATTTCGGCGAGTTTTCCCCACGCTGTAATTTTAAGCCAAGTTGTTTCTTTTACCTCTTCTCCCTCTGCATTTCTATATTTTCGATTAGAACCCATACGAAAATTAGTTACCGCTTTGGCGGTTGGGGTAAAGCGTAGTTCGGGGTCATCTGCTAAATAACCTTCGTACATTACTAACTGAATCTGATTAGCCATTTCTATTTATTCTCCTGTTATATTATAAATTACTTAGTCTTTTGCGCTTGTAAATCTACCAATTCTGAACGCAGTTTAGAAAGTTCTAATTCATCAGATATTGAGTTAGGATTACCGTTTGGCGCATACTTCTTTACTATTTCCATAAGAATTTCATTCTTACTTCCACCTAGTTCTTTGCACATATCAATAATCTCTGTTTTGATATTTGCGGCTGACTCAGCCTTATTCGCAGAGTGAGTTGCAACAACAACAGATTCTGTAGTAACTCCTCCATCTAGCCATTTCATTAACTGTTGACCAACTTTAGGTGTAATCGGGAAAGTCTTTTGGTCAAATAAACTCGTCCTATCTTTTGAGCCAAAAGCTTCGTGTTCAGCATTAATTTCAAAAAAGGTTGTGAATTCATACTCCATACCTTTACGCTGTTCTGGTTCCATTCCTAATTTACGAACAGTAGTTTTTCCAGTGCTAGAATCTTTTTCTTGCACATACTCTTGTTTAGAGCGCATTGTTGCAATAACATGGAGTTGAGATTGTAGCATTTTTTCTACAAAACGATTGTGTTGTGGAGTAATTTCTCTCCAAGCGGTATAACTATTTCCAGTACGTTTTGCAGCATTACCCTGTTGCTCCAATAAACCACCCTCACCGCTCCAAAGGTGAGTAGTACTGTCAATAATCGCTACTTCGATGCTATTGTTTTCGCATAATTCAAGAGCGTTTGTGTACTTGTCAGCTTCAAAGGGTGCTGTTAATGTTATAGCGTTATACTCTCCGATTTTTGTATTTGCGATTTCTGAATTAACATATAGTTCTCCCGAACCATTTTCCGTATCAATAATCGCAATTTTTGCCCAAATTTCTTTGTCTGTAGCTTTTGGGTATTTTTCTTTCATGAGCCCATAAGCAATAAGCAAACTTCCAGCTGTCTTTCCACCACCAGAAGGTGCAGACATACCAAGCTTTAAAAATGCTTTACTGCGTTGCGCTCGTTTTAATTCCATTGCCATTTAATTCTTCTCCTCTTACTTAGTCTCATAATTTTTTTATATTACTTTATTATTTGTTTTGCTATGTTGACCTCTTTTTCCTCTCTTTTTATCATATCCACTATTTCTCTGGCTGTCTGTTCCATGTTATCGGTGTAATATTGACTGTTTTTATTGTAACTTAAACATATTAGCATTTGGGGGCAATCGTCGCCCAACTCCCTTACGATATCCTCTTTCCCAGAAAATCTTGAAAGCAGGATTTCGTCATCTGATTGTAAAAAAGATTTTACAGCACTTCGCAAACGAATCTTTTCGGGATTCTCTTCCAAATCCACTGTATCAACAAACCTTTTTCTTTTATCGCTAATACTATCTTTTACAGAGCCAAAGAGGTCTTCAAGTTCATCTGTGGTACCTTCTACTAACAATATTAGTTTCATGTTATGTCACTCCTCTATAGTCCTCCTTTCTTTTTATTCAAGAATTATGTTATTAATTATATCACACTTTCTCGATTTTGTCAAGTGTTTTCTATAAGAAGTATATCACTATGTCGTATGTGCCTTTACAACTTGCACAAAATTTAAATGTCGCATCATACAATAAATTCCCATTAAAATAACTTTCAAGATACTTTCTTGTAGATGGCGATATTTTGGCATTCATTATATACAAAGATTTTTTGTTTTCTTTTTTTAATCTATCTATTTGAGATAGTAATTTTTGTAAATAATTTTCAGCAACGCTCATATATATCTTTCTTTGTTATTTTTATAAAACCAGAATTCTCTAATAAATTTAGAGCCAAACGACATTCATCAAGTGGTACTCTTATTCCAAACGCCTCGTCTTTACAAATAAAATTTTGTATCTTTATTGGGGTAACATTTTTTTCAAATTTCAAAATTTCTCCAACAGATAACAGCAAGAAAGGAAACATTTGTTTTGCCATATTAACACCTTTCTTTACATACAAAATATTTTTCTTCAATTATGTCTGCTTTTAATATGGAGATTTGTTTGCCACAATTATGACATTTAACAATATCCCATTCTTTTAGCATTGTATCAACATCTTTATAAGATATTTCATTATTTAAGGCGGAAATATCAACATCTTTTTCCATTTCAATAGTCCTCTAACCAAATTTTAAGTCTGCTATCTCTAAGTTCATTTATGCATCCGCACGCTAGGCAAACAACATCTCCTTCTCGCCTATCCTCATCTGTAATTTCTAGTATCTCATTACAGTCTATGCATTTGCAAAGTTCATGTGTTACTTGCATTTAGTTTTTCCTTTCCTATTTTTTATTTTTTTCTTGTTTTTTATGTACGGACATATAAAATCAATGTTTTATGTGGTTTAATCATTTTGGCAAAATTGGATTATATTTCTTATTTATATTTGTTAATTCCTCATTAATGCGTATGTATTTTACCATAATATTATCTTTATCAGTTATAAATTTAACAAAGCATTCAATTATATTTCCGCTATTGTCTTCATAATTAAGAATATCTCCGAGCATTATATCTCTATCCGCATAAGGATAACATATGTTAACTTCTTCCATATCATCTAACAATATTGATTTCATTTATCTGCCCTTAAATCACACAAAATAATATTTTATCTTTCTTCTGACAATATAGAATAAACATTGCCTATAATATCTAACTCTTTTTCATTCCACCAAGCAACTTTCCTGTTTTCAAGACTTTTTTCTATATATACAACATGGGCGCTTATACCACCATCCACTTTTGTAAGAAGAACTAAGTCTCCTTTTGGGGTTCTTGCAATATCTAAAAATTTTAACATGCTGATATCTCCTTAAGTAATTGTTGAATAAAGAGCCAAAAACGAGCTTTTCCTGTTCCTGCACAAACTCCACAAGTCAAACCAACT
>Ga0307378_10009174_pt1 | contig 13024 bp, 21 predicted proteins | sample UN1MG_FD_202238 | JGI IMG/M metagenome (GOLD analysis project Ga0307378, IMG submission 202238) | Soil microbial communities from Risofladan, Vaasa, Finland - UN-1 | ecosystem: Environmental > Terrestrial > Soil > Coastal area > Acid sulfate soil | place: Finland: Risofladan, Vaasa | collected... | reverse complement strand
CCAGCTATTTAATGCTGCCTCAATTCCGCTTATTGGTTTACCAGTGTCAGCATCGGTTAGTATGCCCCATAATGAAGCTTTCTCAGGTGGCGGCGGTGGAGGTGGTGCTGCCTTAGCTCTCGTAGCAGCAATAATTCCAACGGCTACCACTGTACCTACAACTGCCAACCCTTGCTTAGTCTCCTTTTTCATCTTCACCTCCCTTTGTTCTAGCGTCAGCCCCATTACAATCCCTCCCCCTTAACTCAATGAAAGTGTTAACACGGCTCTCTAAACGCGCGACAGTAGTGTTCATGCCATCCACTTTCTTAACTAGTCCATTATCTAAGATATCATTCATACTATCCACCTTTTGCTTCAGCTTACCATAGCTGATACCCCAACCAGCAATATTCCCCAGAGTAATAATTCCTAAAGCTAGCCAAGCTGCATCCATTTTGGCCTCCTTTTTAGTTTACTCTACTCCTAGTTTTTGTCAAGACCCGCTATGAATCTGGTCTTTCTACCAAATCCTCTCCATATTGTATTTAGAATTTTAGCAATGCCCTGAGAAAATTGGCATTCACTTGGTTCAGGTTCGTCAGGCTCAGGAGCCGGGGAATAACCAATATAGTGAGCATCATAACCTCCCCGTTGCTTAAAGACATCAAAGGCGGAGAAGGGCATTGTGTATAAGCCTTGGTTGCCCCAGTCTATCCCCCAGCTATTTATACCATAGAATATTTTTTTATCTTTATCATAGCCATATAGGCATGTTTCATGTCCACCCACTACTGTATCAAAGACACTAACTTCAGTTAATACACCATTCGCTGGGTTCATCCATTTTTCGTACCAAGGAGTCCCGATGGATACATACTGCCCATTCGCCAGAACTTCACATATTCCCGCTATGCCATCAACGACACGGAAATAGGAAAGTAAGGGATATTTAGCTGCTTCGGGTTCTAAATGTGAGGGTGGGGGTGAAGTATCAAGTCCCGCAGGGTTATATGGCCACAAATGCTCTAAGAGACAACCCTTTTTATAAAGCCAATGTAGGGCATCCCTAGGATAGCAACCGACATCTTGTTGTAGTGTCCCCTCAATGAACCTAGCACCATTATAAATCCAAGTCGGACTAAACCACTCGAGATAAACCTTAAGTTTCTTTGCTCTTCCAACTAGATTAGCTCCTATTCCAAAGCCAACGCAGCTACCAACTCTTTCCTGATCTCTGACATCAGGAAGATAATCGACAAGGATAACAGATGATGGTATCTCCCTATAAGTAGCCTTATACAGGTAATCGTGGGGATCGTACTTGTCTTTGCGCCATCCAAACTGTAGATTCATTTCCATTTTCCTCCCATTTTTATTTTAGCAATCCCTATATTTCCAATAAAGCCTAGCAAATGGATATAAAGGAAGCAAGCAGAGAGCTATTATCGGTATCAATATGACATCTATAACCATAAGCTCAAACCTCCACCAATTCATATTATGCCTCCTAATTTTAATCCAAATACTACCACTCCCATAATTCCAAGCCCCCAGATAAATCCCTTAACATCCTTATAGGCTTCATCAGAAATATGCCAGTCTTCATCTACTTCATAAACCAGGAAACCTACGGCAAATATTACTGCCAACCACCAACCAATATAGTAGCCAAACAGAACGGTTAGCAGCCCCAAGGGGATATGAAGTAAAACCCTCTTTAACTCCTCGCTGGTTATCATAAGTAACATAGATTTCATTCACGTTCCTGTTCTTTTCACCTCCGGGCTCACGCCGTCGTGCTGTTCTGAACTGATATTCTTTTCAGAATAGGTAATCTCGTTCCCACATTCTGTGCAAATCCATTTATTATCTTCTCTTCTAGCCCACCTAAGTCTTCTGCAATTAGGGCAGTACATAAACTCTCGCTCCATTTTTCTTAAAGACTATCAATTATGTCTTGACTTCCATGCTTCGACAAGCTTCGTAATTGCTACAGTCCCTCCTACCCCCATAGCAGTGGCTATTATGCCTACTATGGCATAGAGTAGTTTCGACCCTTCAGGCTGGGTATAAGAAATCACTACGCCAAGTATTGCCAAGCAAATTATGCCGACCGCTAAGACTAACTCACTTTTCATGCCACACCTTTAACTTTGGCTATATTGGTGGCATCAACCCCCATTATCTTGGCAGGATTGGTGACACCGCTGATTTTTCCTGTCCAACCTATAATTCCTAGAACAGTAGCTCTACTGAGTTTTATAATCGGTGTAGAGTCTGCTCGGTATTGAGAAAGGTGGAGATAGGAACTGCCATCATCTGCTAATTCATTTATTGGGTCGCTATAATCCAAGTCAATCAATTCTATTTGCCTATTTACACCTAAATCAGGTGTGCTAAATACCCAGATGTCATTGTTGGTAAAATCAAGATATAATAGTTGCGTGTCTATCAAGTAAACACCGTAACTATAACCCATCCCTACAGGGCTTTGAGTGTAAACTGCAAGATTAGATTTAGTGACACGAACCACCTCCCCTGTGGTTTCACGCCCAAGATACACATAAGTTGCATCTTGAGCCATATCATCAGTGCATAATCCTATTGCGACAGAATCAACATTTGCAAAGGTTGTTTTAAGTCTTTTTGTGAAAAACGTGCCAGGGGAAATAGTGATAACATATAGATAATCTCCATCTTCACATATAGAATGATATGTGTATCCCAAGTACCCAGAAACAGTTACATCCCCAGTGGAGATTAGGATTTTAGCAAGATAATCAGTAGCACCTACATAAATATATGTCCCATCTGAGCATAATGATTGAAGCTCATTACCACTTACAATTAGGTAGTTGGCAGTTTCCGTAAAGGTGCTTATTGCTATCTTGTAAACTCTTCCATTGTAGCAAGTGGCCCATAGGTAATCGCCTACACGAATAAGGTCGCTTATTTGGCCACCTAAAGTAATGTAAGATTGATTAGCATAGTTAGTGGCATCAACTTTATAAAGTCTGGGGTAGGTAGCATTCCTTAAACCAACATAGAAATAGCCATTATAATAAAGTGCTGCATGTGCATAACCTCTCTCTATTGTGCCCTGTGCTACTGGAGCTAATTCTGCCATTAACTTATCTCCACCAGCTCATAGCTTGGGTTGAACAATATTATATGAGTAGTAACCAGACACTTACCTATAACCTGTACCTGCTCACCAGCGTCTGCAGGTAATACATTATCAAATGCGCCAGCAACGGTATCGCTCACATAAAGCATATCGCCAAGGGTAAAAGTAAGTATAGTATCCTCTCGGAAGAAACCAAAGAGTAGAAATTCTCCCCAAGCATTAGCAGCAATAGTTGCAGTGGCCATAGCAATAGCGGGCATCGTAGCTGCTGCATCGGATTGAGCTAACCACACCTTACCATCATTCTTTACATAGACAAGCTCAGTGATAGTTACTTCTTCACCAGCTTGCAATACAGCAGTAATTCCCGACCAAGTCTGGTCAGCGGTAAGATTTGCAATTAGCTTTATATTCTTTCCTGAAGCTAGAGCTAGACCAGCAGCTTCAGCAGCCGATACAGCGCCAGCACTATCTACAAGAGCACCTATTTTCATTTTCTCTTCACATATTATATTTCAGGCATATATCAATGACTATTACACCAGCCACATAGCCAACAGCGCCAATATTGGCTGTCCTGCTCAACGTCATTGAAACATTATCACCATAAACAATTGGACAGGTGGCATGGTCATAATCTAGGACTATCGGCACCATATGGAACCTGCCAGCACTATTAAAATTTCCAATGTCGTGGTTTGCACCCGGGGTTTGAGTTCCAGCAATATCAACATCCTCGTGGTCAGCAACGCTTATTACCGATGTCTCCCAGTCTATCAGGTCATTAGCAGCCTCATCCGCATCAAGCACACAATGAAGTATAATTTCAAGGTCACTCTTACCATTCCAACCCCTCGGAACACAAAATTGGACATAGAGGATTTCTGCATCAGCGGCGAACAGATAACCAGCAACTCCATTACGTACAGTTGCGGTTGGTGCCGTGACCCCCCTCCTGAAGCTCTCCATTGGGAGTCTTTCAGCTATACCTTCCAATTTCCAGTCTCCTACCTTCATTATCCTTCTTATAACTTCATCGCACTAAAAATCAAGGCATCAATAGTCACATCAGCCGCATCGCAGACTTCTAAAGCTCTAGCGAAAGCCATATCACCAGCCGCAGCCAGCCTAGCTCTATTACCAATCTCTGTGCACAGGAAATCACCGATTGCTATATTCCCTCCAGCGTTAGTTGCCTTCAGTAGAGTAGTCTTACCACCAACTTGCACATACCCATGGGCATTGTTGATGATGTTCTCTCCCAGCATACCGAATACCTGGTCTTCACCTACGGCAGCGGGAGTAGCAACCTCATTTCCTGCTGCCACTGCCTTGTGGCTAACTACATCCCCAGCAACTAAATCACCGCCGCTAGTATTCTTTACATAGGCATAATCCTTAACCTGAGTTATCTCGATTTCTCTGTTATCGCTCTTTACTATTGTGCAAGCACCAGCATCGAGAAGGTTTGCCGTGACATTGCCCTTTAGCTTATTCCCTTCAACGATATTTTTGATACAGCTAACAGCAGTGATTTCTATACCGTAATCATCGTTTAGTTCACAATAGTTGCCCTGGATAAGGCAATCAAGGTTATTTGCAGTTAGAGCTATACCGCTACCCATGCCGTTATAGCAATAATTCCCGACAATCTGGCAATCTATTGCCCCATCTTCTAAGTGAATACCATCTTCTTGAGCTGCACCATCATCATTACAGAAGTTGTCATTGACCTGGCACCTGTGGGCAGCCCCAGTTAAGTTAATGCCGTGATAAGTACCTGCTGTATCCTGGCTGTTGTGGTGGCAGTAGTTACCGCTTACTTTAACCTCCGCAGCGGCTACATTGATACCGTGGTAGTCATTCTCAAAGCAGAAGTTGCCGGTTAGGTTAGCCTGGCTTCCTCCTGCTAGTATATTTATCCCATGGCGCCCATTTCCCCAGCAGTGGTTCCCGATAATGCTATTGTTAATACCCTCAACCTGTATTCCATCGCTTGTGGCTGCCGTGCTCCAAATGCAAACGTTTCCTTCAGCAAGACACTCAGTTGAATCCTCAAACAAGATGCCATCAGCACCATTCAAGTAGCACACGTTATTGCTTAAATTGACGTATGCCGACTCTCTAACCCGTATGCCCCACTGTGTATTTTCAACAACGATATTGCCACTTATTACAGTACAGCCAGAATCCCAGACAATTATGCCTTCATTCCCATTAGCGTAGACAACGTTTCCAGAAATATTACAATAAGCTGTGTTGCCTACTCCTGCCCCACTCCATAAGGCAATGCCAGCATTACCAGCACTAAGTATGAAATTATCAAAAACATGGAGCCTGAGCATTTGGTTTCCATTATTCATGGAAACCATAATGCCATAGCCATCAGCATCGTTTATATGGCAGTTATGGATGCTGCCACCATCAGTAATATCTGTTCCCCCGATATGGATGCCATCACTGTCGCTGTCCACTATTGTGACATATTCAATCTCAAAGGAATCGGCCCAATTCCCTATGAATATGCAATGGCATACCTTACCACCGCCATCCTGTGTCTGTATGGCTAATTTCTTAATGGTGCAGTTGGCAACGCCAGAAATAACAATGCCGTGCTCGCCTGTGGCAAGCCCATCTCCGTTAATGAAAGTGGAGCGACCCTGACCTCTCAGGATAATGTTACTGCGGGGAATAGTGATAGGGTTAACTATGTTGAAAGTGCCTTCGGAAAGCATCACCCTGCCACCGCCAGCAGGGAGGGCATTTAGGGCTTGGTTGATCTGCACATCATCCGCCACCCCGTCACATAAATAGTCGCATTGAGCACGAGACCTGTCTAGTGCATTATTGGCAGCTACAAACAGTGTAGCTGTTCTTGGTGGTAGCCACATTCCTTGCGGTACTGATTCTCCCGGCATATATACTCTCCTTAATACGTTTTTAACGAATACTCATACGGTATAGACGCTCCATTGTCTAAAGCATTGTTGCTCATTATCTCTATGCGTGCTTGTCCATGTCCTGTCCAAATAGCTACGGCCATAATATCTTCATCAACTCCAACAATATAGTCATCGTCATAATTAAAACGCAAAGCCCCGAATGCTGTGAGATAAGTGCGATAGGTTATTGTCGCACCCGGGGTTAAATCCCCAATCCATATAAGTATTATCGGTATGCCGAATATACCCAAGGGATAGTAGATAGTATCTGGAGCCCCTATTAGAACAAAATCTGCCCCTGGTTGCCCGCTGGATGCTAGACCCGATTGCCAGTTGCCTGCCACTGCTCCCGTGTAGAGCCTTGGAGGACTGGCTAAAAATCTTACTTGCTGTCCTAATCCCATTCATTTCCCTTATTGAGTAGCAGCAACTATCTCTTGCAATCTAAGAGTTTGCAGGGTAGTATTGACCGAATACCTGTAATTTATAGTATCCCCTGAGTGAACCAGCAAATCAAACATGAAAATACAATCTGCTGTTAAGACAACTCCATGATTGAAGTGCTGGATTTGGGTGTTTCCGGCTCGGGTTATCGTTGCGGAAAAGACTCCAGCTCCTAAAAAGCCAACTTGCACCCTGAAAAGGCAAGGAGTATTCAGCGGCGCTATAGCGGCTCCGAGAATGTCGGCACCCCCCACAACTGCCACGTTCTGCATCTCAGCCCTTGCCAGTGGGCTAAGCGGATTGACTACTCTCTTTATTGAGTAAGTATCACCTGCAACAACTGCTGCTGGTAAAGGATTGGTAGCAAAATTTAGGGTGCTGGCAGCATTAGAATCAAGCTCTCTAGTATATGAAATGCCAGTAGAAATGTCTAATATCTCAACTATAGCGTCTTCCCATATATTGACCTGCCAGCCTTTGGTATTATCAACAAGGGTACTAATTGTTCCACCAGTAGCTACGCCAGAATCAAGGGCAGTCTCAGCCACACTAACAAAAAGACTTCCATCAGGCCCTACTTTAACTGGAATCCACTGGTCTCTAGCACCATTTGGATTTAGACAAGCCCAAATTAACTGTCCTGGCATTTCATTCTCCTTTATTCCACTGGATTTGCTGGCTCATTCTGAGTAATGATACCATCGTCCAAATAGATTGTGCTCGTATGAGCAGCGTTATTCGTTATACGTATATACATAGAGAGCAACGGGGGAACAACACTAGCGGCATATTGATAGCTTTCACCTGATAAGTCATAGGCAATGTTATTAAATATAAGCCTTGTGTATTTCCGGCTTTCATAATCTGCCACTAGCTTTATAGTATTAAATGGATATTGATGCCATGCTGGGAAACTCGGGGTAAGCTGAATGATTGGAGATAAATCCCTCCATTGCCCATTAGAATCACGGTATTGGCAAAGATGAGAAGCGGAAAACCATCTGACACAAGGCCCGTGTTCATAAGTGCCGTTATATAATAACCCGAAGAGCTCTATGCTATAAAGGTATTCATCAAAACAAAAACTAAATTCAAAACCTAGTTTACCAAGTATGGGAAATGACCTCCATATTCCTACAGCTGCTTGGTCGTTTAGCCCAGCAGCCGTTGTCAGCTCAGCAGAATAACCCCCATGATTAGCAGTGATGTTGCTCCAAACAAGAGTAGAGCCCACGTAGGCTGGGTCTCTCCACCATTTATTGATACCATCTCCAAAGCCATCAACTACAATAACATTGCCACGCCGATCAAAAGTATCAGGCGAGCCCTGCCTGGCAGCTAATTCGGCTATATCAGTTGAGGTATAGACTGGGCCAACAGGCACTGAGCCAACAGGCTTAGCTTGGGCATAGTCGGGAAGGCCTATCCCCCTGGTCTTTACCGCATATATCTCTGCCATTTTTATACACTCGCTGGTTCGTTGTATGTAATGATAACATCGTCAATATGAGCTACCCCAATAGCCCCATTGTTGTATGTATAGATTCCTAGATAGAGGAAGGGACCCCAAGCATCTGCTAGACGGCGATATCTCAGCCCAGACAAATCATAGGTAATGTCATTCACAATAAGCCTAACATATTCACCGCCTATATAGTCAGCTACAAATTTTATGCTGTGAACTATATCGCTACCAAGATTGACTGTCGGTTTAAGCCCATGGGGCACCATTGCTTCGTCATGATAAAACCACTGATTTATATTAGTCCAGTACATCAAATAAGGGGTATGCCAGTAAGTCCCATCATATAAAGCTCCGTAGAATTCTATCCCTCCTATGTTGTTATCAAAGGAACAGCTGAACTCAAACCCTATATTACTGAGGACTGGGAAAGGGCGCAATACCATCATGCCCAACATCGCCCATGGTGCTGGGTCGGTAGTCAGTTTCGCAGCAAATCCGCCACTTCTTGAGGGGATATGCTCCCAAGTAAGGCTACCGCCGTCAATAAGATCTGCCAGCCATTTACCAATACCATCCTCAAACCCATCTATAAAGACAACGTTACCGTGTCGGTCAAAAGTATCAGGCGAGCCCTGCCTGGCAGCTAATTCCGCTATGTCGGTTGAGGTGTAGACTGGGCCAACAGGCACTGAGCCAACAGGCTTAGGCTGGGCATAGTCGGGAAGCCCTATCCCCCTGGTCTTAACCGCGTATATTTCCCCCATCTTTACTAGCTCCCTGCCATAGTAGCAATGCAGGCGATTGTATGAGGAAAACCGCCATCATGGTTGTCCATTATGCACCAGATTGTCTCATTCCGTTTGCATGTCTCATGGGTAGGGAATACCGGGCAGGCATCATTAAGGGCTATAAAGCCAGAGATAGGACATATTTGCTTATAGCCATGGCCGAACGCCACATCCACCAAACCGTTACAGTTGAGCGGAAAGTGCATTGTAACTGATGTTATAACCCCATCCAGTGGCACTTGATCCATAAGCCTTATTCCTTGGTTTGCTAATAATGTTTGCTGAAAAACTATTTGCTGTGTCATTAACGGCATAACAAATCCCGCCTCCTTTAGCTCGTGAATTAAGCTATTTAGTGTCTCAATCGTGGGGCGAATGGCAAGCAATTCTTTGACGGCATAGTCCAGCCGCTCATCAGAACCGCTTAAAGAATCACCTAGCCGCTCAAGTGTCGAAACATTTTTCTGGAGGTATTCTAAATACTCCTCATAAGTAGCCATTAGAGATTACCTCCTACTAGCCGATTTCCTCCACTTCTATCTGGACTGACATTGGTGTTGCTGGACCAGCAGCCGTTGATCTAGCATATATGTCGGTTTCATACGCAAAGGCAGGAAGGTCCAATTCCCCTATCTGAAGGCTTCCGGGGGTAACGCAATAAATTCCGGGCTGTCTCTGTGTCCAGACACCAAGAATAAGCTCACCAAAAGTAACCACGACAGCAGCTCCTGTGAGATTATGCAAATGAACCTTCCTGATTGGCCCTGTTCTACCTTGGCTAAGTGTATGAATTAGAGTATTGGTTGCCGCAGCAATTATATCCACGTAGGGAGAAACTTTCCTAACATGGGTTACGTCTTCCATAATTACCGCCTTAGCCTATCTCCTCCACTTCAATTTGCACATCCTCTGTTGTTCCAACGCCAGCAGTAGCAGATCTAGCATAGATGTCGCTCTGGAACCCAAATGCAGGAATCTGCCATTCGTGTAACTGCTCGTCAAAGGGAGTAAGCACATAGACAGCAGGCATCCGTGGAGTCCACACGCCAAGCACAAGCTCCCCAAAAATAACCGTGTCATTCACTCCGGTGTTATTCATGAGCATGATCTTCTTGATCTTAGCTGTCCTGCCCTGGCTGAGAGTGTAAATCAGAGTATTGGCCGCGGCAGCCGCTATTGAAACAAGAGGAGAGGTCTTCCTAGTTCTTGTTGGTTCTTCCATCTAATCATTACCTCCCTTAAAAGCCTCCGCTTGATGCTAGAGTGATTGGACCCAATGCTTTCCTTGCTTCTGCCCCAGTTCTGAATGTCTTGTGCGTCTCACTGTCCAAGGCATAGCGATAGCCAGAGAAAGACACTCTGCTTTGCGCCAAGTTGTATCCAGTGGGGTTAAAGATGTTTATGAATGGGTTACTGTTAGTCAGGATCACAACCTCAGTGCTGTGAAGGTCTGGGTCAACCTGCATGGTAAATATGTCCGCTTGAGCTGTCTGGACAGCGGTCATAAACCTAGTATCGGCATTACCAATGTAGAACAGAACCTCAACATCATCCAGGGGATAAAACCTGATTTGCATAGCCTCGGGCGGTGTTAGACGTTGCTGTAACACGGCAGCAGTGGAAGTATTACCAGTCCACGCACCAGCTACTACAGCACCAAAGTCGACGATGAACTGACGGGAACGGGGGATAGGTTCGTAGTGGAGCACTTTGTAGCACTGCCACTGGGTCATGAGCCAGATGCCGAGCCACTCATCGACCAATGCGAGCGGTGCAATCGGCCCCGGCCTTGAGTAATAACGTTCTTCGTTTGCCATAATAACCTCCCTCTATTCTCTTCTTCAGAGATTATTTAGTTTGGGCGAGTATTCTAAATGCCCTCGCCCCGGCTTTTATCCACTATTTCTTACTTGTGGCTTTCTTTACAGGAGCAGGAGCAAGCACTACAGGCTCAACCGGAGGAGCATCAAGAAGCATGTTCCTTCCGCAACCAGGGCATTTAGCCTGTGGTTGAGTTCCATACCTGTAACTTGATGCCGCTGCTTTTAGTCCTGCTAAGGCAGTTCCACAATAGCATTTTTTAACCTTGAAGTTGTATTCATCTGCCATTATTCAAGCCTCCTTATCATACTGGTACCTCGTTGGGTAATACCATCTGGTCTTGTGCCTGGTTGGATACCCAGTGGTTTTCATCTCCAGCCTGGGTATCTGAGTATGGTGCAGCAGTCATTAAAGCAGCACTGCCATGAGCAGCCTCGTTGCCCTGGACAAGACAACCGTTAGATTGTGCCTCAAGTATAATCGCATTGCCAAGAGCATCAGCACCACAACCAATGCAGTTATGGTCAATAACACCCTCGTGAGCAGCACCAGGGTTACCAAGAATTATGGCGCAGGTAGGAATCCCAAGAAAGTAGTTATTGCGTATCGTAAATCCACCCCAAGACTGCACACCATTAGAGATGCCGTAACGTGACAGTTTCCCGCATGGGCCGCTACTTCCATAAAACCAGCAGTTTTCCACCACTAAGTTCCATACAGCGCCACCAAGTGAATTACTGATACCGTCTTGGCCCACACCAGCCCAGTAATGCCCGAAGGTGCAGTGATGAATCCAAGGCATGTTTGCCCCGGACAAAAGCTCAATTGCCCCATGTGTCGCACCACCAGCTAAACTGAAACCAGCGATCTCAACATTCTCGGCACCAACTATGAAAACTGCGGTGTCCCCCACCGACGCATCCATCAAGTTAAGGGAGTTAGGCTCTGATATTCCAATGATATGGACGCTATCCATGGTATTTCCACCTGTTATAGCAATGGGGAACGCATCTTGGTTATAGACATTCCAGCAGAAAATGTAATCATTGGCTCCATTGGTACACTCACCAAGAGCGTGCAAAATGGTCAGAAAGGCTGTGGCCGGCGTGAGTCCATCATCGGTATCAAGCCCTGCCGTGACGCCATCAGTACCTCCATTAACGTAAAAGACGCTTCCCATCGCCTGCTGGGCACCCATTTTCGCTCCCTCTAGTTTTAGATACAAATAGTTGTAGAGGGCGACAACATCTGGGTTAGTAGTTCCTTGTAAAAGTTGCCAGATCGCTTTTACTGTACTTCCAAGTCCCATAGTTTTACCTCCTTTTCCGCCTTTCTATGGGCGGTTATTTTATTTTTAGATAGCCCAAACTGTTGCTCCAGGGTCTACAGCAACATAGTGCAGTGTCCATTGGATTGTGCCTGTCTGTGTTGCCGCTGCAACGGTCAGATTTATTGTCCCTGGTGGCACTATTAGCATAGTAGCCATAGAATCCGCTAGACATTCATGGTTAGGGTCATTCTCGTTCATGGCAGCACCAACAGCGCCAGTGAGAGAGAATATTGTGCCTACTATAAAGCTAGTAATAGCACCACCAGCAATACTCATATTTTGGGCGACGGCGCCTATCGTCGGGACATTCTGAATCTGAAGAGTAGCAGCATTGACTCCATCCATAACAGTGACTATCTCACCTACAAAAGATGTGAGACGGATATGGCCACCTCCTACTCTGAATATAGGATGGGTTCCAGGTGCTCCTGGAACTGCCGCAGCCCTGAATACTCTAGCGCCCCAAGCACGGGTAGCCACTAAAGCTTTAACATCGTTACCTAATCCCATAGTTTTTTAACCTCCTTCAGATTTTATTAACTCCCAAGCCTCCCGATATTTTCGATATTTCGATGGCACTTTGGCATATTTCGATGGTTCCTCGGAGGTAGCATACACTCCAACTCCCGTAATATCTCTTAATTCTATAGCAGGGATGATATAGAACACATCATCTTCAACACACCAGCCAATAATAAAATCAACTTTTAATGGGTCTACACCACGTTTGCCTGCCCGACCATCATTAAGAGAGAATCTGTACTTATATGTGTGTCTAGTATCGTTTTGGACATGCCCAATGCGATGACTTCCTTTTACCTCAATCCTAGTTCCATTTTCTAAAAGTAAGTCACAGCCATCTTGCACAACCAAACGACTAGGATTATGACCTAGCAACAAAAGTTCAGACATTACTCTAAGCTCTGCAGCTAGCCCTAATCTCTGTTTATCCTGCCAACTACTTGCTACTTTTCCTCCTACCACCTTTGTAGCTCCTTCCGCCGTTCTATGGGCGGTTATTTAATTTTTTGGGAGGGGCCTCATAAGCCCCTCCCGATTAGCATTAGCTTACTACTTGACCGCGAGGCTCAATCACATAACCCATGAAGACTATGTATTCTAGGT
>Ga0307378_10009173_pt1 | contig 13027 bp, 9 predicted proteins | sample UN1MG_FD_202238 | JGI IMG/M metagenome (GOLD analysis project Ga0307378, IMG submission 202238) | Soil microbial communities from Risofladan, Vaasa, Finland - UN-1 | ecosystem: Environmental > Terrestrial > Soil > Coastal area > Acid sulfate soil | place: Finland: Risofladan, Vaasa | collected... | reverse complement strand
TGACTATTCTTCCAGATCCAACGTCCATCTTGAACCACGTGCGGTCAGCTCGGCGGGTCCTTGGCACCTCGACTATGCCGCCGCTCACTCTCACCAGCAGGCCGATGTTGTTCAGTCCCACGCCATCAACGACCCCTCGCTGGCCTATGCCGTTATACAGGAAATCCTCTCCGCCCAATGCCCAGCCCGGCATATCGAGGGGTGTCACTGTCCCTTCGCCGGCTGGGTTGACCTCCGAGGCCTCGATATATCGCTCGCCATCGGCATTGGTTATTATCACGCCACTGACACTTACCCTCTCATTTTCGCCTGTGAAGCCATGAGCAGGCTTTTCAACTCGCAGGCCGAAACTGCTATCGTCCTCCTCGATATAGAATGCGTTGTCCCAGACGGCCGAGACAGTTTTTTCCGAAGTGCTTACGGGCCAATTGTCCCGCGCTTGTTTGAGGTCAGGAATGGCGAAAGGCCTGATGCCAAGACATCGGTCCGGACCGGCAGCAATCGCTGTGAAACCAATGTCAGGCGAAGGCAAATCGAGAACTCCAAAGCGGTTCTGTCCCCATGCCACTATCGAACCATCTGATTTCAGGCCCAGACTATATCCGCCGTAAGTAAACCAGCCGCCCGCCGCTATTGCTACGAAACCGGCATTAGGGGAAGGCACATTGCACTCGCCATGGTAGTTGTACCCCCATGCCACCACAGAGCCGTCGGCTTTCAATCCGAGGTTGTGATAGAGGCCGGCTGCGATTGCGATGAACCCGCTGTTGGGAGAAGGCACATCGCACTCACCATGGAAGTTGTACCCCCAGGCTACGATGGAGCCATCAGCTTTCAAACCAAGGCTGTGAGCGTAGCCGACAGCTATTGCAGTGAAGCCGGCGTTCGGCAAGGGTACAATACATTGACCATAGTAGTTATCCCCCCACGCCTTGATCGAACTATCCACTTTGAGCCCAAGGCTGTGTTGCAAGCCTGCCGAGATTGCCGTGGACCCCGTATTCGGCAAAGGTACATCCAACCGGTGACCGGAGCCGTTTCCCCAGGCCTTGATAGAACCATCCGCTTTCAGCCCCAGGCTAAAATCATCGCCCGCGGAAATTGCGACGAAATCTTTGTTAGGTGCAGGCACGTTGCATTGGCCGTGGTCGTTCAGTCCCCATGATACGACTGAACCGTCCGCTTTCAGCCCTAAACAATGATTGAAGACAACAGCCTTCCCGACAGCTACTGCCACGAACCCAGCGTTCGATGATGACACATTTGTCTGGCCATACTTGCTGTATCCCCAAGTGACTGCCGAGCCGTCCGCCTTCAGCCCGAGGCTGTGATAGTCACCGGCCGCAATAGTAATGAACCCTGTGTTGGGAGAGGTTACATCGCACTGGCCGTAAGTATTGTCTCCCCACGCAACAATCGTGCCGTCTGCTTTCAGCCCCAAGCTGTGGCAGGCACCGGCCGCCACCGCGATGAAGTCGGCATTCGGCGAAGGCACATTGCACTGGCCATAGTTGTTATGTCCCCATGCCACTATCGAGCCGTCCGCCTTCAGCCCCAGGCTGTGCCAGGTACCGGCCGCCACCGCGATGAAGTCGGTATTCGGTGAGGGTACATTGCACTGGCCAGAGCTGTTCGATCCCCAAGCGACGATAGAGCCGTCGGACTTCAACCCAAGGCTGTGACTATAGCCTGCCGAGATAGCGGTGAACTTCGTGTTGGGCGAGGGCACGTTGCACTGGCCATAGGTGTTGTCTCCCCACGCCACAATGGAGCCGTCGGCTTTCAGCCCAAGGCTGTGAAACCAGCCAGCCTCCACAGCTGCGAACCCAGTATTCGGAGATGGGACATTGCACTGGCCATAGTTGTTCGTTCCCCAAGCAACAATTGAGCCATCCACCTTCACTGCCAGGCTGAAGTAGCCTCCCCCAGCGACCGCCACGAAGCCGCTATTCGGCGAGGGCGCTGTACACTCGCCAAGGAAGTTGCTGCCCCATCCGACGATGGACCCGTCTGCTTTGAGCGCCAGGCAGTGACCCCAGCCTGCAGAGATCGCCGTAAGTCTGCCGACCGGTCCGACGACCGAACCTCCCCATCCGAAGATGCTTCCGGGTTGAGCCGCCAACCCCTGGGTCGTGAACCCGTAAAGAAGAATACTGATGATGCAGAATAGCTTCTTGGCTGCAATAGTCATACCGTACCTCCCAGAGTAAGATAATTGGAAGCGCCAACGCCTCCTAGTCTATATAACGGGTAAAGAGGGCAAAAGGATACGCACTATTTTTGATGAGGGATGAGTGAGGAAGGCGGTTCAAGGTTCAACGTTCAAGGTTCAAGATTACTCCCACACGCCCATACCCCCACACTCCTTATGCTGTCACCCGGATCCTTCCGGGCAGGTCGGCGGTGATTTCGCCGATGATGGCGGTTGCCGGGGTGCCCGCATGAATCAGGGCATCCACAAGCTGCTCCGATTTCTCGGGCGACACGGCGATCAGCAGGCCGCCGGAAGTCTCGGGATCGCTCAAGATTAGCTGGGCAACCTCGCCGATCTCAGGATCGAAGGTCACATCGGCGATGACGTACTCGCGATTCGAGTAGGCCCCTCCGGGTATCATTCCCTGCTCGGCAAGCTTCCAGGCGTCATTCAGCACGGGCACGCTCGACAGACTGATGGTCGCCCCGACCTTGCTCGCGGTACACATCTCCCACAAATGCCCCAGCAGCCCGAAGCCGGTGACGTCCGTGCAGGCGTTTGCGCCGACCTCGACCATCGCCAGGGAGGCATCCCGGTTCAAGGTTTTCATCACATCGGTCGCCCGCTTTGCGGCGGCCGGGGGCGCGACGTCGGCCTTTATGCCGTGGCTGATAATCCCGACGCCCAGCGGCTTGGTGAGCACGAGCACGTCACCCTTCCGAGCGCCGGTATTAGTCACGACCGCGTTGGGATCGGTGAACCCCACGACGGCCATGCCGTACTTCGGCTCGGGGTCGTCAATGGTGTGCCCGCCGACGATGCTGACTTTCGCCTCAGCGGCCTTATCCGAGCCGCCCTCCAAAATGCGGTCAAGTATATAGATCGGCATGGTCTTCGCCGGGAAGCCGACGAGGTTCACGGCGATAACAGGCTGAACGCCCATGGCATAGATGTCGCTCATGGCGTTGGCAGCCGCAATCGCGCCGAAGTCGTATGGATCGTCAACGATCGGGGTGAAATAGTCCGCCGTGATGGCGATCGCAAGATCCTCACGCACCTTATAGACCGCGGCGTCATCGGCGGTGTTCATTCCGACGAGGACATTCGGGTCGGTGATCGGCGGTAAATGGCGCAGAACCTGCGCCAGGTCCTTTGGACTCACCTTGCAGGCTCACCCACCGCCATGAGTCATGGACGTGAGCCGGATCTTGGGGTCTACCATGCGATCACCACCTTTCGACAAATGGAGTAGTGGAGTGTTGGAGTATTGGAGCACTGGGCTCTATTACTCCATCGCTCCTTTTGTGATCACCGTATCTCGAGGCTTTTCATCCAGCCCGGGATAGTCGAGGTTATAGTTCAGCCCTCGGGATTCGGCCCGGGACATGGCACACTCGACGATGAGCCGGGCCACAGTCGCCAGGTTTCGCAATTCCAGCAGCTCACGAGAGAGCTTACCGTTTGCATAGAGGCTTTCGACCTGACCCAGGATCTCCGAAACCTCCTCGTGCGCTTTCTCCAATCGGGCGTTCGTGCGGACGATGCCGACGTACTTCCACATCACTTGGCGAACCGTGTCCGCAAGCTCGCTCAGGATAGTCTCATTCACCGGCCGAGTATGTCGGTCTGTCGGGTAGTCCGCAATATTGCCGCAGTAAGGAAGGTCCATTTGCCGGCGGGAGTCCTGAGCCGCCCGATTGCCATAGACCAGCGCCTCGAGGAGGGAGTTGCTCGCAAGGCGATTCGCGCCATGGACTCCCGTGCAAGCGACCTCGCCGCAGGCATACAGGCGATCAAGCGACGTTCGGGCGTCGGTGTCCGTCAGCACGCCGCCGCAGCTATAATGCGCCGCCGGCACGATGGGAATCCAATCCTTGGTGATATCAATACCCACCGACAGGCACTTCTGATAGATATTCGGGAAGCGATTCCTGATCTTCTCGGCGTCGAGATGGGTCACGTCCAGGTAGACGCACTCGCCGCCGTCCTTCTTGAGTTCGGCGTCAATGGCCCTTGCGACAATATCCCTCGGCGCGAGGCAGCCCATCTCATGGTAGTTCTCCATGAAAGTGCTTCCGTCGCGCAGTCGGAGGATGCCGCCTTCGCCCCGAACGGCCTCAGAGATGAGGAATGAGCGCGCGTCGGGATGGCACAGGGAGGTCGGATGGAACTGGATGAACTCCATGTTCGCGATCTTCGCGCCTGCCCGATAAGCCATTGCTACTCCGTCGCCGGTCGCAATGTCGGGGTTTGTGGTGTGGAGGTAGACCCTGCCGCAGCCGCCGGTCGCGAGCATGGTGACCTTGGCACGGAACGCGGTGACTTCCTCGGTTTCAGTGTCCAATACGTATGCTCCGCAGCAGACGCCATTCTTGGCGATCAGATCAACGGCGATCTCGTGCTCGAAAACGCGGATGTTGTCCTCGCGCTTGATCTGGATGATGAGGGCGCGCTCGCACTCCCTTCCGGTGAGGTCGGCGGCATGGACGATCCGCCGCTTGGAATGGCCCCCTTCACGGCCGAGTGCGAGGTCGGTTTTGCCCTCAGGGGTTTTCTCGACGTTGAAGCGCGCGCCGAGTTCGACCAACTCCCGAACGTAGCCGGGCCCTTCTTTGACCAGTATTTCGACCGCGTCCTCGTGACATAAGCCGGCGCCTGCGACAAGCGTGTCGCGGATATGCAAGTCGAACGAGTCGTCGTCGCTCATGACGCTTGCGATCCCGCCCTGAGCGTAGTTTGTGTTCGACTCTGTGTCGCTCTTTTTGGTGATCAGCGCCACTCGGCCGAACTTGCACACCTTGAGCGCGAAGCTCAAGCCGGCGATCCCACTTCCCAAAACCAGAAAATCAACGTCTATGGACATGATCTGCCTTGCTTCCCCTGACATACCCAGGGATAAATTTCTGGGCTGGATAACCGGCAAAACCCTTCGGGTTGGAGAGCCCGGAGGGCTTTGCTCCCCTCTAGCCCAGGGTTTTCAACCCTGGGCTCGAAGGCCAGCCAATATCTCCTTCGCACCCGCGGACAATAGTACCTGTGCCAGTTTCTGACCGACAGACTCCGGATCCTCGCCTGAAGCATCTCCCATGACCAGGCTTCGGCCATCAAGACTCGCTACGACTCCCTGGAGGGTGATCGTGCCGTCCTCAACGGTCCCAAGCGCCCCGATCGGGACCTGGCAGCCGCCTTCGAGCGCCCGCATGAGGCTTCGTTCGGCAAGGACCGCCGCCCGACTTTCCGCATGATCGAGTGCTTGGAGGATGCCTACCACCTCACTGCCCTCGCGCGCCTGGATCGCCAGCGCGCCCTGACCAACCGCCGGCAGGCATATCTCGGTCGGAATCTTCTCGGTTATCCGATCCGCCCAGCCCATCCGGTGAAGGCCGGCATAAGCCAGCACGATCGCATCAAACTCGCCGGTCTCCAGCTTCCGAAGCCGGGTGTCCAGATTCCCTCTCAGATCGCAGATTTCAAAGTCCGCCCGGAAGTTGTGCAACTGAGCCCTTCGTCGAAGGCTGCTGCTTCCGATCTTTGCACCTGGCGGCAGATCCGTCAGTCCCAGGCCATTCGAGATCAGGACATCGCTCGGATCAACTCGCTCAGGGATGGCGGCGATGCACAAGCCATCCGGAACCTCGGTCGGCAGGTCTTTCGCGCTGTGAACGGCGAAGTCAATCTCGCCACTCAGCAGGGCAGCCTCCAGTTCCTTGACGAACAGCCCCTTGTCGCCGATCTTCGCGAGCGGGAGGTCGAGAACCTTGTCGCCCTGGGTCTTGATGACTCGGACCTCGATGATGAGGCCGGGATCGAGCGATCTAAGCTCACCGACCACCCAGTCCGTCTGGCACAGCGCCAGCCTGCTCCCTCGAGTTCCAGCTCTCAGTTCACGCATAAGTGCAAAGCAATTATCGCATCTTGCGCCTGTTGTCGTCAAACTCGGCAGAAAGACCGAAAGTTTTTTTGCCAGGGGTATTGACAAGCCGGCGGAGTGTGGTACAATACATCTAAGTCCGATGTATTGTACTTGGAGGTATGTGATGTCTGCGCCAACTGAACTAGTGAAAGGGAACGCCGTGGTGCTCATCCTGTCGGTGCTCGCGAGGGAAGCGATGCACGGCTACCGGATCGCCCGGGAGCTGGATCAGCTCAGCGAGGGGTACTTCGCCATGGGCGAGGGAACTCTCTATCCGCATCTTCATCAATTGGAGAAGGACGGACTGATCGAGGGCTACTGGGAGAATGTCTCCGGCGGCCGGGATCGGAAGAGCTACCGAATCACTGAGAAGGGAACACACGAGCTTGCCCGCCGCCAGGCAGAGCTTCGAGAGTTCCAGAAAAACGTCAATCGCGTATTGAGTGTTGCGCCCGAGGCGGGATAGGAGAGCGACAATGGATTTCCTAAGCGAAGTCGAAAAGAAGCTCGACCTGCCGCCGGGTGAGAAGGCTCAAGTCATTCGAGAGCTGAAATCGCATTATGAGGAGCTCAAGGGCGAGTTGGTTGCCTCCGGGATGGATGCTGATCTCGCCGCCCGGGAGACGAGTCGGAGGCTCGGCGACCCGGCGGACGTCGCATTTCGTCTGCAGGCGATCCACTGCCGGGCGACGTGGAAGACGGCCTTGCTGGCGGCATTCCCGTTTGTGACCGGAATACTCGCGACCCTTCTGCATATCCCCGTGGCAAGAGCCTTGCCTGCCTCACCCGCTTTTCTATCTGCCGTCCACTCATATTTGGCCCATCTCTTGATCCTGTCAGTGCTTTTCGCAGCGATCCTCCTCACCGGGAGCATACGGGAGCTTATGCGCAACCGGCGGCCTGTGTGGCTGGCAACGTGGCTCGTGGTCGGCATCAATGAGTTGATTGCCACGGTGTATCTGCTGGAGCAGTTGATTCGCAAGCAGCTTCCCGCGAACCAAGAGAACATTGTTCCATCGCTCATATTCATACTCGTGTTCGGGATTGCAGCTATGGCGACGTTCCGTCGTTCAACCAAATGGTTTCTTATCCTCGGTGGATGGACCATACTGGCAGAAGCGATGTACGTCATGCATCCGGCGCTAGTCCATACCGGCTGGTTCTACCCTCTGCTCTTGTTGGTGCCTGCGCCGCTTGTGATGGCATTGGCCCTGCGCGTCTTCGCCCGCCACCCATACGGCAACACCGCGCAGGCATCGCTCTTCCTGTTTGCGTTTTATGTCGGTTTGCGTTCGCATCCAGTGGTGCCGGGCCGGTGGATCGTCACATTGGCATTGGACCTTCTGCCGGCGCTTGTGATCATCGTAACTGCGCTTGCGTACGCTCGTTCCATCACCTGGCATCGGAAGCTGGTAGTCCTGTTCAGCGGCATAGTGGCCGTGAGTTTAGCAGGCGAAGCGACGGTGATTTCGTTGATTCCACAGACATGGCTGCATCACGTCGCCTCTTACATGACAAGGGCGACAATCCAGATGCTCTTCATGCTTTTCTGGGTGATATTGGTTCCCCTGCTCTTCGAGCGCAGATGGTCAGACCGAAGGCCGGAATTCGTGAGGTGAATCCTGGCACCGGCCGTAAACGACCGGTCTGACGTAACCAAGAGAAGCCCGGTCAACCGGTCTAGTCACACCAGCCCCGTTCACGGGCTTCACCCGGCGGCCTCCATCTGCTCCTCCGGCGGAGGTATGGCGTCGGCCGAGAGCGGCCGGGTGAAGAGGAAGTTGCATACGGGCGCTCCGTCGGGCATCTTGGTTTCCAGGCAGAATTCGATGTCAGGCGAGAACTCCTTCGCCCAGATGCCGCCCTCCCTGACGCAAATCCGATCGCAGATCTCGGCGGCTTGCGACATCTTGCCGGCTTTCCGCAAGATCTCCAGCCAGGGGCAGGCATGAATGTGTATTCGCAGGATGTGCGAGGTTCGTTCGGCCACCCGGTACTCATACCCTTCGGCGGCGAACTTCAGCCAAAGTGCGAGCGCGAGGTCGCTGAGAGAGCCGCCCTCGATCTTCAGGAGTTCCTTCGCCTTGCGGGCCTGAATCTTCGGCATGATCTGCCACACCTGCTCATCGAGCTCGAGGGCCTCCCCGTGGGATAGGTGCTCCTCCGCCTTGACGAACCACAGGCCGTCAACCGCCATGTACGACCGCCTCAGATACTCAATGACCGCCCTCTCGTCGAACACCGGCATGGTGGCCCTCCGAGTTGTAGTGTTCGGCGTTCGAGTGTTTTTTCCTTGTGCGGTGGTTCCCGTGTGCTATAATGGTGTTATCTTGCAGTAAGGGATGTTTACCATGAATAGCATTCGCCGAATAGCGATTCTCGCCGCCGTAGTGCTCATACTCGCCGGCCCGGCCTTCGCGTGGAAGTTCGTCTCGATGGCGGACAGCCGCGGGACCACCAATGGCGTGAATGTCACAACGCTCAGCACCATAGTGACCAGGATCAATGCCGAGAACGTTGACCTGGTCATCTTCCAGGGCGATGCCGTAACCGGTTCTTCCAGCGACGCCACTCTGAGCTCCCAAATGGACACCTGGCTGGTGGAGATGAATAAGCTCAATTGTCTCTGGTACTACACTCCGGGCAACCATGAGATTCAGACTTCCACCGCCGAAGCGAATGTCCTCCGGGCAAAGGTCAATCAACCGCTCAACGGCCCGCTGGGACATGAGGAGATGGTGTTCTCATTCGATCACGAGAACGCCCATTTTGTGTTCCTGAACAGCGATCACTATGGCGAGCAGCACAAAGTCCAGCGGTCATGGCTGACTACCGATCTTGCGACAACCGCTCAGCCCCATATCTTCGTCATGGCCCATGATCCCGGCTATCCGGCAGGACCGCATATCGGAAGCTCGCTGGATGCCTACCCCTCCGAGCGCGATGACTTCTGGAATATTATGACCGATGCGGACGTCCGCACGTACTTCTGCGGGCACGAGCACTTGTACCAGCGCTCACAGCATGGGAGCATCACCCAGGTGATCAACGGCACATGCGGCGCTCCGATTGCCTCCGGGTATCCCAACACAATCGCCCAATACCACTACGTGGTCGTGAGTGTTGACGGCAATCGGGTACATTGCGAGGCGAAAAACGACTCCGGCGTCCTGATTGATTCTTGGGACTATGCCGTCGGCCCATCGCCGTCGGTGGCTTCTTTGAAGGAGGCTGCCGACAACACGCCTGTTTATGTCACCGGCAAGACCGTGACAGCTGGGAATGACGTGCTCAACGCCACATTCTATATCGAGGATGAGGATCGCTCGTCCGGCATCAAGGTCTATGGCTCGCCGGTCACTGTTTCTGCAGGCGATGGGGTGGATGTATTCGGTACGCTGAGCTCGCAATACTCCGAGCGGGCGATCTTAAACCCGTCTGTTTATCCGCGAACTGCAACCTATACGGTTGACTCGCTGGGGATGATCACCAGGAGTGTTGGTGGCAGTTCGTTGAATGCCAATACTCCGGGGATCACCGGCGGCATCGGCACGCATAACACCGGCCTATTGGTAACCATTTGGGGTGAGGTAACCTTTGTGAACGACCTCTCCGGCTGGTTCTACGTAGATGATGGCTTCGGCCGTCTTGACGGCACGGGCTATACCGGAGTTCGGGCTGACTGCAGCCAGCGGATCAGCGGCCTCACACTTCCAGCGCAATATTCGCACGTCGCAGTCACCGGCGTCTGCTCTCGAAAGAAGACCGGCACTACCTACTTCCCCATCGTCCGCCCCCGCACCCAAGACGACATCGTGCCATACCCCTGAATGAATGTCCTTTGCCCTTAATCTGAGCCCTCTGGCATATTATCCAAGCACTTGCCGGGGAGGTGCTCCTCCAGGATCGAGCGAAGCAGGGACTCATCAACCTCCGAGGGGTCGAAATGCCATATTCGCCACTTTGAGCCATATAGTGACCATGCCTTGAACTCGAAACATCGAAGGCCAGGCAGGTCCGGGTCATCTCCGAAGCGATAACCCTGAATCTGCTTCCAGTTGTATAGATGACTGCTTGAGCGACGCAACAGACCCTTCTCATTCAACTCATAGGTGGGACTAGACCCTGAACGCAGGCTAATGTACACTACCAGGGGCAACCAAGCCATGCACACAGCTATGCCAATGGCTGTGCGTGTGAGGCTGCTGGGATCCAATCTGTAAACAACATAGAGAGTGGGCCCGCCTAGCAGGAGCCACCACATCAAGTAGCGCCAGCGAAGGCTGCGCATTTTCTCAAGCTCTCTCCTCAATGCGTGTTCAGCCGCCGCCTGCGGTACTTTCCACTTTGTCAGCACTACCATCGCTCCCATACCTGCAGATTCGTTTATTCGTTGGCTTTCATTCGCTTATTCGTTGTCTAGAATTCCAGCGTTCCCTGTCCCGGCGACTGGCGGGTGGGGTGGGGGAAGAGCTGGTCGAACTCGTCGCCGAATGCCTCCCGGAGGCGGCAGGCGAACTTGTAGAGCTTGTCGAGCAGGTAGTCCTTATCCACGTCGCCGTTGTAGTCTGAGGCGAGGCCCAATTCGCCATTGCTTCTCTCGTAGATGGTGATGTACTCGCCGACCTTGACCCCCTCCGCCACCGATGCCATGCGCTTCTTCTGCGAGCTGTTGAATGTCTTCTGAGTGATCCTCTCGCGCCGAGCGAAGTCCTCGATCGGCAATCGTCCATTTCGGATCGCGTCTGCATAGTCCATATACAGCCGGCCCACGCCTTCCTTATCACCGGCGAGCAGGAGGTCAACCGCCTCCGAGATGAACCGCCGACCGAACGGCTCATCGGCCCGCGAGCGAATTGACGACCCGCGGAAAGTCTTCCGACCAGCATAATCCACGAGCACATAATTCTTGATCTTGAGGGAGAGCATGGCCTCATAGCGCCCGTCGTGAACGAGGTTGATGCCTTCTGGGAGGTCGCGCCCGATCTCCTCAACCAGCGCCAACTCAGCCTCTTCATCAGCGACTGGCAATTGGAAGTAGACGCCGTCCGTGTCTATCTCGATCACCCTGCCGTCTCGCCGTTCGATGGACTCAGCGATCTGCTTCGCGATGGCCTGGCCGGAGATTGTGACGAGCGCGCCGGCATCGGGATCGTTGAAGTGGAAGGGCGCGCCCAGATAGCCGAAGAACGAGTTGATCAGTATCTTGAATGACCCCTGGAGGCCGTCCCAGTAGGCGGTATCGGGGCCGGATTTCGCCTTCGCCTTCGCCTCCATCCGCCGCCGGGTGAGTTCCGCCAGCGCCGGGAGGAAAACGTCCAGCACATCGGCTGCCGGCTTGATACCCTTGCTCAGCATGAGGCTGGGGTACAAGCTCTCCACATCGCACTTGACGACGTTTCGAATCAGCCCTGACGCCCTAAGCTCCGTGTATCCACCAGGGACCTCGCGAAATTGACTGGGAATCGGAATCGAGCGGCCCTGGCGCAGGTACTCCCTTATCATAATCGAGTTAATCTTCTCGCCCGTGCCGGTGGTTGCGACGGACTGATAGGTATCGGGCGTCATCTGTGCGAGGTAGAACTCGGATGGGCAAACGAGCCCCGCCAGACTCCTTGCTTCGCAAACGTCCTGACGGGCGTAGATCTTGACGGTCTTAGGGTCAGATTTCCACGTTTTCGCGATCTTATCGCCTGGAATTATGATCCTATCCGCCTCCGAGAGGCCGAGGGTTTGGGCGCATTCCTTCAGGCCATGACGCTCCAGCTTGCCCCTGCCGACGTCGAACCGCTGCACCGCGAGCAGGGTGTCTATGACATGCCTTCCATACACGAACGCCGGGGTGAACGGCCTGGAGTATCCGCCAATGGGGCAGCTTCTGTCAGCGCCGAACGTGAGCTCCGAACCATCCCGCCCCAAAGCCAGCCTGACGCCCAGCTTCTTCGCCCGTGTGTGGAGGAACGGCAGATCGAAACCGAAGATGTTGTGGCCTTCGAGGATATCCGGGTTTCGCTCCTGGACGACTGAGACAAGCTGCTCAAGCATGCTCGGCTCTTCGCCCTCGATGATCGCCTCCCAGCCCCGATTGTCCGAGACTGCGATCATCAGGATCTCGCTCGACGATGCATCGAATCCGCCGGTCTCGATGTCAACCTGCATGCGATGGATATCGTTGAAAGTCAGGCCCTTGAAGAGCGTCCGGCCGGTGAGGAGGAGGAACTGCTTCTCGGCGCCGGCGTAGGCGTGATGGCTGATACTCTTCGACCTGAGCGACTTCCTGGCGGCGGTGAAGATTGACCAACTCGGGAACGTGACCAGGAACCGGTAGCCCTCACCCTCAAGCTCAATCGCCTGGCCGCTGGTAGGGACATCCTCCGCCCGAGTGACGAGCAGCCAGGGAGCGAAAGGCTCGCGAACCAGAGTGACATCGCTCCCTTCTCTTAGGTAGACAAGGGCCTCCGACTCACCGGCCTCAACCGCCACTATACCGCGGGTTTCGTCCGCGCCGAAAAGGATTGTTTGTGTGTTGACCCCTGACGGAAGCCGATTGCGCGCGGATTCCTCGTGATCCATGACTGACTCTATTCTACCATACTCAGGGTGGCCAAGGGGAATTGTGAAATAGTTTTTCGCCATTTGTGCCTTTTGGCACGAAGTCTGCACCTGGTACTTTTACCAGGATGGAAAGGAGGTTAGGGCAAGATGTACCAGGGGGAAAACCAGGCGACTACTACTGAGCCCATACTGGATGATGACGCGCTGCGCTACATAGCGGATTGTGCTGCCAGGTGTGCGGCTGACTATGACCAGCGGGAAGATCTGATATCGGATACCGTAACGGCCCTCTTGGAATACGATGGGCACATTGAACACCCCAAGGGTTTCATTCGAACCACTGTGAGGAACCTGGCTATCAACCA
>Ga0307378_10009170_pt1 | contig 13029 bp, 9 predicted proteins | sample UN1MG_FD_202238 | JGI IMG/M metagenome (GOLD analysis project Ga0307378, IMG submission 202238) | Soil microbial communities from Risofladan, Vaasa, Finland - UN-1 | ecosystem: Environmental > Terrestrial > Soil > Coastal area > Acid sulfate soil | place: Finland: Risofladan, Vaasa | collected... | reverse complement strand
GGCGAGGATGATGTGCTTCGAGACTCGCTGAAGCCAGGCCTTGTCGCCGGTGAGCCGATAATGCTCAGCCAGCGCCGAAACCAGACCACCCACGTCGGGCAGGCCGAAGTTCTGGGTGTAGAGACCGTCGGGCTGCTGGAAACTGAGAGTGGAATCCAGGTATTTCTCCGCCAGGTCGTGCATCCCATAGGCATCCAGCATGCGGCAGTAGAGCTCGACGCTATAGCCGTAGTTCTCCTCATAGAACCCTGCGCCGTCATGAGGCTCGTAAATGCCGTTGATCTTGTCCACATTGAGGAATGAGTACGCCAGCCAGGCGCGATAGGCATTGTTCACTCGGGGGTCGGGGAGATCGAAGCGGGCACCCTGTGACAGCAGAACCTCCCAGTACTTCGCGGTCTGGGCAAGGGTCTTCTCGAAGTCCGCGGGTGCGATGACCTCAGCATTGCCGGGATTCGAAAACGGAATCCTGAGGCAGATATCGCTGCCCGTGAGACCGACTCGCCTGTGATCGGGTTCGACGGCGAGCCAGGCGGCGGGCGATTTCCCCTTGATCTTCAGGCGCACGAAGGCAAAGAGTTCGGCATCGGGACTCATCCCCTCCGACCAGCCGAACTGGGTCTGCTCATACTCGACGCCTTTCAGGCTGGTGGAAAGGACGATTATCGGCATGTAGCCATTCAGCAGCCTGCGCTTGAGGGTTGTGCTTCCAAGTGGGACGGGCGGATCGCCGACCTCGAACCAGGCCATGGGGAAGCTGCTCGAGGTGATGGCGCTGGTGAACTGCAGGCGGCCCTGGTAGTCCACCCCGATGTCCTGCGGATGCTCGGGGACGCCGATTGCCTCGCGGGGGTACTTCATGGGCGGGTAGTACTTCGCGACGCGCTGGAAGGTCGGATCGGCGGCGCCTCGAAGCTCGATTTTGCCGACGGGGTCGAGATCGGCCTCTTCGATTGCCGAGCGCTCGGCGGGAGTCAGACTGAGTTTGTCCAAGGGCGTACCCTCCATTCGTATGTCGGCGACCATAGAGGTCACCTTGTTTCCGCGATCCGAGTAATCATTATCCAGGTCCTGATTCGGATAGGGCGCGACACCCCTGCTGTAGCCCTTGCCGACGGCGAGGGAAGCGACTTTCCCCTGGAACTCGGTCGGACGCCGGATCACTCGGAGACAATCCCAGTCCTTGCCATCATCGCTCGCGAGGTAGCGGACGCAATCCCGACCAAGCTGAATGCGAACGTAATGCCAGTCCTGTTTCGAGCATTCGGGCAGGTAACTCTCGGATGTGGAGCCGTTCACCGTTTCGACCGCGTAGTACCGATTCCCGCCCGCCGAGGGGATCATCCCCATTTGGCACCAGTTGCCGCCGTTCCATACGACGAACACGGATGTGCACCAGGAGACCGCTGCGGGAGTCGAAGGGTTGATGTGGGCGCTCACGGTGACGTTGTCGGCATCCAGCGGCCTCGTGAGGTGGGCATAGGTATTGCAGTCGGCATTGATCTCAGCGAAACCGTCGCGGATGGCGATCTCGTTGCCTGCCGAGCAGTGAGTCTGCCACCGCGGATCAGCCTTGCCTCCTGAGAAATCCTCATGGAAGCTGGCGGGCGGGCTCATGGCCGAGAGCAGTTCGGGCAGAGTGATGAACTGGAAGCCCTGTTTCTGCAGCTCGGGAATCGCCTGAGCCAGGCCTTCGCGGGTAGAAGCACCGCCGACGTGACCAATGCCGACGGCGTACCCTGATCGCTCGCTGATATCTGCCAGCGCCCGAAGCAAGGCGGCCGCCTGGGCAGGATCACGGCTATCCAGGAACAAGTCTTGCTGGATGCAAGTCGCCCCGAGACCGGCCGCCACATCTGCGGCTATCGTCACCGGCGATGTATTCGAGTCGAGGAATGGCAGATTGCGCTCCTTCAGATCAGTAAGCAGACACTTCATCGCCTGAGGATCGGATGTGACCTGCGAGCCCATGTGGTTGCTGACTCCCATCGCCCCGGGGAGCTTGGCCAGCCAGTCTGCGAGCAAAGTCTCAATCTCGGCGCATGATGACTTACTGCTCATCATACCGACATTCGGGCTGCGGGAGGAGACTCGGCCGGACAGAGGCATCATCGGAGCATGAACTAAGACCGCGCAGCCCGAAGACCGCACGGCCTCGACTGCGGCAGGCTCGACCCAGGGCAGCAGGGCGAAGGTCAATGGCACATGGAGGTCGAGGAGAGGTTGAACCTGGTCCAATCTCTGGCCATCATCAATCACGATGGCGATAAGCTTCCGACCTGCCAATTGGGTGATAGGGTTCGCCTCCGGGAGAATGACGAAGTAACTCAGCTTGTCCCCGGCCGCATCCAGTTTCAGCGCAAATGGGCCTGTGGAATTGCCGTCGGTGACAGGGAATTCGAGGGAAGACGCCTCTCCGGTCAGATAGATCGAGCCCTCGGCGTCAGCGGCGATGGCGCTGCCGATATCCAGACCACTTCCGCCAAGGAAAGTGACAAAGGCCGGACTGCCGGAAGGATCCATTTTGGCAATCAAGAGATCGTCGTTCTGTCCTTCGATGGCCCGCACCGAAGTCGGGAATGGCGGAGAGAAGGTTTGCTCGACGGCATACGTGGCCCCGACCGTCTGGCGGTCACGAAGAGCGAATACCTGCGGGCACTTGGTGAGCTCCCACCCATCCGACAAGGCGCTCGAGGCCAGGCCCATGCACTCGATGGTCACCGGGAGCCTGGGATCCTGTCCCGACACTCGGAAGCCGACCATGCTCCCGTCGAGTGAGTATGAGGCTTTCAAAAGCGACTTCTGCCCGTTGACGATCTGATACGCGACCGGCCTGGTCTCCGTCAGCTTGCCGATGGGAGTCACGATCATCAGGCCGCCTGACTCATCCAGCCTGATGCCGTCCTGGCCGTCATACTTTATCTTGATGGCGCCGATGTCACCGCCCGCGGGGACTACGATGAAGCAGCAGGCGGAGGTCTTCTCCTGCCTCACCACCAGGTTGATGCCGGGCGAGATATTGCGGTAGATCAGGCCGCCGTAGGTCGGGATGCCGCTTTTCCATTGGGAAGCATCGCGGCCGATGAGGTAGTTCGCCTGGCTTGCGGGTACGCCTGCGGCCTCGACCTGAGGACTCGCGCCCGGAAAGCTCATGCGCAGAACGCATGCTTTGTCGAGGTTTTTGGCTTTGGGCGGAGCAGCGGGCCGGCGGTTTGCCAGGATTTCGAGGGTCGAAGTCCCGACCAGTTCCGCATCCCCCTTGTGCATGACCGTCGGAAGCTTGTCAGGTTTGGGGGCGGGCGACTTCTCACGGAGCACGAGGGTGAGACCATCCTGGACGAAGAACACGGCGCTCGCAGACCCGCAGCACACGAATCTTGCCTGCTGATCGGCCCGGCCCATATTCTCGACGATTGGGGGTTGAAGCCGGCCCGTGATCGGTTCCTGCGGCTGCCACTGATCCGACTGCTCCTGGCACACAGCAGCCACACAGGACAGAAACAGCAATGGGATTAAAACCCTGACTTTCATGCATACCTCCGACAGTTCTGCCTTAGGCATTCGCCGTCTCGCTCGAAGCCTCCTGCGGAGGATTCCTGCAGACTGGAGGGGAAGAGTAACTTATGGCCAGGAACGAACTGAGTTGGTCGCTGAGCAAGGCCCGGATATTCGAGGAGTGCCCGAGGAGGTACTACTACCAGTACTACTTCTCGCACGTAGGCTATGCGCCCGATGCTCCCGAGGAGGCCAAGCTCGCGCTGGAGATGAGGCGGATCAAGGGACTGGACATGTGGGTCGGGGAGGTTGTGCACCAGACCATCCAATGGGTGCTGGAGCAGACGCAGCTCGGAAACCGCCCAACGAAGCAAGACGCAATCGGCGAAACCCGGCGACTCCTCAGCGAGGGATGGCGATGCTCCAAGCTCCAGCTTTGGAGGCAGCACCCCGACGACCATCATCCCAACCTGTTCGAGCACTACTACGGCGTGGAAGTCGGCCAGGCGGCGACCGATCGCCTGAAGAACAAGGCATTCACGAGCACCGGCAACTTCATGGAATCGGAGGTTCTTGAACGCATCACCAGCGCCTCGTGTGACTGCTGGCTCCCGATCGAGAAGTTCACGAGCTTCCGGATGGAGGGCATCCTCTTCTTCCTCAAGTTCGATTTCGCCCTGAAGGACGAGATGAAGCTTACGGTCTATGATTGGAAGACCGGGAAGCCGAGCCGGGAGGAATCGCGGCAACTCGCCTGCTATGCGCTCTACACCTCGTCAAAATGGGGCGTGCCCGTGCAGAACGTGAAGGTGTGCGCAGTCCATCTTCAGCCGGAACTCGATGCATGCGAGCGATGTGTGGAGGAGGCAGACATCGAAGAGGCGCGGGCGTTCGTGAAGCAGAGTTTCAATGCCATGGTAAAGTGCCTGCATAACCCCGTGCGGAACATCGCCGTCATGGAGGACTTCCCCATGTCGGGCAACCTGCTGAGGTGCGGTCGGTGCAACTTCAAGGGGATCTGCGAACAGGGCGCGTTCGCTCAGGCGGAAGAATTCCCGCCAGTTGAGGACCTGGAAGAAGCTTAGAAATCCCTCGCTTGGCCATTCCGCGAAACAAATGGCTTTAGTCATCGTAAACTAGTATAATAGTAAAACGTGCGGCGGTGTCAATCCCCGCATTCATTCGTGAAGGAATGTTTCGGAGATTGCGGCATAATACCTTAAGGGTTATGCCGGGAAACCTAAGGGGGTCAGCGCTTATGAAACTTAGAATCGTTATTGCAATCCTGCTCATTCTTTGTGTTGCGACCGCGGTCTTTGCCGTTGGCTTCGATACGAAGATCTTCCGAGCGGCGGCAATCGGACTGGCGGTGAAATCCGTCGCGCCAAGCATCAACAAGTTCATCAATACCTTCACCGCTAACAATCACATACCGATCGGCATGTCTACCAAGGTAGTGCCGATACTAAGTGTGGGAGAAAAGGGCTACGTCGGCGCGGCACAGGTTGCCGGACCGAACGCCTACGTGCAGTCCACTCAGGCTGTATGGCTGTATGAGGATAACTTCAGCAACAATGAGTTTCGCCTGAAGGTCTACGTGCCGAGCGCCAGCATCAACCCCCTGCAACTCAAGAAGGTGCAGAAGGTCGGCATCTCGGCGATCATCGACGTCGCGCTGGACGGTCGCTGGAAGGGGCAGACGTTCAGTCATGCGGTTCGTGGGGGCGACATCCTGAAGGCCGCTGTGGTGGCCGTCGCGATCAAGGCCGCCGCAAAGCCGCTGGACTCCGCCATCAACTCCATAACCGGCGGTTGGGGCGGCAGCACGAAGGTTGTGCCCATTGCGACAATTGGAGACAAGGCATACATCGGCGGCGCACAGGTAGCGGGCCCCGCGTCAACAGTCGCAGCCACCAATGCGGTTTACCAATACGAGGAGATATTCGATAACGGCAGGTACCGGATCAAGGTATTCGTGCCGTCGAAGTCATCGAACCCGCTGAAATTCGGCCGGGCGGCAGGTGTGGGAATCACCGCTCTGATAGATACCAGCATCGCCGACCAGCAGAGGATTCGGGAGCGCGAGAGCTATTGGCAGGCTAGCAGAGTCAACCTCCCGGACATCGACCGGACGCTGGATGGCCGGTTCCGGGGCGATATCGAGCGGCATGACCAGGGGCTGCACAAGGGATGGTATATCGGCAAGGGCAATCAAAGGAAAATGCTGACGGGAGTATGGGTTGACCGGTATAAGAAGCTGCGCAGTGACGACGATCGCAATGACTTTGTCACCTTCTGGAACGACCATAGCAAGGAAAGCCCCAAGGTCCTTGAGAAGCACTGGGGTGACTGGCTTGGTAAGCACCCGGCAAGCATCAAGAGCAATGATGATCGGGGCTCGAAATCGAATAAGAATGACGATGATGACCGTGGCAAGAGCCAAGGCAAAGGTAAGAAGAAGTAGTCGGTCAAGCCCCAACTTTGAGCATTCAGCTGCTGACAACTAGAAGGCCGTGTCTCGTTCAAGGGGTGGAGACCCTGATTCAGGGGCAGCCTCCAGACCCTCGAGGTGGCGGGAGTCGTTCAGGACTTCCAGGAACCAGTTGCCGTCCCGATCTCGAGAGAATGTGGTGATCGAGCAGTTCGCCAGATTGATCTTGCGGAAGGTCTGAAGGGGCGCTCCCAGGGCGTGGCAGAAGAACGCTCGAATCGGCCCGCCATGAGTCACTATGACCACGGTATCATTCGGATGCCGCTTCTCGATGCGGCGAACCATCTGAGTGACTCGCGCCTGGACACTTTCCAGGCGCTCGCCTTCCGGCGCTCGATAGGTCACCGAATCCTTCAGGTAGTTCTGGTAGAGATCGGGATATTTCTGCGCAATTTCCTTTACCGAAAGCCCCTCCCACTCGCCGAAGGCGCACTCTCGAAGGCTCTCATCAATTTGAACCTTCAGGCTGTGGAAATCGGCAATAGCCTGGGCGGTGTCCCCTGCCCTGCTCAGATCGCTGGAATACACGGCGGCAATCGGCTCGGTCTTCAACCGCTCGGCGACCCTCTGCGATTGAAGTCGTCCCAGTTCGCTCAACTCGGCGTCGAGATGGCCCTGGTATCGTGACTCGATATTGAAGACGGTTTCCCCGTGACGAACGAATATAACCCTCAACTACACATCCCCCGGTCGAAGCCGGCCGACTTGTACGCCGTCCGGCCTTAGTTTCAGCGTTCCGAATGCGATGGACCTCGCGGGCGAGAGCGATTTGAGCGGGGTGACGAGCGAAATTGTCCCCGAGCGGAAGTCAATTGTGCGAATGATGGCGAGCGAGAGTACCTCCAAATGGCTGTCGAGCAGGCCGGTGAGGAGGTTCAGATAGCGGCTGGAGGGCGCGGTGACGATCGTTCGCGTGCGGAACTCCTCCTGAAGCTGGCCGATCCCCTGCTTATCCACTTCCCCCTGAGTGACCAGGTAGACCCCGCGATCTATGGTCTCGCCATGGTAGACCGTGGTACCCAGGGCCTTCTCGGCGAACCTGAGGTACTTCGGCTCGAGCGGTTCTCCGGTATAGAGCCAGGCGCCGGTCGTCGCCAATGATTTGAAGGACAACTGGTGTTCACGGGCGTTCAGGAAGTATTCATGGAAGCGAACGGTCCGCCGCTGCTCGCGGATGGCGGTAGGTTTGGGCCTGGCGGCAGGAGCGGGCGAGAGCCTGTGGATAGTGCACTCCTCCCAGGTGTCGAAGAACCTGAGGAAGTGCTCGGCCTCATTCGTCCGCTGCAGAGCAACGATGTGCCGCGGGCGCAGAATCTCGATCTTGTGAGTCTTCAGCTTGCGGGCGATGGCCCCTCGAATGAGGCCCGTAGTATCAACGATCACCAGCTTCTTTCCGAGTTCCTGCGCTTTGTCCGCAAGCTTCTTGGTCCCCACAACCGACGCCAGAAGGTTGCCCACCGGAGTCGTCGAGCCGACGAAATAGACGGATTTAGGAAGCAGGTCGCCGGTCGTCTGAATCTCTGATTCGACCAGCCCCATTCCGATCGTGGCCGGAGGGCCGATCTCCGACTGGCCCATATCGGCATCCACGACGGCGGTGGGAACACCGGCCTCGATCCCCTGATTGGCCAGCAAGGCGCAGAAGGTCGTCTTGCCGACGTCAATCGCGCCGACGACGACCGCAACGCCAGGAGACGCGATCATGTCCTCAATGTGACTTTGCCATGCTTTCGCAGGCTGAAGATACGCCACCTCGCCCTTGCCCCAAATAAGTCTCTTCCTACCTCACACAAAGCCGCCGCCACTGCCACCTCAAGGAAGAAGGCAGCAAGGTATCGGCTGTGCGCGCCGGCCCATGTGCTCATAGCCGGTATGCCGGCCATGAAGGACATTGCGAACGCAAACGCAATCGTCCGCCAATCCCGGACTCCCTTGATTGCGATGTACAGCCAGATGATCACCGCGATGACTTCCGGCAGGTCCAGGTCAAAGCCAAATAGCCTTGCCGCCGAAACGTCCCAGGTGGTCCCCTGAAATCTGGTGTCTATCAGCACTCCAATGGCCAACGCCACGATCAGGCCAATGAACTTCGCCAACAAACCGAATCGCCGCAGTGCGAGTCCCGTTCCCACCACCAATCCTCCGATGATGACGGGGCTCCAGTTGCGGACGGCCAGTTCTCCGACAATCGGACCGCCGAAGAACAGTGCCGTCTTCAGGACGATATACACGTTCCACCGCATGCCGATCTCGATTCCAACCGCGTGGGATCGGGCCAGAACAAACAAGACCAGCGCCAGCGCCCATATCAGGGCTCCTACCCGATTGCGCCTGACTGCATTCAGTACGTATCCCGGCTGCCCAATTTTCTCTCGGTCAATCCAGAGAAGCATCACCAGCGCGAGAGGCCATGCGGCAATACCGGTCTCCTTGAAACCGACGGCCATTATGGCAAGAACCAGACTCGCCGGCCATTTGCCCTTCGCCAGCAGCAGGAGGCTTCCGGCAACCATGATACTCATGGCGGTATCCGGCAGGTTCTTAGGATTGGCAAGCAGCCTGGCGACGGTCAACTGGCCGTGCGAAAAGGCCCACGAAATGGGAAACGGCCTGAAGCCCGCGAAAAGCCATATCGTTATCCATGTTAGCCATCGTCTGCCCGTAAGCCTCCATAAAAGCAGACCGGCAAGCAATGTAAAGAGCAGGTGGCTGGCCACCATGATAATCTGACGCGGGAGCATATACTCGGTGGGCCAGATAAGCCCCATTCCCCAGATGGCGTAGGATGACAGTGGCCGCCAATAGGCGACGGGATGTGGCCATGAGCCGGTCCACCATTTCAAGGTATCCGAGAAACCGTGTACCTGGCTAAGCATCCTGTCGAAGCTATACCAGTCCAGGTCCCACCTCACGGGTCTTATGGGGGACACGACGTATGGGACGATCGCCTGAGACGTCCAGTAACCTATGGACGATACTATGGCGACAACCGCGATCAGGAATGCTTTTCGATCAAGACTGGTTCTTGGCCTTGAATCCATGAATCGGCTTCCAAACTTGTTTTGCGGCAGATAGTATAGCGGCTGCGACCGCCATTTCCATGAAGAAGGCCGAAACGTATCTCGTGTGCTCCTGAGTCTGCGCGGCAAACCACGTGGGCACCGAGCTCACCAGGGATATCCCCAGGCCGAATCCCACCGTTCTCCAGTCATACCTGCCTTCCCATGCCACCAGCAGCCAGAACAGGCACAGAAGGGTCACTTTCAGATCCAGGCGGTATGTGAGCAGCCGGACCATAGAGGCGTCCCAAGACGTGTGCTGCAGGCGTGTATCCACCAGCACCCCGACCGTCAGAGCCGCCATTATGCCGATGAATCTCGGAAGGAGCGAGAGCTTCCGCGAACCTATGATCGCCAGGAAAAGAAGCAGTGAGACGATGGCGGCGCCTGGGTCATCGAGGACGAAAAGCCTTCCAATCGGTCCGCCGAAATACAACTCCGCTCGGCCCAACCAGGCGGCATTCGTTCCCATGCGATATCCGAAGCCTACCGCCAGACAATGTACGACCGCCAGACCCAGAAACCCTGCCGTCCATGCCGAGACGGGCAGCCATCTACGCTTGAGAGCATTGAGGATGTGGCGCTTTGCGCCGGGCTTCCATGCCATGATCAGCAGTGCCATGGGCCAGGTCATGAATCCTGTCTCCTTGAACCCGACGCTGACCATGGCGAGGGCGAGAGCGGCAAGCCAGCGTCCATTGACGAGGAAGATCAGACTGGCGATGATGGCGATGCCGTTCAACGGGTCGGTGATATTCTTGGGATCGAGGAGAAGATCGTAAACCGCGAAATTGTAGCCGAAGAAGCTGGTTATCGGGAACGGCCTGAATCCGGCAAAGAGCCATATCGAGAGCACAGCGAGCCATCTTCGCCCGGTGAGCCGCCAGGTCAGGTAACCGGCCATGGCGACGAAGACCAGGTGCAGGACGACAAGGATGATCTGCCGAGGAAGCAGGAACTCCTTCGGCCACAGCAGCCTTTCCACCCAGAATACATATGAGGTTAGCGGACGCCAGAACGGGACTACACCGCACCAGGTCCCAGTCCACCATCTTCCGGTATCCCTGAAGCCATGGATCTGATCCAGCCCGCGGTTCAGGTAGCTCCAATCAATGTCCTTGCTGAGGTCGCGGGTGGGATGGTCAATGTAAGGCACCAGGGCGAGGTAGGCCATGACTAGAACGCTGGTCGCAACGATGATCGCTACGCAGGCAAAGAGCGCCTTTTGTCTCATTGGCGCTCCTTATGGCGTACCGGCCGGCCGGCCGATCCCGCTCTGCAGAGGGCGGCGGCAACGGCGAGTTCCATGAAGAACGTGGCGACGTACTGCGTGTGTTCCCTGGCCTGGGCCACCATCCACGACGGCAGAGCGGCGAAAAAGCAAAGCGACATGCCGAGCGCAATCGTCTGCCAGTCATGCCTCGCTTCCCATGCGATCAGCAGACAGAACAGGCAGATGAGGATGGTCTTCAGCTCCAGGCTGTAGCTCAATACTCGAACAAGCGAGACCTCCAGGGATACTCTCTGGAGTAGTGAATCAAGGAGCACTCCGAGTCCGAATGATGCCATAAGCGCGAGGGCCTTAATGATGAAGTTCATCCGGCGGAGGGAGACCATCGAGGCGAAGAGCAGCGATGCGACGAATACGGGCATGACGTTTCTCAGCACCAATTCGGCCCCCGGAGGCCCGCCGAAATAGACGGCGGCTCGCCAGAACCACGCCCTATTCGATCCGCAATTATAGCCGTATCCGACCGCGAGAAAATGAACCAGCACCATTCCGGCGAGGGCGATTGACCATACCGCGACCGGCAGCCGATTCTTCTTGAAGCTGACGATGAGATAATCCAAACCGGTGATCTGCTTGCGGTTCATCCACGCGAGCGCCACCAGCGCGAGCGGCCAGGTGGTGAATCCGAGTTCCTTGAAGCCGACACTGATCATTGCCGCCGCCAGCGAGGCGATCCATCTGCCCCTGATAAGCAGCAGAAGGCTTGCCATGATCGCAATCCCCACCACCGGATCAGGGATGTTCTTCGGGTCGGAGAGCACATCGCCGACGGGTAGAAGATTCCCGAAGAAGGCGGATATTGGATATGGCCGCAGTCCCGCGAAAAGCCAGACCGTCAGCAAGGCAAGCCATCGGCGGCCGGTGAGCCTCCATGTCAGCAATCCTCCGAGCCCGACGAATATCAGGTGCAGGGATACGGAGATGATCTGGCGGGGGAGCATGAACTCCTTTGGCCACAGCAGCCTCTCCACCCAGAAAACATAGGAGGTCAGCGGCCGCCAGAATGGGACTTCGCCGCACCAGGTGCCGGTCCACCAGCGGGCGGTGTCACGGAAAGAGTGCACCTTGTCCAAGCCGCCGTTCAGATAGCCCCAGTCATCGCTCAGACTCACGACCGGATTGGCGATGTACAGGGACGTTGCGAGCCACGCCCACGCGAGGATGCCGGCGACCACCAGAATCATGGCCGCGGGGAAGGCTGCCGTGGGGAGATCACGTCGCATACTGGGCCAGCTTTCCCTCGTCCACCTCGACGCCGATCCCCGCAGTCTCGCTCACATGGACCACCGTCCGACTAATCGTCACGCCGCCCTTGATGGGATCGTCGGCCAGAAACTGCGGACCATTCAGATCAACCGGATACTTGAAGCCATAAGCCGAGTAAAGATGCGCGCTCGCGGTGAGTCCGAGTCTTGTTTCGGTCAGGCCGCTGCCCAGCAGGCCGATCCCGGCATTCATCGCCCGCTCGATGCACTTGCGCGCCTGCGAAAGCCCGGCCATCTTCGAAACCTTGATCACGAGCATGTCGAGCGCCTTCAGCTCGATCAACTGCTCCAGGTCGCTTATGGCGAAGACGCTCTCATCAACGGCGATCGGGACTGCGGACTTCGCGACCAACTCGCGGAGGCCAAGGAAGTCATTCGCCGGGAGGGGCTGCTCAAGGACGTCAACCCCGATCCCCGCCATGTCACGACTTCGCTCGATTGCCATCTCGGCAGAGTAGGCCTGGTTCGCATCTGCCCACAGGAAGGCACTGGGCGCGGAGTTCTTCACGGCTCGAATGAGCTCCAGGTCCAGCGAGGGATCCATCCCGATCTTCACCTTGAACCCCTGGTATCCCTGGGAGACGGCGGCCGCAGTGACTTCCTCCGCTTTCGCCGGTGAGTCCACGCTTACCAGGTAACTCAGCGCAACCCCTGATGCCTCCCGCGCGCCGAAGTACCGGTACAGGGGCATGCCCTGATCTTTGGCGATGAGATCGCATAGGGCCATGTCAATCCCCGACTTCGCGACCGGCTGGCCGACCGTGATACCAGGCGCGATCTCCCGGTCCATGACGGCATGAACGGCATCCAGGTCCGCGGCATCCATGCCGATCAGTGAGGGCGCGAGGTAGTTTCGAATGGTCGTCACGACGGATTCGGCGGTCTCGTAGCTCCATCGGGGGCTGGGGCGCGCTTCCCCCCATCCGACGAGGCCTGAATCGGTGGTGACCCGCAAGTATACATGGGGCGCGCCTGCCTTCGGCCCACCGACAGATCCACGCGAGATCTTAAACTCGGTGAGGAACGGGAGGTTTAATGGAAAAACGTCAATCCGCTCGATTTTCATACCGGCTGCCTCACTTCGCGCTTATCTTGCGAATCCGCGCTAGCTTTGATATAATAACATGAAACGATGAATTGAGAGGTGGGCGTAGTTGCCGACATACGGTTATAAGTGCAAAGCTTGCGAGCATACATTCGAAGTTGTCCAGAAGATGACCGATGACCCGGTGAAGGAGTGCCCGGAATGCAAGGGCAAGGTAAAGCGACTGCTTTATCCGGTAGGCATTGTGTTCAAGGGCTCGGGTTTTCATATTACGGACTACCGCAAACCAGAAAAAGACGACGGTAACGGGCACAAAGATGAGAAGGTCGAGGCCAAACCGAGTAAGGAAAAGGCAGAAACCGCGAAGGCGAGCTAGGCGATAG
>Ga0307378_10009168_pt1 | contig 13032 bp, 7 predicted proteins | sample UN1MG_FD_202238 | JGI IMG/M metagenome (GOLD analysis project Ga0307378, IMG submission 202238) | Soil microbial communities from Risofladan, Vaasa, Finland - UN-1 | ecosystem: Environmental > Terrestrial > Soil > Coastal area > Acid sulfate soil | place: Finland: Risofladan, Vaasa | collected... | reverse complement strand
CCGGATTCCGAGTCCTCTGATCAACTTGGAACCGCGACCTTAGACAGTCTGGCGCGCGCCGCGCGTCAGGTCGCGCTCTATGGCCCGCACCATCCCATCGCGGCCGGGTCGCTGGAGCAGGCCTGCCGCGATCTGGAAGGTGCGGCCGGGGGCAGCAGGCTGGAATTGCGCGCGCAGGCCGATGGGCTCATCTGCAATGGCAGGCCGCTTCCGAGCCGCGATGGAAACGTCTCCCGATTCCACGCCGCGATGAGGGATCGGCTCATAGCCTCGGTCGAGATCGCACCGCAGGTGCGCGCCAGCGACCTGGCTCGTCTCCTCCTCGTGTTGGCTTCCGATGTCGAGGAGATCGCCGCCAGCGGCGGAGCGCTCGAAGTGTTCGGCGTGGGCGGTGGAGCGAGCATCCGGATCAATGAGGTCGATTTCACCAGCGATGTGCTCGTATCGGACGCCATCTGGAAGCAACTGAGCGAAGGGGTGAACCCAGAGGAAACAGGGAGCTTGAGGAAGCTCATCGCTTCCTGTACGCGCAGCTTTCCCACCGAGGATACCGAGGCCGCCGTGAAGGGAGCGAGTGTGACGGCGGCCGAAGACATAGAACGGGAGAATGAATCGGCGGCCGAGGTAGTGGCGGCGGGCATCGCTCGGCTCATCCAGAGGGCTGGAGAAGCGTGCTATTTCACGGATCAGAAGCAGTGGGAGGAGTGGCGCGACGCGACGGCGCAGCAGCTCGCAGCACTGAGTCCGAGATGGCGATCCGCCGTGTTCCGCGCGCCGGCCGGAGTCTCGTCTGAGTATCCAGACATGCTCTCACTTCTGGCGGCCCAAATGGAGGAGTCGGACTGCGTCTCGCTCGTGCTCGACCAGCCCGATTCGATACGCGCCGAGCGCTCCGACATGCTTGCGCTCGCTCTCGAACGAATCCTCGCCGACCGGAGCCGGAGGAAGCGCATCGAGGTGGCGCTGCACGAGAGAGCGCTCGAGCGGGGCGTGCCCGAGGCGGTGTATGAGAACGTGGTCGGTCTGCTCGTCTCGAGAATCGAGGGAAAGCAGGGGCCCGAGCCACAGGCGACTTCGTTTCACTCCAAGGTCGGGCGAGTAGATGCTGGGCCAGGGAGAAGCGAGGACGATCTTGAAGATCTCCTGAGAACGACGGACGCGGAAGCGGTCCGCCGGTCTCGGCTCTGCATGCTCCAGGAGGCGCTCGATGCCTATCTCACGATCAGCCAATATGGAACCGTCATCAGCCTCTTGACGAAGGCCACGGAAGAGTGCGCCGCCCGGTCAGACCTCGATGGGTTGATGTCCGTCATCTCGGCACTCGGCCGAGAGGCAAGCGACGAAGGAGGACAAGATCCGTCGAGGCGTGCCGTGGCGACCAGCGCGGTGGCGAGGGCGAGCACCGAGCAGGTGGTGTCCGTCCTCGTGGCAGGTTTGGATGACGCTCCCCCGGATCGCGTGGGGACGATCATCGAGCTGGCCGGCCTGCTGGGCGAGCCGGGCATGCAAGCCCTCGTGCAGATCGTGCGGACGGGCAGAGAGGCGGATGCGAAGCTTGCCGTGGCGACGCTCCTGGAGAGCGACGGCACCGATATGTCCCACCTCCGCGACCTGGTGTCCCATGCCAGGGGGATAACGTTGGAGCGGACGCTGCAGGCGCTCATAGACAGCCGAGACGAGCAGACCGTCGCACGAATCGGTATCGCGGCATCCGAAGCGGGAGAGGATGCGCGGCTCGAGATTGTCAGGCTGATTGCGGAGCGCGGGCGCCAGGATCTGGGCCGGGTGCTCGTGCCTTTGCTTTCGGACGCCTCGTGCGCGGTACGCCTGGCGACGGTACATGCCATCGCCGAGCTCGACGTGCAGGAAGCCGTTCCCGTCCTCTGTGACATCATAGAGCGAGAGGCGAACTTCGGCGAGGGAGCGCGACTGAAAGAGGCTGCTGCGCGGGCCTTGGGCACCCTTGGCGCGGGCAGAGCTGTGCCTGCTCTATGCTCCGTCCTACGGGCGCGAGCATTCCTGTCCAAGCTGGGAAGTCACCGACCGCGCATCGCCGCGGCCGAAGCGCTGGCCTCGCTCGGCGGGCCCGATTCTCGCGAGGCACTGGAGAGAGGGCGCCGGAGCATGCATCCCGGCGTTCGAGAGGCCTGCCGGCGCGCGTTGTCGCGACTTCTCGCGGGCGAGCGAGCGACTCTGGGGGTGGGCGGTGGCCGTTGAGGTCCTGACGGCAACTGCCGACGCCGGACGCAAGGCTGCCGAGAACACGGTCGCGGCGCTGGCGCGCGCCATGAAGAACATCAGCTTCTACGAGATCACTCACCCGGTGGTGGGCGGCCTGTTGAAGGAGATCGCGGCGGAGCTCGATTCCCTGCTCGACGATCAGCCCGAGTTCGTCATCAAGTTCAGCAACGGGTATGTCGTGCTCCAGGACACGCCGCTGCTGAGTCAAAACGCCTCTATTGGGAACCTCGTGGGTGCGTGTCACCGCCGGGGCATCGACACCATCGTTCTGCGGCGGGGGACGACCGAAGAGGAGCTGTCTCAGTTGGTCGAGGTGCTGGCGATGGATCCGGCCGACGTGGAGGCGGTGGGAGGCGCCCAGCAAGCGCTGGCGGCGCGCGGGGTACGGCGCGTGGCGATTCAGAAGCTCGTCTCGCGCTCCGAGCAGAATCAGGGGATTGGCGAGCTGTCGGAATGGAGCTGGGTGTACACGAGCGCCATCGACGTGATTCGCAACGCCGCGGCCGAGGTCAGAACCGGCCGCGCCATCGACATCGGCAGCGTTCGGTCGAGCGCCCGCGAGATCGTAGATGACATCATGGGCGACCGCTCGATCGTCTACAGCCTCAACTGGATGAAGGGCATGGACGAATACACGTTCGTCCACGCCCTCCATATCTGCATCCTCGCCATCGAGCTCGGGCGTGAGGTCGGACTTCCGCGCGAGCAGTTGGAGGATCTCGGCACGGCCACGCTGCTGCACGACGTTGGGAAGATATTCGTTCCGCTGGAGATTCTGCGAAAGCCGGCGAAGCTCAACGCAGAGGAGTTCGCGGTCATCAGCCGCCACCCCGTGGACGGCGCGCTCGTGCTGACGAGGGCGGACGAGCTTCCGCCCGTCGCCGCCGTCGTCGCCTTCGAGCACCACATGCATCTCGATCACAGCGGCTATCCGCAGATGAGACAGCCGCGGCCGCTCCACATGTACAGCCTCATGACCAGCATCGTGGATGTCTACGATGCACTCACGACGATGCGCCCGTACCGGCCTCCGCTCCCGCCGCAGACGGCCGTGCAGGTGATGAGGGAACAGCTTGCAACTCGGCTCGAACCTCGGCTGCTGGCGCGCTTCCTGGAAATGCTCGGCCCTTATCCCTGGGGAACGCTGCTGCGCTTGGGCGGCGATAGACTGGTCGTGGTAACCCGACCAAACCCCATCGCCCCGGACAATCCACTGGCGCGCATCATAGATCCCTCCAACGGCGGTCAAGTGCTCGACGAGGAAATCCCGCTGCGAGAGGTCGAGCCGAGCTCCAAACAGATCGAAGTCGTCGATCCGGTCGCGTTGGGGATTGACCTGACAGCCATGATGCACAGGGCGGCGGCAGCGGGAGCCGAGCGAGGCACGCATTAGTGCTTGCTTGCGCAAGTGCGTGCTAGCTCGAAATCCGTACGGAGTCTCAGCCAAGCACTCTCAGACCAGCAAGACGTTGTAGGGATTTGATGGCCGATTTGCGCAGCTACGGATTCTCTTGCATTACGGTTACGACCGTAATGCAAGAGAATCTGCTGTGTGAGCCTCACGCCGTGCGCGCTAGAGTTTCTTGCATTATGGGTGCTCCTAACCATAATGCAAGAAACTCTATAAGCACTAGCCCGCTTCAGGGCGCCGCCGGCACGGTCCCCTTTTCGTCCGCAGGCGCAGGGACGGGGTTCGTTCCCGACAGAGGTCCGCCCGAGTCGGACAGGGCTTCTGTGGCGGGAAGCTTCTCCACCGTGACCGAGGACACATAGAGATCTTGTTTGCTGCCCTTGGCGTTGATGCGGAAGTCATATCCGTCCCGGTTGGAGAAGCTGGTGTCGCTGATCTCGAAGCGGTATTTCTGCCAGCCGGAGCCCGGGTCCACCCACTGCCACGGGGTAAATCGGTAACCTGCCGTCGAGTCGTAGACGACGTTGAAGCCGAGCTTCTTCTTCCCGCGGAACGAGCGCTCGCACTCCACCGTTATCGCCAAGCGGGTGGTCCCGCGGTCGAAGTACAGCCACCGGTCGTCCACGTCGAAGTACATCCACGGGTTGTCTTTCTCTTCCTCTCCCCTGCGGAAAGTCATGCTCGTGCGCAGACAGGTTCGACCAGAGCGCGACTCCTCAAGGCTTCCCCCGCCGCGCAGACCCCGCAGACCCCGGCTGTACAGACCGAACTCGGGGAGGCCCGGCAGGGAGAAGTCCACGTAGACCATGGGCACGGAGCTGACATCGATCCCTTCTCGCGACGCTAAGACGTCCGCCCGAGTCGGCGGGCCCGGACGGAAGCGACCGCCACAGTCCACAGCATGCAGCCACACCGGCCGAGGACCCACTTGTACCGTCGCCGGTAGCTCGGAGACGACGCCCGGCGACCCGCTCTCCTCCTGGGGCGGAGGGGAGACTGCATCCTCCGCAACGGCACTGCTCGATGCGGGAGGGCAGATTGCGGTTACCGGAAGCTCTGTTTCGGCGGCGCTCCACACGGCGACCGCTGACCCCCCTGTCGCCTCCTCGAAGACGAAGGCCCAGATGTCCGGGCCGGGCGCGAGGAAGCCGGCGTAGCTGAGGTTGGCAAGGGGCAGGACCCAGTCGGGGGCGATCGCCTCCGGCGGAAGGTAGCAGCGCTCGGCCCCGAAGGCCCACGCCGTGAGATACTGTACCTGCCAGGCGGCCGAGGGAGCTGTCTCCGCGCCGCCGAGGACCCACAGCGGACGGTGGCGCTCCGGGTCACACTGCCCGAGCACTTCCCGTGTGAGGACGGCCCAGGGCAGAGGCAGGAGCGACAGGTCGGAGGGCACGTATAGGCCCAGGACATCGGCGAAATCGCAGTTCCCCGACCGGATGAAGGCGTCCGCGGCCGCGATGTCCAGGTATCCCCCTTCGGGCACGAGGATCCTGGCCGTCGGGTCTACCGCCCGCGCCGCCTGTGCGGCCGCTTTGAGCAAGGCCGCGTACTCCCGGCGAGCGCCGCGGAAATTGCGGGCGCTTGGCTGCTTTCGGACCTGCCAGAAATGCACCCGGTCTCGGAAGTGAGCGACGGCGGCCCTCACATAGGCCCGCCACACATCGAGGGATTGCGGCACCGAATGGCATCGCTCCTCAGGGGGGACCTCCCACGCTGGATTCACCGCCCACTCGGCACAGGGCCCGAGTACCAGCACGACCTCCAGCCCCCGTGCCGCGGCGGCGTCCACGGCGGCGTCGAACTCGGTCCATTGGAGCCGGCCGCGTTCGGGCTCCACGCGATTCCAGTCGAGCTGCATGCGGATACTCGACACGCCGGCGGCAGCAAGTCGATCGAGCACGTCGGACTGCTCGTCCGCTGTCAGGCGCGTCAGGTCTACATTCGCGCCGAGCACGGGCGGCGGCGACGCGAGCAGCGCCGGTGACGCGAGCAGCGCCGGGGCGGCGAGCAGAGCCGCCGCGCAGCATAGGGCCTTGAATGAAAAGCGGAGCCGAGGGGACGGCCTCGGCTCCGCCTTCGGACTCGGTCGCAGCGGGATGCTCAGTTCTCCTTTGCCATTGTCTGCTGAGCCACTATGCGCTTTGCCTCCGGCATGGACAGCCAGACGCCCTGCTCCTTGAAGGTCGTCCAACGCAGGTATCCGCCCAGTGACATGTAGTTGGTCTCGGCCGCAAACGGCTGGAGCCCGGTTACATTCGTGTACTGCGCGGCCGACGCAGGCGACCCCGCGGCGAACAGCGTCGCGAGCAAGCACAAAACCACCAGAAGCCATCCTCTGCTGAACATGACAACCTACCTCCCTTTCAAGCCGTCTATTGCAGCCCGTGTTCCCCGTGTGTTCGCCGGGCATTTACGCTCTCCTGCTCAACCTTCATCGCCGTCTGGGGAACTTTGCGCGCGCGGTCACCCCGTTGTTGGTCTCCACCTCCAAAGACCCGCCCAGTTCCTCTTCTACGAGCCCGCGAACGACCTTCAGACCCAGGCCCGCGTCGGTGTCGAGGTCAAAGTCTTTGGGGAAGCCTGTGCCGTTGTCCTTGACCTCGATCACCACATTGCCGCCGCCCTCGGCGAGGCTGATGGAGACGCGGGGATCCTTCGCCTGGCACAGCCCGTGGCGCACCGCGTTGTCCACCAATTCGCTGAGAATCATGGCGACGTTGGCCGCCTGCTGCGACGGCAGCATCACCCGTGCGCCTATGACGTGGGTCTCGATATCGTTGCCCGGAGCGGCGGTCTGAGAGGTGAGCTGGACGATTCGGCGCGCCGCCCGCTTGATGTCCACGAAGCGGAGGTCGCGAGCCTGAAGCATGTCGTGAATCACGGCGACGCTCTGCAGGCGTGCAATGCCCCGTCTCAGCACCTCTCTGATGGGGCGCGGCGGTGTTTGCTCCATCTCCATGCGCAGCAGTCCGGCTACCGCCTGCAGCGTATTGCGCACCCTGTGGTTTATCTCGCTCACCATGGCGGTCAGGAACTGGGCCCGCTCCTCTGTTTCGGCGTAGAGCCGGGCGTTCTCGATCGCCACCGCCGCGACGTTCGCCAAAGACGTCGCCAGTCGTCGGTCGTTCTCGTCGAACTCGCGTTGGGACCTGCGATACAGGTTCAGCACGCCGACCGTGCGCCCCCGCGTGACGAGCGGAACGGCAATGGCCGCCTGGAGCCCTCCCTCCCGGGCGGGTGTGCGGGCGCTGAAACGGCCGTCCCGACTGATGTCGCTGCTGAGCAAAACCATTCCGGACTCGGCAGCTCTGCCCGCCACGCCTTCGCCCATCGCCAAAGGGCGGTAGAACTCGTGATCCGGGCGAATGCCGCGGGCCGCCTTGATCGTCAGTTCCTTGGTCTCGGCATCCGTCAGCATGAGGGTGCCGACGGGGGCTCCGAGGAGCTCACCGGCGGCACTCAACACGCGGTCCAGCGTCTGGCTTAGCTCCAGCGAGGAGGCCAGCGTCTGGGAGACCTCGAAGAGATTCTCGAGCTCCTTGAGGTGTCTGACAACATCCTGGTACAGCATTGCGCTCTGCAGTGCGAGCGCCGTCTGGTTGGCGTAGGCGGAGAGGAGGGCTACGGCATGGGAAGGGAAATCGCGGGGGCGCACGTCGCCCACGGCGAGAATCCCCTGGAGGCCCTGCTGGGCGACCATCGGCACACAGAGCAGGGAGCGTGCGCCAAGCCACTGCACCAGCGCGTCGCTCTCCCGGTCTTCGCGCTGGGCGTCGACGACGGTTTGAGGGACACCAACGGCGAGCGCCTCGTGGCCCAGGTGACCCGCGCTGGGCAGGGATCGGGTCGACGTCTCCGTCAGGCCGCGCTGCCCGCCGGGAATGGGAAGGTATTCCCCGTTCTCGTCTGTGAGGAAGAGGGCAATCCGCGGGGCATCGACGGCTTTTGAGGCGGCGTCGGCGACGGTGGCCGCGATCCTCTCGACCTCCATCGTGGAGGTGATCCGGGTGCTGACCCACGTGAGGTCGGCCATCTCCAACAGTCGACGCTGCATGTCTTCCACGAGCTGGATGTTCTCGATGGCGACAGCGGCTTGGGCGGAGAAGGAGGCCAGCACCTCCCTCTGGGTGGCGCTGAAGGCCTTGGGCTTGCGGCTGAGCAAGAGCAGCGCGCCAACGGGATCGCCTCGGAGCGAGAGCGCTGTTCCCACTATGCTCTGGTATCCCGCCTCTCTCACCACCCGCCCCACCCCTCTGCCCCCCGCGCCGGTTCGCCAGAGCGGCTTGCCCAGCGGCTGTGCTCGCACTTGCTCTGCGAAGGATCGGATGGTGTCGGCCTGTTCTTCCGAAGCGACGAGGTCGGAATCGGTCGCACCGCGCAAGACGAAGTCCGCCTCCTGCTCTGCCAAGTACACAAGACAGGCGTCGGCCTTGAGCAGATCGGCGGCCGAGCGGCAAATGAGCTCCACCAGCTCTTCCGCGCTGAGGGCCGAGCTCAGGGCGAACCCCAGCTCTGAGATGGAGCGATGCTGCACCTCCGCGAGTTGCCTCTTCTCGGTGGCGAGCTCGATCGCCCGGCAGGCCGCAGCGGCGTGCTGCGAGAGGGAGACAAGGAGATCGATCCGGTCCCGATCGAAGTGGCCGTCGTGTACGCTGAGCGCGCCCACCCACCGGCCCCCGCTGCTCCCACGGACGATCACCCCCTTGTCAGCATCCACGGCGGCGAACAGCTCCCTCTGCCCGCTTTCCTCGGGCGGCAGCGCCACGACTCCTTCGCGAATCAAACCCGTTTTCCAGAAGGATGCAGGAAGGGAAACCGACCGTGCGTCGCCCGCGAGCCTGACTCCGTGGCAATGTCCTGCCGAGAGGAGATAAGTGTCCTGTTGGTTCCACCAGACGGCGCTCTTGGCGCCACAAAGCTGCACGGCGGCCTCGGCCGCCGTGCGCTTTACGTTCACCGCGCTCGTGGCGCGCTGCATCCTGGTGGCGGCCGCCGCCAGGATGCCCGTGGCGCGATGTCCGTTCTCTGTATCGGGCTCCACACCGGGCGCCGCCTCCAGCATTCCGTCACACGCTGCCAGGAGCAGTGTCCTCGCCTCGGCACTGCTCGACGGACCACCATGGGACGCCGTGAGCCGCTCTCTCAAGGACCGGGCGGCCCCTTCGAGCACGGTGCCGGAGAGCGCAAGGGGGGCGCGGTGGTACGCTCCGTCGCACCGGGCGTACTCGATGAATTCACTCACCGCCTCGGCGAGTCCAGCGCGGCTGCAGGAGTCTAAGAGGCGATCACCGGACTCCTGCAGAAAGGTGAGCCATCCCTCGATCAGGCGATTGGCTTCATCCAGCACCGCTTCGGATCCATCGCCGATTCCCGTCCCCGCTCTCTGATCTCTCACCGCGCGACGCGAGCCTCCGAAGGAATCCCCAAACCGCCTCCTGCCTCCCTTTCCTCATACATCCAATACCGTGCACTGCCCTTTCATCCTGGCGCATCCTTCACCGGAACGTACTGAAATCGGACAAGAGGACGAGGCGGACCGCCCTCATGGCACTAGGAGATCGCGCACCGCCGCGAAGCGCTTCGGCCCGATTCCGGGCACGTTCAGGAGCTCGTCAGTGCTCTCCAATCCGCGCCCCTCCTCTCGGAGCTTCTTCTCCCGGTAGGCAATAATCCGCTCGGCGTAGACGGGGCCGATGCCGGGCAGAGATTGCAGCTCCTCCAGGGTCGCTTGATTCAACGAGATACGCTTCGCGAAGGCGCCGACCGAGGGCTCTTTCCCCGTGGTCTGGGCGATGTCTGAACGAGTCGGCACCACGAGCTTGTCGCCGTCCCGGAGGCGGGCGGCGAGATTCAGGACTGCGAGATCTGCTCCGGCGTCCGGCCCGCCCGCCCGCTCGACGGCATCGGACACCCGGGCCGTCGCATGGAGCCGATACACTCCGGGCTCGGCCACTGCGCCCGATACATCGACGACGATCTCGCCATCGGCGAGGCCCTCTGCGGCGGGAAGGAAGATCGGTTCGGGGTGTCCCGCGTCAGCCGAGTGTTGCCCCCTGGCGTAGCTCAGCACGCCGGCACCGCTCAGCAGGAGTGCCAGAATCACCAACAGTGCCACCTGCTCGGCTCGCGAGAGGTAGAACATAGCTCACCTCGACGCGGATTCTCACGTATGTCTGCGCGGTTGCTACCCTACGACGATGTTGACGAGCCGGTCGAGCACGACAACGACCTGGCGGATCGATTTCCCCTGGAGGTAGGACTGAATCTTCTCTGATGCCAGCGCTTGCACCTCCAGCTCCTCTTTCGGCGTGCCGGGCGGCACGGAGAGCCGATCGCGGAGCTTCCCGTTCACCTGGAGGACGATCGTCACCTCTTCTTCTTTCGCCACGTGCTCGTCCCAGGTGGGCCAGGCGGCAAGATGGACGCTTTCCTGCTTTCCAAGCTGATGCCACAACTCCTCCGCCACATGCGGAGCGAAGGGCGCCAGCAGAAGAGCCAGGCTCTCGCAGGCCTCGGAATATGCCGGGACGAGGTCGGCGGCAAGATCCCCCTCCCCAACCTCAGTCATCGCGTTCACCAGCTCCATGAGCGCGCTGACGGCCGTGTTGAAATGCCAGCGCTCGATGTTCTGGGTGACCTGGCGTAGGGTCTGATGGGTCTTCCGACGGAGCGCGACCGAAGTCGGGCTGTTCCCCGCCGGCATCGCGTCGGACCATGCAGCGTCGAAGCGGTCCGCGTGCCGTACGACCCCGCGCCAGGCGCGATTGAGGAACCGCCATACGCCCTCGATGCCGCCCTCCTGCCAATCCGCTTCCTGGCCCGGCGGAGCAATGAACAGGATGTAGGTCCGCAGCGCATCCGCGCCATAACGCGCGATGATATCGTCGGGCGCCACCCCGCCCCGCGACTTGCTCATCGCCGCGCCGTCCTGCAGCAGCATCCCATGGGTGAACAGCCGCGTGAAGGGCTCTTCGAACCCTATCAGCCCCAGGTCGTAGAGCACCTTCGTGAAGAACCGGGAGTAGAGCAGGTGGAGCACCGCGTGCTCGATCCCGCCGATGTACTGGTCCACCGGCAGCCAGCGATCGGCCGCCTCCCGCGCGAACGGCATCCGATCGTTGTGCGGGTCCGCATATCGCAGGAAGTACCAGCAGGACTCGATCCACTGGGCCAGCGTATCCGTCTCCCGGCGCGCGGGTCCCCCGCACTTCGGGCACGTCGTCTTCACGAACGACTCCACTTGCGCCAGCATCCCCGAACCTGTGAACGGGATGTCCGTGGGCAGCACCACCGGCAGGTCCGCCTCGGGAACGGGCACCATCCCGCACCCATCGCAGTAAACCACGGGGATCGGCGTCCCCCAGTATCGCTGTCGGGACACGAGCCAGTCCCGCAGCCGGTAGTTGATGCGCCTGTGCCCGACTCTCCGCTTCTCCAGCCACTCGGCGATGGTCGTCTGCGCCTCCGTGTTGGGCTGGCCGTCGAACTGCCCGGAGTTCACCTGAACGCCATTCTCGACGTAGGCCCCGGTCATCGTCGCCGGATCGAGCGACTCGCCTTCCGGCTGAATCACCACGCGAACGGGCAGCCCGTGAGCATGGGCGAACTCGAAGTCCCGCTGGTCGTGCGCCGGCACCGCCATGATCGCGCCGGTGCCGTATCCGAGCAGGACGTAGTCCGCGAGGAAGATCGGCACCCGCTCTCCGTTCGCGGGATTGATGGCCTCGACGTCCAGGCGCAGCCCACCCTTCGCCTCCTCGGAGAGGCGTTCGACGTTTGTCTTCGAGTCCACCTCGGCGCGGTAGACCTCCACCTTACGGTGCATCTCGTCATCGGTGACGATCCGATCCACCAGTTCATGATCCGGCGCGAGCACGACATAGGTGACGCCAAAGATCGTATCGATGCGCGTGGTGAAGACCCGAATCTTCTCCTCGCGGCCGACCACCTCCAGCTCGAACTCCACCCCCTGGCTGCGCCCGATCCAGTTCGCCTGCATCGTGCGCACCCGCTCCGGCCAGTGCTCGAGCTGCTCCAGGTCATCCAGCAGCCGGTCGGAGTACTCCGTGATCTTGAAGAACCACTGCTCGCGGTCTTCCTTCGTGACCGGACCATCGCACCGCCAGCACTTCCCGCCCTGCGCCTCCTCGTCTGAGAGCACGAACTCGCACTTGGGGCACCAGTTCACCGGCGCGTTGGATCGATAGGCGAGCCCCTGCTCGAGGAACTTCAGGAACAACCACTGGTTCCAGCGGTAGTAGTCAGGTTCGCAGGTGACGACCTCCCGGTCCCAGTCGTAGCTGTTCCCGAGCCGCCGAAACTGCCGCCGCATCCGCTCGATGCACTCGTACGTCCAGGTGGCGGGGTGGGCGTTCCGCTTGACAGCTGCTGCTTCGGCGGGCTGACCGAAAGCGTCGAATCCCATGGGGTAGAGGACGTCGAAGCCCTTCATGCGGTGGTAGCGCGCGACGGCGTCGCCGATGGAGTAGTTGCGGACGTGGCCCACGTGCACGTCACCACTGGGGTAGGGGAACATCTCCAGGCAGTAGAACTTGGGACGCTCTGGATCCTCGGGGGTGCGGTAGAGGTCGCTCTCTCGCCAGCGCGCTTGCCACTTGGGCTCTATCTCTCGGGGGTCGTACCGTTGCCTCACTCGTATCTCGCCTCCCCACATTATGCCACGTTCCGGCTATCTATGAAAAGCGATCCACAGCCCCGCCGCGACCGCCGCGACGAGCGCTGCGCTGAAGACCAGCGCTCTCTTCTCTTCCTGTGTAAACTTCATGTAGGACCAGTTCGCCCACAGCGCGGCGGCTGAGATGAAGGGCAGTCCCGGCATTCCCGGGGCATTCGGCATCACATAGAAGGCAACCGGTGCCACCAGCATCGCGGCGAACGTCGCCCACATAGTCCTCGCGGGCCGCATCGAGTAGCGAAGCGCCACCGCGAGGAAGAGGGCGAGGAACAGGAAATCGCCAATCCCCACTGCGCTCAGGATAGGGACGGCGACTTCCGGCGGGGCGACAACCGGGGCCGCCGCGCTGAAGGTCTCCGCGACTTCCGGAGCTGTCTCGGTGATATGAGCGACCACTCCCCAAAAGACCGTGATGACATCCGCCAGGGACGCCACAATGGCCACCGGGAGAAGGAGCTTCCCTTCTCGAATCACCCGGGAAACGAGCCGGCCGAGGAAGCCGGCCCACACGATGAGGACCGTGTTCCCGAGCAGAAGCTGACCGGGAACCACCGAGAGCGCATCCGCAATCTGTTTCCCCGCGGCTGGATTGCCCAGCCACCGCCCTAGAAAGGCAAAGACTTGTGGGCGGACGAGGCAGAACAGAGCCAGCATTGCCAGGACCATGGGCAGCTCGCCTCGGGCT
>Ga0307378_10009167_pt1 | contig 13034 bp, 11 predicted proteins | sample UN1MG_FD_202238 | JGI IMG/M metagenome (GOLD analysis project Ga0307378, IMG submission 202238) | Soil microbial communities from Risofladan, Vaasa, Finland - UN-1 | ecosystem: Environmental > Terrestrial > Soil > Coastal area > Acid sulfate soil | place: Finland: Risofladan, Vaasa | collected... | reverse complement strand
TTCTAAAAGCTTCTTGAGCGGTACGGTGAATAGCATTGCGGCAATGCTCAAGAGTCTCGGCGCCAGGATCATCGCTCCCCGATACTCCACTTCTGTGTCCACGAAGGGCGTTCTCAAACAGGACCGGATCGAAGAGGAATCAAGTCGGATCTCATTGACGCACATGATCCGATAAAACACCAAAACCACTTATCTCTCTGGCCAAAACTTCAATTCGAGGTTTTTCTGATCCCCAAAACCGAATCCAGTGAAATTTCTTCCTTTTTATTCATATATGGTCTCCTGTTTGGAATCAGAATGCGATCTCAAGAGAATGCATCAGGATAATATCGTTTTACACGATTTCTTTGATGCTTTAAACCCCAATAGATTGAAGCCCGAGGTCATCGTTCTAGTTGACCGATTGTACATGGACGAGACTAGCTATCGCTTGTGTCAATTGTTGATGATGGACCCTAGGATGCAACACAGGGATCTTGCAGATAGGCTGGGGTTGTCCATCCAGGCTGTTCATCGCAGATTCCAGTGTTTAACCGACGAGGGCATCTTGGCCGGATTTACGGCTGATGTATCAATGGATTATCTCAAGGCCATCCGCGTCTGTGTCTGGGGCAGGTCAAAGGCGCAGACGATGGACGATGTGCTACAACCACTCTGTATCAACGACTCGACCCTCGAGATATTTCTCGGTTCTGGTAACTTCATCTATGTCGTCGGGCTGCTAAGGAATCTTACTGATCTGGAATCTTTCACAGAGCATGTTGTAAAGGCTGGCCAAATTCAGGATGCTCAAGTGGGCATAGAAGGATATGGTCTGGTGTCCGGCATCAAGGTCATACGGGGCAGAACAACCCAAGGCGAGCCCACTGCTCTTGACTATAGGATCATTAACGCACTGCACCGAGACGCGAGAAAGTCTATGACGAAAATTTCCGATGAACTTGGAATATCTATCAAGACCATAAGAAAGAGACTGGCCAAATTAATTAATGATGGACTGATCGAATTCTCCGTTGATTGGCGAACTGGGGAGGCTGGAGGTATCGTCAGCATGATGATGATCGAGCTTAGGGATGATGCCATCAAGGACGAGGTCGGATTGAGGATAATAAAACCTGGTCGAACGTATATCCTCCTCGGTACCTGCAGTAATCTACCAAACATGGTTTTCCTACTGGCCTGGGCAAAGTCGATCCAGGAGATGGGGCGACTTACCGATGAGGTGAGAAAGGAGGAGGGGGTTCGGTCCATCATGCCTCACATCCTGACGAAGAAGTATCGCTCATACGATACCTGGAGAGATAAGGTACTGGCTGCCGAGTCCTCAAACACCAGTATTACCAGACCGGTCGTACCTTAATTTTCCACATTTTTTCTAGGAGAAGCTGGTCTCGTGTGATGAGACCGGAAAAGCACGGTCTGCGTTGATAAAGTGGTACAGAACCGTCATATATACTTCCTAAAACTGGCGCATCGAGTGAACCAGAGAATAACTACCCTACCTGGTTTCCCGCAATTCACACGAAGGGGGCGTCATGGGCGTCTCGTTCGTCTGATCGGTGTCACTATGGGTAAGACAAAGTCATTAACGAACGGCTTCTTGGCCGGTGGGATTGTGGCCATTCTAAGCATCACATTAATATTCAGCGCCTGGGGCGCGATCGAACAGAGGGCCAATACCGCTGGTTATACCAGTGATGGAGGCATGGTGGATTGGATCATTAGATGGGCTGTGATCGCCATCGTTATTGGATTAGTAGCATCCATCATTTTTCCGTACGTATCTGCTAGATTACAGTGGACAAAAATTAGTTACTTGCTCCTTTCCGCTCTATTGATGATCACCCTCAATCTGCTAGCATACCTCCCGATCTACGATGGCTCAGTGCATGTCTATCCTGTCGCTTACATAGGACTGAACATAATCTTTTGCTTAGGTTTTGGAATTCTGCTTCCTAGATTGAGCGGTGTGGGCCACCACGGGAGGGCGGTCCAATGACCCAGGCAGTGGTGATATACGATTCTAAGTTCGGTAACACAAAGAACGTCGCCATGAAGATCACGGTGTTGTTAAAGAACCAAGGCATTATGACATCCTGTTCGAGCATCAGTGATGTGGATGTTGAACAACTCGCTGATGTCGACATCCTGGCCATCGGTGGTCCTACCCATTCCTTCGGAATGTCAAAACCCATGGCTGAGTTCATGAACCACTTGAAAGGCGTAAACCTGCAGGGAAAGATGGTGTTCGCCTTCGATACCCGGTTTGAAAGTTTCCTGAGCGGTAGCGCAGCGAAACGCATCGAGACAATGCTCAAGAGTCTCGGCGCCAGGATCATCGCTCCCCGATACTCCGCTTTTGTGTCCACGAAGGGCGTTCTCAAACAGGACCGGATCGATGAGGAATTGAGCCGGATCTCATTGACGCACATGATCCGATAAAACAAATCTATGGATGTGATATGTTTGTCAAGAGGATCCATTATCATTATTGGGGCAGGGGTTGCGGGCATGTCGGCGGGCTGCTACGCGCAAATGAACGGCTACAAGACGGCCGTCTATGAGATGCACAACAAGCCCGGAGGGCTCTGCACATCGTGGAAGCGCAATGGCTTCACAATGGACTATTCCATTCATAACTTAGCGGGCACGGCGAAGAACTCAGGGATGCATCGGATATGGGACGAGCTGGGCGCTCTACAGGACACCCAGATAATAAACCACGAGGAATTTGTCCGGGTAGAGTCGCCCGACGGCAGAACATTCTCAGTTTATCCCGATCTCGACAAGCTCGTAGAAGAAATGAAGGGGATCTCCCCGAACGATTCGGATGTCATCGATGAGTACGCCAGAGCTGTCAGGGGCTTCTCCAGTCTCGACCTCTTCAACATGCCATTGGGCGGTATGAGGAGGAAGCTTGGTATGCTCATGCACATGAGAGCGATGCTTAAGTGGAGCAAAGTATCGATGAGCGAGTTCGCAACGCAATTTAAAGACCCATTTCTATCAAAGGCCTTCAAATTAATACAGTACGACTCTCCCGACGCCCCCATGCTGGTGAACCTCGCCTTCATCGCGGGACTGGACTGCGGGGATCTGGGTTGGCCTAAGGGCGGGTCCCTTGGTTTCGCCCGTAATATCGAGGGGCGCTACCTTGGGCTTGGGGGAACAATTCAGTATGGAGCTAGAGTCTCTAAGATATTACTCGAAGAAGACCGGGCCGTCGGAGTTCGTTTGACCGACGGTACAGAGCATTTCGCGAACATTGTTATCTCCGCTGCCGACGGCTATGAGACGATCTTTGGGATGCTCGGGAATAGATATTCCAATGATCAGATAAGCGCCTATTATCAGAAAGAGTGGCCTTTCTCTCAGGAATTCGGTCTGCAGGTCGCCTTTGGTGTCGATCGAGATCTGAGGTGTGAGCCTCATTCGATCGCTCTGATGCTCGATCGCCCGATCATCATTGAGGGCATCGAGAGGACCGTCCTAGATCTCGAACTCTTCCCTGGGTCCAGTGGTCTAGCTCCATCAGGAAAGGGGATCATCAAGGTGGTTATAAAATCTGATTACGATCATTGGAAAAAGTTGAAAGCCGAGGGTACGTACAAAACTTACAAGGCAGAGGTCGCAAGACAGATCATTGAGCGGCTGGAAACACGATTTCCCGGGCTAAGAAACGAGATCGAGATGATCGACGTGTCCACACCGTTAACTATGGAGCGCTACACGGGTAATTTCAGAGGCCTCCAGGCGTGGATGCCCAAAAAGGGCTTCACCAAGGTCTTACGGAAGGGGTTGAGCAGGACCCTGCCCGGGTTGGAAAACTTCTATATGGTGGGCCATTGGTCGATGGCAACCATCGGTCTGGGCACAGCCGCTCTGTCAGGTAGAAAGACGATCCAGGCGATCTGCAAACAGGATCGAAGGAGGTTCATAACGTCAACTATTTGATATTTCTTTTGAGCAACGCCCCTGATGGGTCAAATGATAAGATCACTTCCAACAGGTCCCATCGGGTAAAACAGATTCCCAGGTAGAATGGACGGGCGATCAATGCCAATGGGTTGGATCCATACATGGGGTTCAACCACGAGATGGCTAATGGTAAAGTCTCATTGGTCTATGATCTGTAAGAGCCTTGGCGATGGCTTGTCGAGCGCATTGTTTTCGATCGTTCCGGACACGGTTCGGTCGATCTCTGCCCCCTCGCCTCAGATAACTGCCTACCAGAATCGTTCGCATCGATGCTGGCATCCTTCTATGGATGAAATAAAAAATTGGGGGAAGGGGTTTATGGGCGACGCTCAAGCCTTCCTGCGCAAGAACACCATCACCAGTGCCACGATCGCTATGACCAGGCCAACGATGCCCAGGATGCCTAACATCAAGGATGTCGATTCCACGCTGGCAATCTTGTCGTTCGCCGCATCCAGATCTGTCTGCAACTGATCGACCGTGCCCTGCTGAGAATCGATCTGGTCCTGCAGGTCTACTATCTGGTCCTCTGCATCGCCTATCTGCTCCTCCAATCCCGGTAATGGGTCGTTGTAGGTGACCATTATGGTCTGGGTGGCGTTATTGCCGGCGTCATCGGTGGCGGTAACGACCCAGGAGTTCGGACCGGCCGAAAGCTCGACCAGTATTGAGAACTCACCGGAGCTGGAGACCAACGCAAGTTTACCGTTCACATCGACCTGGGCGCCCGGATCGGTCGTCCCAGTGATCTCGAAGAGAGGTCTATCTGTCTCGCTTCCACTGGCCTGATCGACATTTAGCGACGGCGGTGTCATGTCCGGGAACTCATATGAACTAGCCCAGATCACATTGTTGGTGGAATATACCGGATAACCGATCAGGATGGAGCCGGATTCTAGGCTGACCGTTCCGACCGAATATGAGCTTCCCGCAGCGTTCATTTCGACCGGTATGGCCTCCGTCCATCCATCTTCCGGTGTATAAACGGCTGCGACCCGGTCGTTCTCGATGTTGAACGTCGCTACCGCCCTGCCAATTTCATCAATAGCTATCTCTGGATAGAAAAGTCCAGTGAGATTGGTTGCAATGGAGGTCACCGGGGTCCATTCACCATTGACGTACATGGTGGCGTTGACGGAAAAGTTGGGGTTGTTGTAATCCGTGGTCACAACCATGGCCGTGCCATCCTGGTTCATGACCATGTTCTGGTTCCAACTATCGGTGTTGTTCATACCGGGCACCGGCGATGGTGTAGACCAGTTACCGTCCTCGGTGATACTGTAATAGACGATATCGTCCGACCCCACGCTCTTCAGGTATGTGGTCATGAACTCTCCCGACGAATCATCGATCCCAACACGGAGCCATAGGGTCATCAGATCGTTGATGTCGATCTCTGTCGGTAATCCCCACGCCCCGGCGATGGTCCTGGTAGAGACCATCACATGATAATCGGCATCGATTTGCTGCCAGATCGCCGCGGCGCGACCGGAATCGCTGAGCGTTACATAGATTGCATTAATGCCCTCAGTGATTGGAACGGTCTCCAGTACCTCTGGACCGGTCTCCCATCCTTCTCCAGCGTTGTATGTCCACACCTCCACGCTGCGCGTACTGTTCGATAGAGACGCATGGGCAAGTATGGCATCCCCATCTCCGTTCATCGATAATCGAAACTGTCTCCAATCAGTCGAATCGGTCTCGCCATGATCGAAAGTGTCCCCCCATCCGATCCCAGGGACGTATGCACGGGAGTAGACGTGGTCCTCCCCGGAGTTTCCGACCCAGCAGACTATCGCACTGCCGTTATCGTTCATGCCAACCTGGGGGTAGGCCAACGTGCCACCACTGGCCAGAACTCCAGGCCAGCTCCAGCCGGTCATCGACGAATACATTGAGAAGCTTAGGTAATGATCAGACATGGAATCGGTCTCAATCCACACCATGATCTTGTTCCCGTTCGACGATTGGGCCACGAACGGGTAGTCACCGTTGTTCACATCCTTTTGGACCGCCAGACCATCGTCCCATGTTCCTGTTGTTGGCTCGGCGTGAACACCGACCGATGACAACGCGCCGAGCAACAGAAACAAGGTAATGAATACAACTGAAAAAATCCTAAATTTCACCTTCATAAGAGTACCTTCTAGGGAACGATTCCCGAATAATTATGCTGGTGTGCATATAGAACGATTGCCATTTTTCAATCTGACACGATCACTCATATCCAAAGTGCCCTCTTCGATCAACGGCACGGAACTGGTACGATCGATATGATCGAATATAATTTATATATTTATATATTGATAATTAAGTTAGAGGAACGTTCACTGATATCGTCAAACGCACTGATCAGATCCCTCATCATTGTATCACCTAGTATCTTCGCCTATTCTGTCGCAAGGATGATGAAGGACCGGTTGAGGGGGGGGGTCTTCTCGGGGACTTCGACTCGGATTCGAATCCTGACGGGAGCACCACAAATTTCATCGAGACATTTTTCTACGCGGTTCGATCGAATGAGGAGTTCTCTCCCCCTCATTGATTATTCAATAGGGGGAGGAGGCAGGTACCGACCCGTGTCAGGTCCCGGGCCTCCTCGATATCCTAAGAAGTTTATTGGGGTGCGTTCAACTGTTCAACTTACGGTTGAACACCACCAATGCCACGCAAAGAACGATCGCTGAGATCGTTAACCCGATGATCGCCGCCGCTTCGATGGACATGATGTTCTGCAGTGACGTCAGGACGATGACAGCAGACACCTGGTTTCCTCCGTAAATTGTCAAGATCACTCCTGCCAGGACCGATTTTAGGAGGCTTCCGACCAGCACTGCAACTGCGCATGACACACATGCCATGGTAATGGTCACCAACATCGGTTCTCCGAGCGCCGTCAATTCCACCGCCCCTTGATTGAACCAATCGTAACCGTTGGCCAGTAATAGTGCCAAGGCCGCGGCGATCATCACGCATGCGACCACCGCAACGTATTTCGCCAGCAGTATGTGGGACCGCCTGACCGGCCTGACCAGGAAGAGGTCGTATACACCGTTGGAACGCTCGTTGATCAAGCTCACCGCAAGCGTGGTCGAGGCGAGGAGACCAGCCATCGATGATATCATCAACGCGGTGAACGCCCCAATTGGCATGCCCTCAAGGTCGGGGGTGAGGAAGTACAGTAGCATTGCGACCAATGGCATGCCGATGAAGAGGGCCAGCATCGCCTTGGAACGGTAGAAGCCGTTCATCTCGTCCTTGATGAGCAAGGCAAGGCTCAATTCGATCCCCCCACGTAAGCCATGTAGATGTCCTCCAGCTTAGGGTTGTGGCGGTTGAACGATCGTATGTTGCACCCCGCTCGCACCAGTGCTTCCACGATCTTCGGCACGGTCGCGTCCCACCGCTCGGGGTCGTCGATGTGCATGAGCAGGTAACCGGGAGAGGGCTGACTGATGTCCACTCCCGGCAGGTTCACTGACCTCCATTCGCCGCGCTCGTCCGCTAGTTCCACCACTAGTTCGGAGCGGAGAGCGGCCTTCTTTTCCAGACCGCTGATCGGTCCCGAGTAGCGGACCTTGCCGCTCTGCAGGAGCCCGACCGAATCGACAAGGTCCTCGATGTCGGAGAGGATATGAGATGAGAACAGGACCGTGGTTCCAGAATCGCTCAGTTCCTTGATCATCTTCTTGAACTGGAAGCGGCTGGCCGGGTCCAACGAGGCCATGGGCTCGTCGAGCACCAGGACCGAAGGCTCATGGAGGATGGCCTGGGCGAAGCCAAGCTTCTGGATGGTCCCCCCGGAGAGCTTGCTGACCTTTCTGTCCCGATACTCCTCGATGCCCAGTTGTTCGAGCACCTCTTCTATCCTGCTTTTAAGTCGGTCCCCCTTAAGGCCCGACAAGCGTCCTAGTATCTGGAGGGCCTGTTCGGTCGTTCTCCATTCCTGGAACGCGGCCTTCTGAGGCAGGTAACCCACCTTGAGCTTCCTTTGCGCATTTGCGTTACGCATGTCCGTTCCAGATACCAGGACATTGCCGCTCTCATAAGGTATCAACCCCAGAATGGATCGTATTATGGTCGATTTGCCTGCTCCGTTAGGACCGATCAGCCCGAACACCGTTCCCTCCTCCACCGTAAGGTTGACGTGGTCCACCGCCATGGTCGGTCCGTACTTCTTTACCAAGTTCTCGATTATGATCGAATCCATGTTCTCACCGAATTATCGGCCGTCGAACCGGTCCGGTCATCTTAAGGCCACGTTCCCTTTACCCGGAGCATTCTGTCGTTTTTTAACCGAAAAATGACCCGTTCGTCCCCTTTCCGGCGGATGAAAAGTTCGTCGGGTGGATGCCAGTCACGCGGACCGCTTGGCGATCAATTTTTCGCTCCAGGTCTGGTAGAGCCTCATATCATAATACAGGTTCGAGTATAACGAATCAAAATCGCCGTTTTCGTTCAGACCTTTTTCCACCTCCCTCAGCTCCTTGAGGTCGCTGGCCCAGATGGAGAAGAACATGAGGTTAGGTTCCAAGTTCGAGGCAGAGATACCGAGAAGGTGAGGGTCCTTCCGATTGATCATGGACGGTATAACGTCCTTCAATTGCCGATCGGGACGCAGCTTGGCATGCACTATAGAAATAAGGTCACCCGACGAGCAGAGGACCAGGTCGATAGTGTAGTACACCATCCTGTTAGATACCATGCTCTCCAGTCGTCGCTTCACGGTCTTGGCGGTAGAACCTAACTCGGCCGCCACGTCTTGCAGGGGGCGCCGGCAGTCCAATGAAAGAGCTCGGATGATCCGATAATCTAGCTTGCTAAGTGGGTCCTTGGTCGGAGGCTCCCCGGCAGTGAACATCCCCAGGGTCTTCAGGTCATCGATCTTGCCGACATCCCTCACGAACGATTGATATGTTGGGATATCCTCATTGGAGCGCACCTGGCCAACCACGTATAGGAACTGACCTCCCGTGGCGATTATGCGAGCAGTGCAGTCATGCGCGCCTATCTGGTCCATCGTCGCTGACAGGTCCGTGGAGAGCGACCGGCCATAAAGCTCCATGGTGCTCCCACCGGTAAGGAGGGGGCTCAGGCGGGTCCTGAATCCCGCGATGATCCCTTTGGCGATCAATTGCTGGGTGCGTTTGTGCGTGCCATTGATGGACAACGATAGGCGATCGGCAAGGTCACTATACGGTAACCGCGGATCTACGGCCAGCTCCTTGATGATGAGCAAGTCCATCTCGTCCATGTCCAACCCCTATCGACATGTCTCCAAATTAAAGGTATTTCTCTCTTCTTGCTCGTTATTACGCAGCCGAATTTCAATCCCGCTCAATGGAGGTTATTTCGCATAGTTTGGAACGCCATCTGGGTAAACAAAATTTCTAAAAAAAGAAAAAAAGGGATAAAAGGTTTGCTCATAGTTTCGTCATCTTCTTCGTCAAGGCGAAAGCGACCGGTATCAACATTATACCAAGCGCTATCGCAAAGGCCCAGGAGATGTTGGCGATGATGTTGGTGACGCCAGGGAACATTGCAAAGATCGCGCCCGCACCGATTATCAGGAAGATGGAGTACAGCACGAACTTCGCATATCCCGCGACCTCTTTGAACTCGACGTGATCGTCGGTCACAGATTTGATCAGCGCATCGGTCAATAATATGCCCGCACCGATTATCACGAAGCCCAGTATCAACGGGTAGACGGTTTCTCCAGACAAGAGCATCGTGTCCAGGGCCAGCAGGAGTATGAAGGCGATCAAGCCGATGAACAGTAGGTTCTTGAGCATGTCGGCGATCTCGACCTTCGCCTCCGGAAACATGGGACTTATTATCTTACCGATGAAGCTGGTAAGGACCTCGACGAACACCGTGCCCAATATAATTATCAGTATGCCAGCCAGTAATCTAGGGAGATATGCCGCCACATCAGTCAAATAGTTACCAAGTGCGCCTCCCAAGGCCAGTATTTCTATCGCCAGGACCACGGCAAGGATAACAATGAATGCCCTCACGACACCGCCTATAAAATTCGATAGGTCCAAACCCGCCGATCTGAATGCCCTGCCTGTCGTGGTTTGATCAAAGGTCCTCTCAACACCCATCCGTTGAACGATCTTGTTCACTGCCTTACCAACAAGCGTACCGATAAAATAGCCAATTATCAGTACGATTATCGCAGCTATAACGGCTGGAATGGCATCGATTATCGATTCCAGCACATTTTCCAGTTCTGCTACTAAATCAACCATGGTCATTACACCATTTATTTATTATTTACGTATTAATTATATAATACAATTGTAAAAATATGTAATAAATATTATTAATATCAATCAAATATAATAATTACAAAATGCCATGACTGGCTCAATTTAATAAAATTAATTTGATCCGTTAGTTAACACTGGTTAATTATTATTAATCATAAAATTACTTCAGAGGCGTTCCATTTCCTGGTCTATCAATTTTCCGATCTATCTCCTGCGTTTCATCAACAGAACGCTCAATAGGAGCATGGCCACGGCGAACAGCGTCAGTAACGCTAGGTCCGGCCAGATATGTTCCAGGCCCCAGCCCCTTACCATGACCGAACGCGCGCCATCCACGGCGTAGGTTAGCGGCAGGAAGTAGGAGATGGGCCTCAGCACCTCCGGCACCGCTTGAACGGGCCAGAAGACCCCGGACAGCAGCATCGAAGGGAACAGTATCAGCGGGATGAACTGTATGGCCTGGAACTCCGTTCTGGCGTTGGCGGACAGGAGGAAACCGAGCCCCTGCATCCCCACCCCCAGCAGGAATATGGTCAGCAACACCAGCAGGAGCGATCTCTCCACCTGCACGTTGAAGAGCAGAAGGGCGGTCGCCATCACCATCATGGACTGGATCAGCCCGATGAAGCCGAACGCGACGACGTACCCCATCACCACCTCCCCCTCCGTCACTGGCGTGGAAAGTAGCCTGGCGAGGGTTCCGGTGGTGCGCTCATGAATGAAGGAGATAATGGACAGCATGAAGGTCACGCCGCTCAAAGAAATGGTCTGTGTCAGCGTCCATCGTCGGACCTCATGCGATGTTGACGATATCTTTATAATAGGCACTCCGTCCGGTCTCTAAATGGAATATACCGATTACATCCGCAATTTTGAGTCATCAACAGCTCGTTATATTCCAAGACCTGAAGGCTGGACCCCTTCGGAACATGCGGTCTACGGGCCATCCGACTACTTCCGCCTGGAAAAGAAGGAAGCGGACGATATGCGTTTCAAGGCGGTAAAATACCAGTTCACCAGGCACTACGCCTCCAACAAGACCTATCGCAACTATTGCCTGGAGACGAAGTTCACCCCAGAATCTCTGCGTACCGTCGAGGACCTGGACCAGTTGCCCGTAGTCTCCAGTGATTTCTTTAAAACGTATCCATCCGGCAGGGACTTCGCTCTCTGGCTGGCCAATATGTACACCGGGGAGCTTCCCCGGGTGCATATCAAGCCAAAGAACCCCACCCACGACGAGGTCATCGATTCCTTCAACTCCGCAGGCATGGCCGTCGCTTACAGCAGTGGCACCAGCGGCCGGCACACGTTCATACCGCGGGACATGAAGAGCTTCTTCTCCAACGAGTACTCCCTGGCCAAGGGGGCGGTCTCCATGTTCTTCCCCCGATGGGACCCTAAGATGCGTGGATTCCTTCTGATGCCCAATCCGTTCAAGACCAATCTCTTCGCTGGAAGGCTGGGGACGATCTTCTACGACATCATGAAGGACGTGGAGGTGGCCATCGACCGCGAGGTGAACACCGAGACGGTGCGCATGACCATGGCCCAGGGTGATGGCATCAAGGACCGTTTGACGAAATATGTCTTAAGCAAGAGCCATCAGCGATCGGTGGAAAAGATCATGGCATGGATCGACCGACGCTCCAAGGAAAAGGAGAGGATCGCCCTGGTCGGTGTCCCGTTCCTGCTGCATTCGGTGCTTAACGAGCTGAAGGAACGAGGAAAGACCTACAAGCTGGGTGATCGGGGCGCGGTTCTCACCGGGGGCGGATGGAAGATGCACGAGGACCAGCGCATTCCCGAAAGCGAGTTCCGCAAGGATGTCGAGGAGATGTTGGGCATCCCCCCCGAGGCCTGTCTGGACCTCTACGGCATGGTAGAGGGCAACGGCTGGATGATGCAATGCCCTGAAGGTCACCATCTCCACATTCCTACATCGTACCTGCACCCGATGGTGCTGGACGGTTCGAACCAGAACGTGGGTTACGGGAAGCACGGGCGCTTCGCCTTTTTAGACGGTTCCATGGGAAGCTACCCCGGGTTCATCGTGACCAACGACAAGGTTCGAATGCTGGAACATTGCCCCCACTGTGACCGTCCCGGGCCGGTGCTGGAGCCGGGGATCACCCGCATGGCCGGACAGGAGATGAGAGGCTGCGGTGAGGAAGTGCGCAGGATGATGGCCGCCGACGTGGGAGGGGTGTAAAATGGTATCGTTCAGAGAGATGAAGGAACGGGAATACATTCCGCACACCCCGTTCGTGCGCTTGATGGTCAAGGGCGTGCTCTCGGTGCTCAAGGTCAGCGCCTTCCATCTGCCCGAGGTGATGCGCATGCGCGTCGTTCATGAGGATCAGGAGCGATACGTACGTCCCACCAGGATGTACCAGCTTCCTAGGTATGAGGAGGGGATGAAGAGCGTTCGTTCCGATGAGAAGTACCTGCGTCCCACCTTGCAATGCGACCCCAACGACCCGCGGATCGTGGCCATGGCCCATGAGCTCGGTGCCTTCCAGGTTCCGGACCGCATCTTCGTGGAAAGGGCGCACCATCTGGTTAAAGAGCTCATGCGCGTCGAATACGTCCCGCTCTGCGGGGTCGGGGAGACCCTGGAGCGGGGGACCGGTACCTGTTTCCATCTGGCCGGCGTGCTGATCGCGCTATGCCGCTGCGCTGGAATAAGGGCGAGGTACAAGATCTTCGCCATGAGCATGATCGCCTCCTGGTACCATAGGATGCTGGGGGCGGACTCCTTCATGCAGAGGTGGTACG
>Ga0307378_10009165_pt1 | contig 13036 bp, 7 predicted proteins | sample UN1MG_FD_202238 | JGI IMG/M metagenome (GOLD analysis project Ga0307378, IMG submission 202238) | Soil microbial communities from Risofladan, Vaasa, Finland - UN-1 | ecosystem: Environmental > Terrestrial > Soil > Coastal area > Acid sulfate soil | place: Finland: Risofladan, Vaasa | collected... | reverse complement strand
TACACTTCCAAATGCCATTTTATCATTAGTCATTCCGAAAGCTGGCACAGTTTTGATACTAGCTATATTGAGTATTGCGCCTAAACCCATTATAGAAATAAAAAATGTTAAGACATTAATTGGAGCACTTCGTAAAAAATCCTCACCTGGAGCGTCCCAATCGAATTCATCTCCAGAACCTAGTAATATAAAAGGTGGCATAACTTTGCCATTAATCAATACAGTAGGATTACAATATATTGTGAGGATTAAATTAATCAAAAATGTGTAATAGGTAATTTTTTTCATTAAAAATAAATTCTTAAAATTAAAAATTTTTGAATTTATTGTCCCTATTTTGTGAGCTAAAGCAATACCTGCAGAAGTCATTATACAACTAAGAGCTAATCCAAGTAGAGTTCCTGTATCCTCAGTAAAACACAATCCAATCCAGCTTGAGAAAGTACTAACAAGGTCATATATTGCAATACCAATCGCTATAAATCTTGCAACCGTTTTACATTTTTCTCCCATTAGTGAAAGTAAACCCGCGAGACTGTAAGCGATCGTCATTCCTATTGAGCTTATAAGTCCTGCACCTGGAATTATGTTATCAAGCAAAAATCCCGCTGAATTGTATCCATTCATTGCAGTAAACCATACATTAGAAAGGCGACCAATGCTCCAAATCTTTAGAGGTTTCGATCCGATCTTAGCTAATTTGGTTTCAGTATTTTGGCTAGAATCGCTTACTATGTAGCTAAAAGTCCAAGCTCCAGGATTAAAATCACAATCAGTAAAATTTTCGTGATCGTAAGTAAAACTACCAGATGGGAGAAGATCAACAAAGTACGCATCTACTCCGAGATAAGGTTCGTATTCGTTTCCCGCCCATGCCAAAGGAATAATAGTCTCCTGATTTAAGGGATTATTTAAGTTAGTTAATTTCAGTTTAGGTTGAAACTCAAAACCGTTCATTTGATGATCTTCGTGGCTTCCATCAGGATCTGAGACATATACCCAGAATCTTAACACATGTTCATCTATAGTTGGTCCAATTATGGATAATGAGTTTGTTCTACTATCATATATTGTATCAGATAGAACTTCTTCAACTTTCCACCCTATAATTTGGGGAGGTCCTGTGGTTTTTTCTGGTATTATCGTGGGCCCTAAGAACCATTTTTTCTTGAAACCATCCAAATTCTCTACATTTTCACTTTCTAACTGTGAATCAAAATAAATTGTCGTTTCGCCGTTATCTAATTCTGCGGAGTAAAAGAAGCGGAGAGAAAGAGGTGCTTCAATATCGATATATTTAGATATATTTATACTAACAGAGTAAGTCAAAAGAGATACATCAGGAACTTCACTCCCTTGTATAATGTAAGAATCAATAATCTCCATTGGAAAGGATTGAACTGAACCATTTATCCATAGAATGTTAAAGTAGACTTGATTGGGAAGTAAATTATCTGTAAAATTTCCCCCCATTACTGTGAAATTGATACATTCTAGTTCAAATTTCGAGCGTTGGTCAACTTCAGAAAATAGGAAGTATGGTTTATATTTCTCAGGTGTCCCATCGATAGAAATGAAAGGTCCTGGTTCACAATAGTAATCGACTGGCCATCTTGAAGTATAATCAAGGTCGGATATCTCTTTAGTTTCGAAATAATAAAAGTATTGTCCTGGTTCTTTTTGCTTAAAATCCAGAGTAATGTTGTATTCAATTCCTGTTAGGATCAAAGATTCATTAAAGATTTCTGTTCGATTAACCATCGTATAAGATGTGTACTCTCCATTAGTGTCCATTAAATTAAGCTTCACATATTCTGGTTCATTACCATTCTCATCCTTATATAATGTTTTGAAGTTAAATATTGTAGAATTTTCACCACCGATTTGTTCATAACCACAGTGAAGCGAAGGGGGAGAAGGTTCTTTAGATGGTTTTCCTATTATGGTGTCCATATCGAAATCCATGATAGGAATGGGGAAAAACATATCGAAGAACTTCCAATAAATCCAATTGATCCAAACTTCTACCATAAACCTATTTCCTTCCATTGTAATATCTAAAAAGGCGATTTTAGTATTCACACCATATGGAATAACCCAGTTTATCCCCCAATCACTGGATATATTGTTAAATAATGTTAATAAAGTAAAAACACATCCCAGTGCCAAAAAGATCGCTGAAGTCATAATTACTTCTAAAGCTAAGCATATATAGGCTAAGACGATTAAAGCAGCGCGAATAAGGCACCAGACGAGATTTGCGAGGAAGGTAAGAAGCATTAGTCCAACTCCGTTGGCATTGTTGTCGTTGAATTGAGTTATACTGATGATGGTTAGCGAGAAGATCATAATGAGTCCGACGATTGGTAAGACAAACGGTAGCAAGAACAACCAAAAGAAAATGGGGTTGTAGGGGTTTGGTGCGTTTCCGTAGAGGGAATCTTCGTAGCCACCGCCCCACAGAATAAATTTCGAGACGGTATTGGGCACATTTAGCAACACAGCGCTCGTTCCGTTAAGTTTAGTAGACACGCAACTATACACCACGTCGAGATCGGTGATGGTTTGGTTGTTTTCGTCGAGGGTTTGATTGATGGCGCAAGTGAGGAGCAGATCGAGTAGTTCCATGGCTTCTTGGGAAGTCATTTGGTATCTAACGAACACGAAATCAGCGTCTCCGCACTCGTCGTCAACAATATTTCCATCCCTATCGATGGAGTAAAACTCAAACTCTCCCTCAACATCGCTATATAGTACGGTTTGGTCTAATAGTCCGTTTTCAATGAAAGCGTTGAGTTTTGTCTTAGTGAAAAGGCTAGTTGGGACGACGATTGCGTTGGCTCCTTGGACGAAGGGAGTCCCAACCCCAGAATCTATTATGTGTAGTTGGAAGACGTTCATTCTTTCTTGATTTTGATAGTGCCCGTTAAACAAGGTCTCGTTTTTCGAATAGATGGCTACGGTGTTAACTTTATCCACAGTAATTTTCTTTACATTTACCAGAATTTCGTCTGTTCTACCGAATTGTCCGGTGTGTTGGGCAACGAGGGCTTGCGTTTCTTCTGGGGAGTCAAGGTCATAGAAATCGGAATACCAATTTCCGTCAAAGCGGTTGAGATCTGGGAGGTCAATATCTCCGAGCATTGCGTCCTCCCACAGGGTGAAGAAAAATTGGACTTGGTTACTTTGCGTGGTAAAATCGTCGCTAATATCTATGTAGTAGCGGTATCCTTCTCCACCGTTCCACCAAGCGGTTTGATATGTTATGTACCAGTCTGCTACGAAAACATCGGTTGTTGCATGTTTTCCTACAGTAAAGAACCCAACTTTATTTTCCTCTTCTGTGGCGTCTGGATCGGTAATATCGTTGAGTTGAAGGTATATACCAATTTTTAACACTGGGTTTGTGGTAGGCCACGCTTGGTTTCGATAGCTCGCATAGATGGGAGAAATTTCGAGAATGATGTTTTCAAGCGGATTTCTATCCTTAGAGTCGGCAGCACCGTCTCCATCGGTATCTCGACTTATGGGATTTGTGCCAGTGGTAAAAATTTCGTAGCTATCGCTCCACCCGTCAGAATCTGAATCGAATAATGCGGGATCGGTTAACCACGCGTGAGTATCGAGCAGTCCAGCTTCCACGAATGTATCGATTTCGATGTAAAATTTGTTGAGAGCGAGCAAATCTAAGCCCGCTTGAGTGGATTCTAAGGCAATAATAAGTATATATTCTCCGTAGACGTCCGATATGGTATTAGATTGGAGTAAATCAAATAAATTCACGCTCTGAGAGAACAGGAGATAATTGTTTGTAGTGCTTTGTTGAGAATAATCGATTAAAACAGAGTCACCAATGGTTCTGTTTAAGTATTTTTTAACAACTGTAAATTTTACGTAAGTGTTTGGTTGAAGTTGTCCGTTAGATTCAATTTCTAAGTTTAGTTGGGCGTTAGACACCCTACCTATTTGCGGGATATCTAATCTGTAAGCTGTGGTATAGTTGGAATTAAAAGTCGTTGAATTGACAATTCTTTGAGTGCTGTTATACAAGTCTTTTGCGTCTATTTTTTCCGTTCCTTCTACGAGTAGGTTCATTTCTACTCCATCGAGAATCCCATCCTCGTCAAAATCTTCAGCATGAGGGTCTAGATACCTACAAAATTCCAATTCAAACTGTTCCACCAAACATCCTGTGCTGTAGTCGTCCACTTCCAGAATGTAGTTTCCATAGTAGTTGTAACTGAGAGAATCGTTGTTCATAATCTTGCTTACATCTATTACGTGAGAAAAGTATCTCGTTCCATTAGTAGTTGTTTCGAATAGGAGGGCGTCGTATCCTTCGTGCTTTACTTTCACGGTTAAATTTTTTACGTTGCTCTCTTCAATTCCATATTCCCCGGTTTCGTTCGTTCCATGTTCTCCAAACGAGAGTGCTACGGAAATTTGGGCGGTTGCTGCTTTCTGGAACATGTATGGAAAGTGAAGAGAGACGGGGTTTGATACATTTACCCTGATTTCATTTTTTTCACTATTTTCTAATTTTATGGTATAAAATTTCATTTCAGCACCATCGGAAGCAAAATCTCTATCACAATCCGGGTTGAGGGGACTAGTTTTAAATCCCAAGAGCCCCCAACCGTAGTATTCTTCTCCGTCTTTAATGCCATCTCCATCAGAATCAGTATTGTCGAGATCAGTTCCGATATCTAGTTCAATTTTGTCCGAGAGAAAGTCTCCATCATTATCAAAATTAGCCGGATAAGGATCCAACAAATCTTCTAACCCATCGCCGTCAGAATCTTTTAAGTGGGGATTGCTCCCAGTTTGATATTCATCGTAATCCGAAACGCCATCACTATCAGTATCATAAATTAAGGGCTCGCTCGAAACATGCAGAACTTTAGAACCTTCAAAGAAATTAATCGTAACATTCCATCCATAAAACTCTATCGAATCTTTGAGTAGATCATAGTCGCTGTCCTCGTTCAATGGATTTGTCCCAATAGAAAGCTCTCCAATTCCAGAAGCGTCCAATCCATCGCAAAGTCCGTCGCCATCAGTATCAGGATTAACAAAATTAGTATTGAATATAAATTGCTCGCACTCATCAGAGATATAATCGTTATCAGCATCAGAAAAAGATTCCAAAGATTCGCTCGTTACATCTAATAATTGTTCAATATTATCAGGAACGCTATTTTTGTTGTTGTCGATAACGACATTAACGAAGAATGTAGTCACGCTTTCCTTTCCGGACGGATCTACTACTTTTACTTGCCCTCTATAAATAGCAGTTTCCGTACAGGTAAAAATCATCGTGCTGGTAGCTTTCCCGACGGTGTCGCTATGGGTGAAAGTAGTATCTCCATCGGTGATTTCCCAATAAAATTTCAAATTATTAATGTCGAACACGCTATCGTAACCATAAGCGGTTAGTAGTAATTCTGCTTCATTGCTTGAGTCGATATTTGGACCGTTATACACATAATTTGAAACGAATACTTCTGGAGCGATATTATTTACTTTCAAAGTAATATTTTCCGAAGCAACTTGACCGTTTTGATTAGTAACATTTAAAATAAAACGATAATCTCCATCGTCTAGCAAAATTGAAGGACATTTATCGTTTGAGATTTGAGCACCAGTTTCATCGTACCAGGTATAGGATAATATAGCCTCGTTCTCTAACGAATCGTAAACTTCAACATCTAGATTAACCATTTGACCTTCGATATTTTGCGGGAGCGTAAAAGGACCTAGAACATCTAACGTGATAACATTCTCAATTTCATTGTTTTCAGTTCCGTTAGTTTGACTACTACCGATATTTATTAGTTTTGAACTGTGATCCACTGCTCCGTTATCATCTTTAACGCATAGCTCGACGGTGTATTGCCCAGAAATATCGTAACCGTGATTGACATATTTCCCAAAAGCCGTGTGATTATCACCAAAATCCCATATATACATCAGCGAATTCAAATCGCTATCAGTGTCCACACTTAGCTCCGCGTTAAATTCTACGATGCCCTCTGTTAAAATTTGATCAAAGTAAGCCACAGGAGCTTTGTTAATAATTTCTATATATTCTGTTTTTTGAGATAGAGCGCTCTGATCGTCGAATAAGGTAATTGTAACGGGATATATACCTGCGTTTTTCCATTTATGAAAGATTGAATTTTGATTGGATTTTGTTTGGTTATTATCTGCGAAATCGTAAACATATTTTAGAACTTCATTTTCTAAATCTACTTCGGATTCAATTATGTCTACGACGCTTACCCTAACAAGTTCGTCTTCGTACGCGGAATTTGCTACTGAAACTTCAAATTGTGGAGCATTATTTTTGATTTCAATAAATAACGCTTTACTGGTAGAAAATCCATTTTGATTCCACACATGAATTAAAGGCGTGTATTTTCCTTGTACGGCATAGGAATGTCTAACGCTATTGGAGGTATTGTTTAGCTCAACACTTGTTCCATCCCCGAACAATATGGCTCCTTTTGAAAAACTTCCTATAACAATCCAACTAAAGGTGATATCTTCGTTTACATCTGCTTCACGTTTATTGCCATTGAACACTACATCAACGTTAGTGATTATCAGTGTAAAATATAATCCAGAAAACATCGCAAAAAGCAAGACACCAATCAAGAACGACGCCTTCACTTTTCTGGACTTGAGCGTTTTTACCACATTATTCCGCTTTTCTCGCGGGTATCTAGGCAAGCTAAGATAATTTCGACGCTTCTTCCCAAAAAATTTAGGTTGGAATGCTTGTTGGAAAAAATTACGCCTTCTTTGTTCTCTTTTACTTTCTTTTTTAGCTAAACTTTCATTCTTATTGGGCATACACACAATATACATTAAAAGTATATAAAAGAAAAATAGAATAATTAAGTAAGAAAATTAAAGAATTATTTTTAATATTAGATTTACTGGCCTTGTTCTTTCCTTACATGGTTTTTCTGGTGATTCCGATTATCGTATTACATTGAGAGCATACGCTCACGTCTATAGAGACCTCTGTTGTTGTTTCAGCGTTTATATATGTTGGAGTCTTTATTCGCATTGTCAGAATATCATTAGTCCTTAAAAGACCCTTTCTATCTCTTTCGAGATTTATTTCTCTTTTGCAGATAGGGCAAACAATCGAGCTTGGAGTTTTGAACATAATTTTTTCACTTTATTTTACAATTTTGTTGAGAGTTAGAATAAGTGATCCCTAAATATCATAAAAATATACCGTTCTTAAGCTAATAAATTCAACTTCATTTGGTTTAGAGTGAATCGGGTTTGTGTGAGTGGATGCGATATGTATTTGATTTGCGAAGTTAAGAAGTGAGATGGAAGGTTTGTATTTTGGTGGGAGTGTGTTCCGGAGTTTTTAACTCCAATTTTTCTATTTTTTTCAAAATTTTAATATAGGCTTAAAGGAAGTCTATAATCTCTTTTTTTACCAATCCAATTCCCAATAAATCCTCCTATAATAAAGAGAATTATTTGAAATGTTAAATTAAGCCAAGGCCCATAAGGTTTAAAATTGTTTAAGAAATGGCAAAAATTCGTTAAACCACACACAACTGCGTATAATATCCATAATCCCGCCCCAATTGGAGTGATTCCAAAAAGAATATAAATTGTTTTATTAAATTTTTTTGAAGGATGCACACGGAAATAATAGGCACCACCCAAGACTAAGGAAAATATAATTTCAATAATAATAATGCTTATAAATTCTCTATGTAAGAAGAAATAACTAAAAACTCCCGAACCGACCATCGAAATAGCGGTTAATATCCAAAGCGGCTTCCACCATTTAGGTTTTGAAGGTTTTTGACCATTTTCGTTTGGTAAATTTTCATCATTTTTTTCTCTCATTTTTGTCAATTAAGAATAATGTTTGTTAATCTTTTAAATATACCAGTCTTCTTTTTATTTTTACTCACTTCTCTTTTTGTGTGCTTTTCCTTAGTAAATCTTCTATAATTTATTGCTTCTTTAAAGCTTTTCTGAATGTTTTGACCTTACTCAGTGTATAAGCAAATATACCAAAACATATAATACTGGCAAGAAAGTTAGAGATGAACAATAATAAAGTATAGGTATACGTTAGTTTATCGTATGGATAAATATTAGTCCTGGTATAATATAGAACTGGAACTGCGAAGAATATTGCTAATGTGAAAAAGGAAGAACCCATACTACTAATCACGGTTAAATAAATAGAGCGTTTTTTAGTCAGTCTTAGACCCAACCATTTTATGTGATTATTTTTGTTTTTTTGCATAGTTTAATTTTCACCCTTTTGTGTTATTTTATAATTTCCTTTATAGATATTTAGTAATTTTGATATTTTTGTAAATTGCTATAAAAACACTGAGGTGGGAGTGTGTTCCGGAGTTTTTACTCCACAATGTTTTAAAATTATTAGTTATGAATTTGGTAGTTGTTTTACTTTTTATTAAAGAAGGAAATTAATAATTACTATATCAACAATTCATTGATTTTATGTAAAACCTTAAAAAGTTTTATAGAAATTACTAGACGATGCCTAATCCGATAATTTCTCATCAAGCTCCTGCGCTTTATTTAAAAATGAAGTTTCCAAAGTGGATTGATGGAGCAGCGATATGTATTGGTACTATTGTTCCAGACCTTGTGCTAACTAATGAACTAAGACATGTATCCCACAGTCTTTTAGGACAGATATATTGGACCGTTCCTTTAACTATAATCTTAAGTACGCTTTTTTGTAGATATGTTGCGTCGATTCTATCAAATATCGCTAAGAAAGAAGGATTTATTCCTAAACTGTTAGAATATTTTGGAGTCGATGAATGGGGAGTAGTAAAAAGCAAGAAATTTGATAAGAAATACTTTTTAGTAGCATTCTATTCAGCGTTACTTGGGGGATTAACTCACCTTCTACTTGACTTTCCCTCGCATCTTTATATCGAGCTGTTCTATCCATGGGCAATTCTCCGATTATATGAGTTCATATGGATTTCTGGAGTGATATGGATTGTCGAAGATATAATGTTGCTAATTACTTCCCTTTATCTTTTCAGAATGATTAAAAAGAAGGATTTAGTAAAAAGCTGGTATGCTCTAAAGCCGTAAATTTATAGAATTGCCTGCGAATTTGAGAAGTGAGGTATTGTATTTTGGTGGGAGTGTGTTCCGGATTTTATTTTTTTTGTATTGTATTTTTCTTTCTCAATAATTAGCTTACATCATGAAATTTCGTATTGAATGGTAAATTCAAAGTCTGATTTGAAAGGAATTTTAGTTAAAAAAGATAAAATTGAATTTACTTCTGAAATTGTTGAGAAAGTATATAAGTTCGTTCCATCTGAGCAAAAATATATTATTAATGGTATTGGATGGATATATATCTAAACAAAAAAGAAAAAAAAAGAAACTATTATTGATACTTCAATATTACATTTATTTAATCAATTTTTAAGGGAGATATGTTTGAATTAACAACGTACTTTCCTCGATCTTATTATTCAAGAAGTTACCTTGTATGCTTACAGTTATAGAATGAAGTCCTGGTAAAATTGTATCTGTAGCCATTTGAAGTGTAACCGACCCACTTATAGTTAGATGATCACTAGAAAAGGTTACCTCTGGAGAAACAGGACTCCCTATTACAAACCCGTCTAGAACAAAATTGAATAAAATAGCAGCCTCTCCAATATCGACTAATGTAGCGTATGTATTAAAAAGGCCATACACCGATTCTCCTGATTTTACTGTAAAATTAATAGTAATTGCGTTGATAAGAATATCTGTGAAAATTGGATTTGTGAAATGGATGGCTGAATCATATTCAAACCAAGTTTTCTGAATACCACTATTTTGTTCCCGAGGGAAAGTTAGAGAAATTACTCCTAACCCTAAACCCGATATTCCAATAATAAGGGCTAAGATAGCTAATCCTTTTCCTTTTACCACAATAGATTACCTCTTTAAATTTGTTTTATTATATTAATTTTTGAATCTTTTTAATTATCTTCCCCATCGGATATATTATAAATTTTTTTGTATTTCTGTGGATTCTATTTTTATCAGACTCATTGATATAATTATAGGGATTCTTATACTTTCTATATTTGCCAATCTATTTGCCACATTAATCCCGTGAAAAAATTAAGTTAAATTATTTTTTTTTCATTTTATGGATTCACTTTGACTGAATCGAGTTTGTGTGAGTGGAAGGCGATAAGAGATTTGTTTCGAGATTGAAGGGTGGGAGTGTGTTCCGGATTATTTATTTATTATTTAGGATGGTCCCTTCCAAGCTGAGTATATTTGAAAAAGGCGTAAAAACATTACTCGCTTGACTTTTCTCACAAATTCTTTGTTTCCGTATCGGCCTGAATCGAAAAGCACTTCTATGTTATTAGGGAGTCTTTTTATTTATTAAATTCGAAGTTAGAATTGCTTTAAACAAGTACTTTAACAACATTCTTTATTAAATAACAAGAATGCTAAATATAAAGATCACGACTAAGCCTATTAGAGTCCAAATTGCAATGACAGACCTTCTACTTGTTTCCTTTTCACCCCTTTCTTCCAAGGATTTTTTAGAAAGTTTTTCTTTTATTGAATCCTTGATCCATATTACAAAAAGCGAGAATTCAGGTAACCAGAAATAGCTAATAATGTAAAACAAGAAGACGGCCAAAAACACTATTAAATAACCGATAAGTTCATTCATTAGATGGATGGGCACGTCGTAGTAATAATTCAAAAAAATAATTAAACTCGTCTGGAGGATATTCTCAATAAAAAATAATATCGATGGAATTAAAAAAGTGAAAAATTTTCGTTTCCACACTTTTGCATTCTCATTTTTAAATTTATTACGGGGTGTCATTAAACAAATACCTGCATATGATACATATCCATGAATTCCAGCACTAACTGACATGAATCCAACAATAGGTTGGCCAAGTGCTTCAATAACATACCTGTGGAATAAGGGTAATTGATAAAATGTAAATAATGGAGAGTTTTGGATTAGGTTTAAAAGTCCAACAATAGGAAATATAAAAGGAGGGAGAGTAAATACCCAAAAAAAATCGAATATCATATAGATAAATGATGCAATGAGGGGGCAAAAAATGAAGAATAAAACAATGTCTCGCCAATAGAAGTCGTATTTTTTATCATTATAAGTGATAATAGTCATTTTTTCTGCAATTCTTATTTGGTTATTATTGTTGTTATTTTATCACTATTTTTATTTATCCTTTTTGAGAACCTTTTGATCTAACGATTAAATTTAATAAAAAATCCCTTTTTTTCATATGGTAAAACTGTTTTTGCCTTTTACGATAATGCCCCATTAATAGGTGGGTGGTGTTGTATTACTTGATTCTTGAGCTGAGATGTGAAATATTTTGGTGGGAGTGTGTTCCGGAGTTTTTACTCCATTTTTTTCTTATATTCTTTATTTTTTTACTTGTAATGCTATCTTCTATTGGAGAATTTGCATTTTTTTTTAGATCGTATAAAATTTACCAAATTAATGAAAACGTTTAAATTTCGCATCTTCTTAAGTTCTCTACAAGCCTTCAAGGTTTAAACAAAAACTAAAAAAATAGAGGTGTGAATACACAAGATGTCAAAATGTCCGTATTGTAAAGTTGATCTTCATATCAAAGATTTTTTTGAAATGCGCGAATATGAAACGAAACGAGGGAAAATTAAGACAAGAGAGTTTTTTAAAGGCGATAGTTATACTATTGGTGGTAGCCATGGTGTAAATATGTGGTCCTGTCCTGGGTGCGATACAATTTTGGGGTTTTCAGAATATGATTCTGATAGAGCCATGAATTAAGAGAACTACAAGAAGTAGCATCAGTCAGTTGAGTTGAGTAAATCCACTTATCCGAGATTTCTTATAGAAGTAATGAGGTGTTGGGGTTGTGTTCCGGAGTTTTTACTCCACATTTTTTCTTATTTTTAGATATTTTTAGATATGAAAATTGAATCGTTATTAATCATGCAAAATTTGAATATTTGAGAAAGGGTCTGAAATGAATAAAATCCGAATTAGTCTTTTATTTTGCTTGATAATTGGTTTTGTATTGCAAATATATTATATATTCGAATTTATAAGAGAACCGAATTTTTGGTATGAATATATTTATATCACGGTTCCCCGCTATCAAGAAATTGAATTCTGGGTAGCTTATGTGGCAGATCTACTTGCAATTACTGGGGCAGTGTTTGGATTGGTTAAAAGTAGAAAAAGTGGAGTCATTACTTGTTTGATTGCAGGAGTTATAGGCTCAGGTCTTAGTCTTTATTACCCATCTAGTAAATTCTATTATTACCAATATCCCAACTTATACCTTGAATTTGTAATGTTTATCCTTATTCTTTTAAGTGCACTTTATGGGTATTATACATTTAGAAAAGAGGCGCTCAAGGATCAGGCTCATATTGAGTGGGTTTTGTAAGATTTGGCTGCGATATGTGTTTGTTTTGCGAAGTTGGAAGATAAGAAGTGAGATGTGAAATATTTTGGTGGGAGTGTGTTCCAGATACTATTTTTTTATTCTCTCAAGATAACTTTTTAATAGGTGATGAAATAGCTCTCAGGGTAACAAGCGATTTGGAAATAAGACGCTCTTTCTCCTCTGTATCCACGAATACTTTAGATTCTGAAATAATTATCTTTTTTCCGGTACTTATCACCTTAGATTTACAAATAAGAACTTCCCCAATTGCAGGTTTAAAGAAATTTATCTTAAATTCGATTGTGAGAATACGTGTACTTTTAGGTACAACAGTATAAGCGGCATATCCTGCCGTATGATCAGCAAGAGTGGCGATGATACCAGCGTGCACAAAACCGTCTTGTTGTTTATATTCTGGACGTATTCTAAGTCTGGATTTAAATGCACCATCTGCTATGGTATCTGCTTGAAAGCCTAGATATGCAGGAAAACCAAGAACAAAGTCTTTTTTTAAAAAATTAATTCTTTCTTCATTCATTTTAATCTGAATTATA
>Ga0307378_10009164_pt1 | contig 13037 bp, 12 predicted proteins | sample UN1MG_FD_202238 | JGI IMG/M metagenome (GOLD analysis project Ga0307378, IMG submission 202238) | Soil microbial communities from Risofladan, Vaasa, Finland - UN-1 | ecosystem: Environmental > Terrestrial > Soil > Coastal area > Acid sulfate soil | place: Finland: Risofladan, Vaasa | collected... | reverse complement strand
TGTGGGTGAAGGACTGGCCCGCCCTCACTCTCGCCAAGCGCTTCTTTGCCATCTGGAACGGCTGGCGGCGCTCCACCGCGTCGCTCATGCGCCGGGGCCATGGCGCGGTGCTCCCCGCCGTCGTCTGGGGAGTCTGGGTCCATCTCCCGCGCATGCTGCTCCGCCGGCGCGCCATTCGCCGCACCCGGACCGTGCCCCGCTCCCGCTTCGACGAGCTGCTCGCCATGGGCGCCGCACAGGCCCGGCAGCCCCCGGAGGACTGACCCGATGCCGCGCCGCCTCCTCGCCATCCGCCTCCTCCCCGCCGACGACTTCGCCCGCCTTCTCGGGGCGCTCCGCCGGCGCTACCCCGAGGCCGAGATCGTCGCCCTCTCCGGCGACGGCGACATCCCGAGCGCCGACGAGACCATTGACTGGCGCGCCCGCCCCCGCCGCCAGCTGTTGGCCGACCTGCGGGGACGCGCCTTCGACCTCGCGGTGGTCGCCCACGGTCGCGACCAGTACGCCGCCCGCGCCTACTGGAAGGCCGTCGCCCTTGCCGCCGGCTCCGGCGCAAAGGCGCGCCTCATCTGCGAGGAGGGAGACCTCGACCGCGCCCACGGCCCCGCCTTCGGACTCTGGCGGGCGGTGGTTCACATCCTGCAGGAAATCTGCGCCGCGGCCATCGGCCTCCTGGTGCTGATTCCGGTCCTCCTGCTGACCTCGCTCAGCGATATCGTCGAGTCCGTCCTGGAATGCGTGGCAGGACCCAAGCCAGGACAAAGAAAAGATAGTTCTGACGGAACCTACTGAACGTCACACTGGAGAAGCGAGTGCGAATTCTAGTCACGGGCGTAGCCGGCTTCATGGGATGCCACGTCGCAGGGGGCCTGCTGAAGGCCGGGCACGAGGTCATTGGCATCGACGATCTGTCCGGCGGCTTTCGGGAGAACCTCCCCGACGGCATCACCTTCTTCGAGGTCGATCTCCGCGACGCGGCCGCCGCCGAGAGGGTCGTCAAAGCCAATCCCCCCGATATGCTCTGCCACCTCGCCGCCAATGCCCGCGAGGGAGCCTCCCAGTTCCAGCCCAGAGATGTCTGCGGCCGCAACCTCATGGCCTACGCCAACGTCCTCGTGCCCGCCATCCGCGCCGGGAGGATGAGGAAGGTCGTCCTCTACAGCTCCATGGCCGTCTACGGCGATCAGGAGCCCCCGTTCGACGAGACCATGCCCCGCCGCCCCGTCGACGTCTACGGCGTGAACAAGATGGCGATGGAGGAGATGACCGAGATCCTCGCCGACGTCCATGAGTTCATGCATACGATCATCCGGCCGCACAACGTCTTCGGCGAGCGGCAGAGCCTCTGCGATCCCTTCCGCAACGTCGTCGGCATCTTCATGAACCGCATCATGCGCGGGGAGCCGCTCTACGTCTACGGCGACGGCGAGCAGAAACGCGCCTTCAGCTACATCGGCGATTCCCTCCCTGCCTTCCTGCGGGCGGTCGAGCTTCGGCCGGACCTCGACCGTCAGATCGTCAACGTCGGCGGAGAGCACCCGGTGACCATCAACGCGCTCCTCAAGACGGTGGCCGAGGATTTCGACGCCGCGCCCGAGGTCATCCATATCCCGGACCGGCCCCGCGAGGTCAAGAACGCCTACTCCACCTCGGAGAAGTCGGTCGAGCTCCTCGCCTACGAGGAGCGCTTCGGCCTCGAGAAGGGCATTCGCCTCATGGGCGAATGGGCCCGCTCCCAGGGACCTCAGCCCTGGCGTGAGGAGCGCCTGGAGCTGCCCAGCGACAAGGCCCCCTACATCTGGATGAACGACGGCCGCGATACGACGGCCTCGGATACGCCCCCAGAGCCGTGAGCCAACCCCGCGCCAGCATCATAATCTCGACCTGGAACGGCCGGCATCTGCTCGAAACCTGCCTTCCACTGGTGCTGCGCGCCGTCGCCCACTCCGGCATCGACCACGAGGTCATCGTCGTAGACGACGCCAGCACCGACGATACCGTCGAGTTCGTCCAGAAGGAGTTCCCCCACGTCCGCCTCCTCGCGCTGGAGCGCAACCTCCGCTTCGCCGGCGCCAACAACGCTGCCGCCCGCATCGCCCGGGGCGAGATCCTCGTCTTCCTCAACAACGACATGCACGTCGACCCCGACTTCCTCCGCCCCCTGCTCCGCCACTTCGACGACCCCGCCGTCTTCGCCGCCACCGCCCGCATCGACATGAAGCCCCGCTGGGTCTCCGGCGGCTACATCCGCGAGACCGGCCTAGTGCGGGCCCGCTTCGAGGACGGCTTCTTCGTCCTGCAACACGACGAGCCCATCACCAACGAGCCCCTCAAAGTCCTCTACGCCGGAGGCGGATCGAGCGCCGTCCGCCGCGACCGCTTCTTCCGGCTCGGCCCCTTCGACCGCCTCTTCCACCCCTTCTATTTCGAGGACCTCGACATCTCCTACCGCGCCCGGAAGATGGGCTGGCAGGTCGTCTACGAACCGAAGAGCCGCATGGTCCACGCCCACCGCCGCACGAACACCCCCGAGAACTTCCCCGGCGGCTACGTCGACCTCATGTTCGGCAAGAACAGCCTCCTCTTCACCTGGAAAGTGCTCACCGACCCCGCCCTCCTCCGCCGGCACTTCCGCGCCCTCTGGCGCCGCCTCATGCGCCCCGCCGCCGAGCCCGCCCTCTCCGCCGTCTTCTTCCGCGCCGCCGCCCAGCTCCCCCAGCTCCTCCGCGCCCGCCATCGCGCCAGGGCCGGCCAGATCCTCGGCGACCGCCAGGCCATCGCCCTCGCCGCCACCGCCCCCTCCGACGAAGCCACCGACGCCGGCCCCATCCCCTACGGCTCCAGCGGCCGCGGCAAGCGCCTCCTCGTCCTCGGCTTCTCCCCCCTCCCCTTCGAGAAAGAGCGCCGCCTCGGCGCCCTCTGCTTCCGCACCTGGCACGTCGCCCAAGCCCTCCTCGCCGCCGGGCACGAGGTCACCCTCGTCGGCGTCCGCACCGCCGGCGCCTACGAGCGCGAGACCACCCGCCCCCGCGCCCTCCGCTTCCGCGGCAACCACTTCACCTACTACTCCCTCGAGCACGCCGCCTTCGACGACGCCAAGATGATCCAGCGCATCGCCGACCGCGTCCAGCCCCAGGCCATCGTCACCGTCCACTCCTACCCCACCTGGGTCGCCTCCCGCCTCCAGACCGACGCCCCCCTCTGGGCCGACCTCAACGGCTACGCCATGACCGAAGCCCAGGCCCGCGCCGCCCTCGACAAAGACGATTCCTCCCTCTCCGAAGCCTGGAAGTGGGAGCGCGCCGCCCTCGCCCGCGCCGACGCCTTCTCCGTCGTCTCCGCCCGCCAGAAGTTCGCCCTCATCGGAGAGCTCGCCGCCGCCGGCCGCCTCAAAGGCGCCAACTACGGCGAGGATTTCGTCCACTACATGCCCAATGCCATCGAGCCCCAACCCTACAGACACACCCGCCGCGTCGCCCGCGGCTCCCTCGTCGGCGAGCGCGACTTCGTCGTCCTCTGGGCCGGCGGCTACAACACCTGGACCGACGTCGACACCCTCTTCGCCGGCCTCGCCGCCGCCATGCGCGAGGAGCCCCGCCTCACGTTCCTCTCCCTCGGCGGCGCCATGCCCGGCCGAGACGAAATCACCTTCTACCGCTTCCGCCGGCTGATCGAGGAGAGCGACCTCGCCGACCGCTTCGTCTTCACCAACTGGGTCCCCAACGAGGACGTCCCCAACTACTACTTCGAGAGCGACGTCGGCATCAACATCGACCGCTTCAGCTACGAAATGCTCATCGGCTGCCGCTACCGCATCCTCGACATGCTCCGCGCCGGCCTCCCCGTCGTCACCACCCTCGGCACCGAGATCAGCCATATCGTCGAGCAGGAGCGCCTCGGCGCCACCTTCGCCCCCGGCGACGCCGACGGCCTGAAGGACGCCCTCCTCAGCCTCGCCCGCGACGAGCCCCGCCGCAGGCGCAGCGCCGACCGCGCCCGAGACTACCTCCTCAAACACCGCCTCGTCCAGGACGTCATGAAGCCCCTTCAGCGCTGGGCGGATGACCCCAAGCCCTCCCCCGACCGGCTCCCCGCGCCCCAGGGGGAGCAGGCCGCCTGGAGGCCCCACACCTTTGCGGGCCGGTTCGGCCTCGCCTTCGAGACCGGCGGGTTCCGCGGCGGCCTCCGCGAGATCGCCCGCGCCCTCGCCGCGCCCATCTCCGACCTCCTGGCGAAGGCCTTCCTCCGCCGCAATGCCGCCGCCCCCTGGGGGCTCGACCAGCGGGAGCCTCCCCAGACCACGCTCGTCATCCGCGCCGGCGCCCTCTCCACGGCCGCCCGCGCCATCGCCCTCATACGCCGGCACTATCCCGCCGTCGAAATCTCGGTCCTCGCCCCGGAGGCGATGGCCGACGAAACGCGATACGACACCGGCGCCCCCGTCATCGCCGCCCCCGGTGTCGAGGCCTGCGGCTATCACATCACCCGCGGGCTCGTCAGCGCCCTCCGAGAGCGCCGCTTCGATACCGTCATCATCGCTGGCGAAGGCAACCGCCGCGCCGAGCTCATCGCGCTCCTCTCCGGCGCAGATAGGCGCGTCGAGATCCGGGACGACGGCGCCGCCCACGTCCTCCGGATAGCGCCCCACAAGCCCTTGCTCCTCGTCTTCCAGGGCATCGCCGGCGCTCTGGAGAAGCTCACCCTCACCGCCCTCGTCGCCCTCGTCTGGAGCGCCATCACCGTCGAAGGGTGCGTCTGGCGGCTGCGCCGGCGATCGACGCCCACACCCCGCGAAGGCTAACCTACGGAGAAAGCTATGGGTCGCCCGGCGGTCTTCCTCGATCGCGACGGAACCATCATAGGCGAGGTCGACTATCTCCGGCGCCCGCAGGACGTCCGGCTCCTCCCCCATGCCGCCGCCGCCATCCGTCGGCTGAACGAGGCCGGGCTCCCCGTCGTCGTCACCACCAATCAATCCGGCATCGCCCGGGGAATGCTGACCGAGAAAGACCTCGAAGCCATCCACGACACGCTTCGACAGAGGCTCGGCGCGCGGGGCGCCCATCTCGACGCCATCCACTTCTGCCCCCACCATCCCGACGCCGGCGGAGAGCAATACCGCCGCCGCTGTCGCTGCCGCAAGCCCGCCCCCGGTATGCTCCTCCAGGCGGCCAAGGACCTCGATCTCGATCTCAACCGCTCCTACGCCGTGGGCGACAGCGAGCGCGACCTCCTCGCCGGCCGGAAGGTTGGCTGCCGCACCGTGCTCGTCCAAACGGGCTATGGACGGAAGACCCAGGCCGAGGCGGCCGGCCCTCTCCCCGCCGACCACATCGCCCGCAATCTCAGCGAGGCCGTAGACTGGATTCTCCAGGAGCGCAGGCGCCGCCGGTGAAAGCCACCCTCATCATCATCAACCATAACGGCCGCGACCTGCTGGCGCAATCCGTGCCGGCCGCGCTGGAGGCCGCCCGCAGGGCCGGCGGCCACACCGTCGCCGTCGCCGACGACGCCAGCTCCGACGACAGCATCGAGTTATTGTCGAAGACCTTCCCCGAGGTGAAGGTGCTCGCCCTGCCCAAGGGCGGCTTCGGCCCCACCTGCAATGCCGCCGTCGCCGCCGCCGAGACCAACCTCGCCGTGCTCCTCAACAACGACGTCATCGTCACCCCCGACTTCCTCCCGCCGCTCCTCGCCGATCTGGAGGCCGACGATGTCTTCGCCGTCGGCTGCAAGTTCCTCAATCCCGACGGCTCTCTCACCCACGCCCTCGGCAACCGCACCTCCGGCGAGTGGCGCGGCGGCCTCCTCCAGCTCCACCACGAGACCAATCCCGATCTGCTCCAGCACACCTGCCCCCAGCTCTATCCCATGGGCGGGGCCATGGCACTCCACCGCGATAAGTGGCAGGCACTCGGCGGCTTCGACCCCCTCTACCATCCCTTCTACTGGGAGGACGCCGACCTCGGCTACCGCGCCTGGGGGCGCGGCTGGCGCGTCCTTTATGAGCCGGCCGCCATCGTCTACCACGACCAGGGCAGCACCATGGGCCGCTTCCACCGCCCCGCCCACATCGAGCTGATGTCGGCCAAGAACGCCCTCCTCTTCGCCTGGAAGAACCTGCTCGACACCCGCCTTTTCCGGCGCACCCTCGCCGCCCAGGCCCGCTGGACCGCCGACGACGTCCTCATCGGTGGGCTTCCCCATCGCACCGCCGCCCTCTGGCACGCCTTTCGGCAGCTCCGCCAGGCCGGGCGCGCCCGCGCCCGGGAGCAGCGGGAGCGCCTCCGCACCGACGAAGAGATCCTCACCCTCTCCTCGGGAGGACGAGCGTGAGCGATTCCCCCCGCGCCACAGCCCTCTTGCTCACCTTCGCCCGGCGGGGAGAGGAGGAGGCGATTCGACAGGCGATGGCGGCGCTGCGGGAGGCCGCCCCCGGCGCCGACGTCGTCGCCATAGGGACGCCCGTCTCGAGGCCGGTGCTGGAGGACCTGGGGGTGGATGACATCATCATCTACGGCGACGGCAGAGGCGCTCGATCCGTCGTGCGGGAGGCGCGGGGCCGCCGGCCCGCCGCCGCCGCCGTCGTCTACTGGGGGCCAGGCTTCTCCGCCCACCTCAAGCTGGAGCTGCTCGCCCTCCTCTGCCGCCCGCCCCGCGTGCTCCGGCTCGCGCCCGAGGCCCCGGTCAGCGCCATCGGCCGCCCGCGCCTCGCCCTCTCCGTTCTCGGGAAGATACTCGCCGCGGGCGCGCTCGCACTTGCGGGCGCGGCCCTCTCCGGCGCCGCCTTCATCTGCCTGCGCCTCCGGCAGGCCCTCGCAGGAGGTCATCGTGCGCCTCGGGCTTGATGCAAGAGCGCTCGCCTCTCCAGTCCGCTCCGGGGTCGAGCACTATGTCATCAACCTCACCCGCGCCCTCGCCGCGCTCCCCGAGGCGCCCGACATCATCGCCTACGTGGACAGACCGATCTCCGATCCCGCCCTCGCCTCCCTCTCCTCCGAGCGCCTGAAGATCAGCCTCCTCCGCGCCCGCCGCGGCTGGCTCCGCGCCGCCCTCCCCTGGCGCCTCTGGCGCGACCGGGCGGACCTCGTCCATCTCCCCAGCACCATACTCCCGCCGGTCCTCCCCTGCCCCGCCGTCGTCACCGTCCACGACCTCGCCTGGGCGCGGTTCCCCGAGACCTACGATCCCGCCGACCTCCGGATGCAGACCCGGGTCGTGCCCCGCTCCCTCCGCCGCGCCGCCCACATCATCACCGTCTCCCACAGCACCGCCCGCGACCTCACCGAAACGCTCGACGTGCCCGCCGACAGGATCACCGCCATCCCGCTCGGCGTCTCGCCCACCTTCTCGCCCGACGGCGCCGCGCTCCCGCCCGACGCTTTTCCGGGCGCGGAGCGTCTGACAGGCGGCTACCTCCTGCACCTCGCCACCGGCGGCCCCCACCCCCGCAAGAACGTCGGCCTCCTCCTCGCCGCCTACGCCCGCCTCCGCGCCGACCAGCCCGCGCCCCCGCTGGTCGTGGCCGGCGACGTGGCCTCGGAACGCGGGCGCGCCCTGCTGGACACGGCCGCCGACCTCGGCCTGGCAGAGGATGTCATCTTCCCCGGCCAGGTTTCGGAGGCGGTTCTCCCGGCCCTCTACCGCAGCGCGACCCTCCTCGTGTACCCCTCCCTCTACGAGGGGTTCGGCCTCCCCCTCCTCGAAGCCATGGCCTCCGGCCTGCCCGTCATCACCTCCAACCGCTCCAGCATGCCCGAGGTGGCCGGCGACGCCGCCATCCTAGTCGATCCGGAGAGCGTTGAAGACCTCACAGCGGCCCTCGCGCGCGCCCTCATGGACGACGCTCTGCGGCGCGATCTGGCCCAGCGCGGCCTCGCCAGAAGCCGGGAGTTCACCTGGGAGCGCACCGCCCGCGAGACCATCGCCGTCTACCGGCGCATCGGCGGACGTTTTTGAACGCACGACGTCCGCGCCGCGGCTGAAACCTTTTTCTGCCCGTTTGCGTATGACCGTGTAGCGGAGGGCGGGAGATGTCCCAGATCGAGGCCGTGCGGGACGACGCAGAGCTGGTGAGCCTCTGTCTCGCCGGCCGCCAGGGCGCGTTCGACGGCCTCGTGTCCCGCCACCACCGCCAGATACACAACATGGTCTACCGAATGGTCGGAAACCCGGAGGACGCGGCGGACCTTACCCAGGACGCCTTCCTGCGCGCCTACGAGCGCCTCCACACCTTCCAGCTCGACCGCTCCTTCCTCGCCTGGGTCCGCGCCATCGCCTCCAATCTCACCATCGACCACCTCCGCCGTCGTCGTCAGCCCACCGTCTCCCTCGACGAACGCCTCGAATCCGGCGCCCAGCACCCCGACGAGACCCCCGGCTCCTCTCCCGCCGAACGCGCGGTGATGGCCGAGGACTCCCGCCGCGTCCTGGCCGCCGTCCAGCAGCTCCCCGAGAAGCAGCGCGCCGTCCTCATCCTCCGCCACATCGAAGGCCTCAAGCTGGAGGAGATCGCGGAAAGCCTGCGCATGCCGCTCGGGACCGTCAAGACCACGCTATTCCGCGGCCGCGCCGCGGTCAGAGAAATGGTGGGCGAGCTATGAGGAGATTCAAGATGGATTGCTCCCATGTCAGACCGCTGCTCGACGAATACTTCGAGGGCACTCTCCCTTCGAACCCGGCGGCGCAGGTCCACAGCCACCTCTCCACCTGCCCCCACTGCGCCGCCGAACTTCGACAGATAGAGATGATCTCGGCCGCGCTGGAGGCCGTTCCTCGCGCTGCACCGGCCGCGGACTTGCTGAGGGCCATCTCCCTCCGCACCGCCGAGCTCCCGGCCCCCGTTGCCCGCCGAACCGCCGCCGGATGGCGCTGGCTCGCCGTCATCGCCGCCCTCTCCATGGCCGGTCTCGGCCTCGCCACCTATCTTCTCCCGCTGCTCATATCCGAGGGCCTTGCCTCGAACCTCTCCCTCGCTCGGTGTGCCGAGAACGCCGCCGCCGTGGTGCAGAGCTGGCTCTCCGCCGGGCCCGATATTCTCGTCGCCCTCTGGGGCGGGCTGGCCGGCCTCGCCCATGGCTGCGGCCTCGCCGCTCGAGCCGTTGCCCCCACGCTCGGCCTCTATGCCGCGGCGGAGGTCGGAATCCTTGTGGCACTCGTTCTCGTATTACATGCCGGCCGACGAAAGAGATCGGCCCGCCAGATGATGCTGATCTGAAAGAAGGTGTTGAGATGAACCTGACACGACCAATGCCGATTCCCGTTCTCACCTCCATGCCCGTGTTTCCGCGGGGCAATGCTCTCCGCCGATTGATCCTGGCGCTGCCCGTTGCCCTCGCCCTCCTCGTGCTCCCGCGCCCCGCCGCCGCCACCTCCGCCCAAGTAGCGGTGCCCGGCGTCTCGGTCACAACTGACGAAGAGGGCGAGACCGAGGTCCGCCTCCCGGGCATGTCGCTCCGCGTGAACGAAGCACAAGAGCCTGCGCCCCCCACAGGCCCGAGCATCGATCTCTCCGGGACGTGGAAGTTCAAAGAGGACCTGGAGGAGAAGGGCCATCTTACGGGATGGCAGAGCCCCGATTTCGACGACTCCGCCTGGCGCACCATCCAGGTGCCTGCCGAGTGGGAGACGCAGGGGGTCCTCACGCTCAACCCCGCGTGGACCGGCCATGAACCGCGCGATTCCTACAACGGCTATGGCTGGTACCGCCGCCATTTCACCGTTCCCGCCGATTGGGCCGACGCAGCAGTCATGCTCCGCTTCGGCGCCATCGACGATTGGGATTGGACCTATGTCAACGGGCAGCTCGTCGGCACCACGACCGGCTATGAAACATGGGAAGATCCCAGAGACTATGCCATCCCTCAAGGCGCACTGCATCCCGGCGCTGACAATGTCATCGCAGTTCGCGTCTGCGACATGGGTGGTGGCGGCGGCCTCAGCGAGCCGCCCGTCGAGCTAGTCAACACGGCCGCCGAAGGAGAGTCTGCCGAAGCTCATCGGGCCTACTCGCGGACGCGCTCGGATCTCGTGCGTTTCGGCGGGAACGTGATCGTCGAGGCCGACGAGAAAGTTGACGGCGACGTTGTCGCCATCGGCGGAAACGCCGACATCAAAGGCTATGTCACAGGCGACGCCGTCGCCATAGGCGGGACCGTCCACGCCCGACCCGGCTCCCGCATCGACGGCGACGTCGTCGTCGTCGGAGGGAACCTCGACCGTGCGGACAGTGCCGTGATCGACGGCGATGTGGTGCAAGTGGGGCCCGGCATCACGTGGCCGCGTGGCTTCCTCGCTCAGAGGCAGTTCCGGCCCTGGGGGATCGCTGGAATCGCCGGAGCAATACTGGCTCTGTTCGCCTGGGGCTTCATCGCCCTCCTCGGCGTCCTTATCATGAAAGACCGCCTTGGCGTGATGGCGGAGGCGCTCCCCGCGCACCCCGCCCGTGCCGCCCTCTACGGGCTCATCGGGTTCGCGCTCACACCCGCCGCCGTACTGACCGCCGTCGTCGCCTCCGCCTTCGCCAGTGTCATCCTCGCCATCACCATCGTGGGCATCCCCCTCATCCCGGCCGTCTTCGCCGCCCTGCTCGCGCTCATCGTCGCCGGCGCCCTCCTGCTGGTAGCGGGTGTCGTCGCCGTCTGGTTCAGCCTCGGCAAGGCCACCGTTTCGCTCTTCAGCCGCTCCGACATCCGTCCGGTCTGGGCCGTGCTCATCGGCGTCGCCCTGATCGCGATCGCCTCCCAGATTCCCGTGCTCGGCCCCCTCGTCGCGGTGACCGTCATCATCTTCGGCTTCGGCCTGGCGATCATGACCGGCATCGGGGCCGACCCCCAGTGGGCTCACCGGCGGCTCGGCTTCAAAACACCGCAAACCGTGCCGGAAACCGTGCCAAGCGTGCCGCCGGCCGTGCCGATCGTGCCGCCAAGCGTGCCGCCGGAGGCCGCCGAGCGTGCCGATAGTGCCGATCATGCCGCGCAGGAGCCCGAAGAAGAGCCCGCGCAAGAGCCCGAGGAAGAGGCTCAGCCGGAGCCCTGATCGCTCCCCTCAAGGGACTCACAGCAAAGCGCCGGCGGGCATCGCCCGCCGGCGCTTTTTCGCCTCTAATCCCCCCAGAGGGCTAGTACTGACCAACCCTGAGCGTCTGATTCTTCCCGCCGCGCGCCAACGTCACGCTGTTCGACGATATCGCCACCACCCGGTACTTCCCCTCGAACGTCTCCCCCTCCCGCACCACATACCGGCTCTCACCCCGCCGCAGCACCGCCACCCTCTGCTCCCCCTGGATGACCCCAGAAAGCCACAGAACGCCCGGAGGCGGTCCGCTCGGCTCTTCCGCCGGGGCCGGCGCGCCCCACTCCGGCGGCGGCAGCGGCGGCAACGACCGCCTCGCCGACACCTTCGCCACACCCTTCGGTTTCGCCGCAGAAGCCACCTCAGCCGCCTTCTGCGGCTTCTCGCTGGCTTTCGGCGCGGCCGCCGCGGGCGCCGCCGCTGCCAGCGGCGGCGTCTCCGTCTCGCTCGGTTCCACTTCCTCCGCGGCCGATGCGGGAGCGACGACGACCCCGGGCCGCGCAGCGTCCTGCGATGCAACCGCTTCCGGCCCACCACCCGCGCGGGAGATCACGAGACCTGCGATGACCATGAGGAGCGCCGCGGAAAGCGCGATTATCTTGGGCAGACCCAACCGCTTCAGCTTCATGCTACCCTCGCAAACCGGCGGCGGTTCGGCGGCCGACCACACAGCCTGCCGCGGGGCGCAGAACGAGGTCTGCGCGCGGCGTGCCGCCTCCGGTCCATTAATTCCATACGTCGACCCCTTGACAAGACGCACCAATGCGAGACTCTGACCCGGACTCGGTCGGCGCAGCGGCTTCCGCGCTCCGCGATCGACATCCGTGCCGCCCGCCTCAATGCCCCCCCCAATTGTGGAATAAACCGACAGGTGAAGCTGCAGGAGCGCACCGTGCGCCTTCGGGGAAAATGGGGACCCCCAGGCGCAAGCTGAACGGCACGATACAGAGCCTGTTGCGCGGGCGTCGCCCGTGTGACTGTGCCCTTTCGTATGCGTTGGGAGGGATATGTGCAGGACGTGGAGGCTATAGCGAGCGGTCGCGAGGAGGTGGAGGCGTACCGCCGGCTCCTGGCGCGCGACCCCAACTCGCTCCGTTTCGCCGAGTATGCCGATCGCCTTCGCCGGTTCGGCCAGCTCGAAGAGGCGCTGGCGATCTGCCAGCGCGGGCTGGCGCGCCATCCCGCCTACTCGACCGGCCGCGTCGTCATGGGCGAGATCCTGATCGATTCCGGCAAGGCGCAGGAGGCCGAAGCTGAATGGCGCCGGGCGCTGCAACTCGATCCCAGACATCCACGCGCCCACTTCCGGCTCGGCGAGATCTACCTGACCCGAGGCGAGACAGATCACGCGATTGCCGCCTTCGAGACGGCCCTCCTCCACAGCCCCGAGTTCCCGGAAGCGCGGGCCAAACTCGCCGAGCTGAAAGGACCCTCTCCGACCCTTCGCATTGGGGAGCCCAAGCCGCTCGAAGACCGCCTTCGGACGCCCGGAGAGCGCCCGGAATGGCTCACGAGCGACAGGTTCGGCGATCTCGTTCAGCGCGTCTCGGCCTGTCCCTCCGTGGAGGCGGCCGCGCTCGTCGACAGCTCGGGCTCGCCGGTTTCCGGCGAGCTGCCGGAGATGGCCGGCGCAACGACGGGCGAAGCGCCCATGTCGTTTCTCGTGGAGGCCCGGGCTCTGCTCTCACGCCTTGGCGCGGGACGGCTCCGCTCCGCGCTCATCTGCAGCAACACCCTGAGTCTGCGCTGTGTTCCATTGGGCGATCTCGCCCTCCTCGCGGCCCTGCGGTCGCGCTCGCCCGTCGGAGAGGCGGACGAGCAGATCGAGGAGTGCATCGCCGGTGGAGAAAGCAGCGAAGGAAACGAGGCAGAGGCAGATGAGTAGCGAGCCAACGACGAAGAAGCCGGGGCTTGGCGGTGCACTGGACGCGCTGATGGGCATTCCCGGCGTGCTGGCTGGGATG